>DGYFJ06201__coassemble_604_pt1 | contig 35464 bp, 27 predicted proteins | sample DGYFJ06201__metabat2_low_PE_011 | metagenome-assembled genome bin DGYFJ06201
TTCCCTTGCACCGGGAAAGCGGCTGTTTTCATTTTATTCTTTTCTTACTTCTTTTCTGCAAGCAGGAACACGGCGCCGTCGCAGCTTTCCAGCGGCTCTGCTTTTGCGAAGCCCGCGTTTTTCAGAAGCTGTGTTTCGTGTGCTAAGGTCAAGGGCGTGTCGAAATGTACAAAATCCGTATCGGGGATATTGGCAGCAGCACGCCGGCGCACACATTCCGCAAAAAGCAGGGCTTCCTCCTCATCACAGCAGGCAAAATAATCGCAATTCAGAAATACGCCGCCGGGCTTTAAGGTATCCAAAATTTTCTTGAATAAAGCCGTTTTCTTTTGCGGCGTAAAATGGTGCAGGGATTGGAACGAAATTACGGCGTCGAACGAGCCTTTGCCGAATTCGACGGTGAAATAATCCCCGCAGGTCGTTTGCAGGGCTTTATCTCCGTATTTTGCAGAAAGCGCGGCAAGCATATCGGCGGACATATCTATCCCCGTGACCCGTGCGTTCGGGAAGCGGGCAAAGACGCTTTGCAGCTCCAGCCCCGTGCCGCAGCCTAAATCTAATATTTCGTTGCAATCATCCGGCAGGAAAGAAGCAAATTTTTGATAGGCTTCATTCCACGCAGCCATATGCGCTTCATAGCTTTCCAAGCGGTTCGCAAAAAAGGCGGACATCTCCTCAAGCGGCACCTCGGCAGTCTCGGCAAGCCACGCGCGAAGCGAACGCATATAGGCATCCCTGTCCGCACGAATTTCTATGCTTTTCACTTCTTTTTCTGCCCGTAGTAGGCGTTTTTGCCGTGCTTGCGCAGGAAGTGCTTGTCTAAAAGTTCTTGCTGCATCGGCGGCAAAGCCGCATCCCACGCGAGGTTGTGCCACGCCATGAACGCGACCTCCTCGAGCACGACGGCGTTGTGCACCGCCTCTTTTGCGTCCCTGCCCCAGCAAAACGGGCCGTGGCTGTGCACCAAAACGGCGGGGATGCTGTCGGGGTCGAGGTGCCGAAACCGCTCGATAATCACGTTGCCGGTTTCCAGCTCATACCGGCCGCCAATCTCTTCCGCCGTCATGCGGCGCGTGCAGGGAATCTCGCCGTAGAAATAGTCGCCGTGCGTCGTGCCCAGCGCCGGGATGCCGCGCCCCGCCTGCGCAAAAATCGTGGCCCAGCGCGAGTGCGTGTGCACCACGCCGCCGATATTTCGGAACGCGCGGTACAAAGCAAGGTGCGTGTCCGTGTCGGACGAGGGGTTCAAATCCCCTTGCGCGACCTTTCCCGTTTCAACGTCGACCACGACCATGTCCGAAGCAGTAAGCGCGTCGTATTCCACGCCGGAGGGCTTGATGACCATCAGCCCCTTTTCCCGGTCTATTCCTGAGACATTGCCCCAGGTAAAGGTCACAAGGCCGTGCTTGGGAAGCCGAAGATTCGCTTCCCAAACCGCCTGCTTCAATTCTTCCAGCATCCGTGTCCCCTCATTTCAGCTTCCACGCAAGGTCGGCTAAGAACAAATCCTTTTCGAGCTGCTCGACCGTCGTGTCTTTGCCGATATGCACAAACTCAATCTCCATCATCCGCGCCCAGTCGCGCATCTGCTCGGCGGTCACGTCGTGGCTTAATACCGTATGGTGCGCGCCGCCCGCGGTAATCCAGCATTCCAGGCCCGTTTCCAGGTCCGGGTACGCCTTCCACATAACGCGCGCGACGGGGAGGTTCGGCATTTCCATAATCGGCTTGACGCACTCAATGTCCTGGCAAATGAGCCGCAGCCTGCCGCCCATATCCACAAGGCTTACGACAATCGCCTTGCCCGCCTTGCCCTCAAAAACAAGGCGCGCGGGGTCCTTTTCGTTCATGCCGATGCCGAGGTGGTGCGTCTCAATGCGCGGCCGCCCTTCGGCGAGCGTCGGGCAGACCTCGAGCATATGCGCGCCGAGGCTGTATTTCTGCCCTTCGACAAGGTGGTAGGTATAGTCCTCCATAAAGCCCGTGCCGCCGGTTTGCCCCTCGCTCATGGCTTTAAGGATAGCGGTCATGGCGGCAACCTTCCAGTCGCCCTCGCCGCCGTAGCCGTAGCCGAGCGCCATGAGGTGCTGGCTGGCAAGGCCGGGCAGCTGCTCCATGCCGTACAGGTCCTGGAACGTGTTGGAAAACGCCTTGCAGCCCTCGCGGTCGAGCATCCGGCGCATGGCGATTTCCTCTTTCGCCTGATAGCGGATGGCGTCGGTGTTTTCCGTCGCCACGTCGTAGCTTTCGGTATATTCGGCCACAAGCGCGTCGATTTCGGCTTCTGTGACCCTGCCCATTTCCGTGACCAGGTCGCCAACCGCCCAGGTGTTGACCTGCCAGCCGAGCTTCGCCTGTACCTCGACCTTGTCGCCCTCGGTCACGGCGACCTCGCGCATATTGTCGCCGAAGCGCATGACCTTGAGGCTCTTGCTGACCGCCACGCCCACGGCGGCGCGCATCCAGCTGCCCAGGCGCTCGCGCACCGCGGACTCCTGCCAATGCCCGGCAATCACCTTGCGCGGCATACGCAGCCGCGCGGCAATGAACCCGTGCTCGCGGTCGCCGTGCGCCGCCTGGTTGAGGTTCATGAAGTCCATGTCAATCTCGTCGTTCGGAATCGCGCGGTTATACTGCGTCGCAAAATGGCAGTACGGCTTTTGCAGCTCGACAAAGCCGTTTATCCACATTTTCGAGGGGCTGAACGTATGGCACCAGGTGACAAGTCCCGCGCAGCGCGGGTCGTAGTTCGCCTCGCGCACAACATCGCGGATTTCCGCGTTCGTTTTGGCGGTCACCTTGTAGACCAGCCTGCACGGCAGAAGTCCCGATGCGTTGAGCTCGTCCGTCATTTCCCGCGCGCGGCGGTCGACAATTTCGAGCACCTCTTCCCCGTAAAGGAACTGGCTGCCCACGACGAACCAAAATTCATAGTCCTGCATTTTCATTTGTATCACCTCAAATTTAATCTCAAAAGAGAGCCGCCGCCTGCTTTTCGACCGGCAGCGCCGCCCGGTACCGCTGCAAAAAGGCGTTGAAGCCCGCAGTCTCATGCGCCTCGGGCGCGACGGTTTCCCCGGCGTTCTCGCCGAACACCCGCGTTTGCAAAAACGTCTCAAGCGGCTCGCCCGGCGCTTTCCAAAGCGCGAACGCCGCAAGCAGCGCCGCGCCCCAGGCGCCGCCCTCCCCGGCGGTGGAAAGGACCGTTACGGGCGTATGCAGCGCGCCCGCCAGCAGCTTTTGCCCGACTACGGGCGTTTTGAAAAGACCGCCGTGGCCGCAAAGGCGCGTGAGCGTCAGATTTTCCTGCTCAAAGAGGATGTCCATGCCAATGCGCAGCGTCGCGAGCGCGGAGAAAATCTGCGCGCGCATGAAGTTCGGGAGCGTCAGGCGGCTTTCCGCCGGGCGCAGGAACAGCGGACAGCCCGAATCCAAGCCGGTGACGGGCTCGCCGGCGAAATAATTGAAGTTCAAAAGCCCGCCGCAGTCCGCGTCGCCCGCCAGCGCGCTTTGGTACAAAAGGTCGTAAAGCTGCGCCTTGGAAAGCGCTGCGCCCGCCGTTTCGAGCAAATCGCCGAACAGCCGCGCCCAGGCGTCCAGGTCCGACGTGCAGGTGTTGCAATGCACCATCGCGACGGGACTGCCCGCGGGCGTTGTGACCATGTCAATCTCCGGGTAGGGCTTTGAAAGCGGGTGCGGCAGCACCGCCATCGCGAAAATGGACGTGCCCGCCGAGACGTTCCCCGTCCCGGTCGAGACGCTGTTCGTCGCGACCATGCCCGTTCCCGCGTCGCCCTCCGGCGGGCAGCACAGCGCGCCGGGCTGCAGGACGCCGGTCGGGTCGAGATAGCGCGCGCCGCTTTCGGTAAGCCGCCCCGCCGCCTCTCCGGCCGTCAGGACCCCGGGCAGCAGTTCGCGCAGGGGCTTTGAAAGGCCAAGCCCCGCCGCCTTCTTGTCGAATTTTTCCAGCATTTCGCGGTCATAGTCGCACGCCGCGCTGTCAATGGGGAACATACCCGAAGCCTCGCCCACGCCGACGGCGCGCACGCCGGTCAGCGTTTCGTGGACGTAGCCCGCAAGGGTTTGGATATGGTCGAGGTCGGCGACATGCGGCTCGCGCTCGAGCAGCGCGCGGTACAGGTGCGCGACGCTCCAGCGCTGCGGGATGTTGAAGCCGAACAGAGCGCTTAATTCCGCCGCCTCGCGCTCGGTCATGGTGTTGCGCCAGGTGCGAAACGGCACAAGCAGCCGTCCGGCCTTATCAAACGCAAGATACCCGTGCATCATCGCGGAAACACCGACCGCGCCGAGCCGTGTGAGCGGCACGCCGTAGGCCGCCTTTACCTCGCGCATGAGCGCCGCGAACGCCGCCTGCACGCCGCTTTCAACGTCCTCGAGCGCGTAGGACCACACCCCGTCGACAAGCCGGTTCTCCCAGTCGTGCGCGCCGCCGGCCAGCGGTGCAAAATCCGGCCCTATGAGCGTCGCTTTGATGCGCGTGGAGCCGAATTCCACGCCGAGCGCGGTCTGCCCGGCCGCTATGGCGGCCCTTGCCCCTGCTAAATCCATACTGATACCTCCCGGCAGCTTATACCGCATCCCGCGCAAAAACACAAGCGGAATTTGCACGGAATGCGGTGATTTTGAACGGAATTATGTTAATACGCGAACGTGAAGCTCTTTTCCTCGCCCGCCTTAAAGTCGACGGACTGCGCGTTTGCGCCGGCGCAGGAAATCGTGATGGTCTGGTCGACGTTGGACAGCACCGTGACCGTCAGCGAGCCGTCCTTCCAGGACAGACCGACCTCGGCCTGGGTTTTCGCCATAAGGCCGTGCACCTCGCCCGCGGGGAGCATATCGGTCATGGCGGGGAACGCCTCGATGACGCCGGTATCGGAGTAAAGAAGCATTTCGTTTATCACGCCCACAATGCCCAGCGACGTGTCGGTGCAGTAGCAGTCCGAGCCGCGGTGCGTGTTGTGGTCGGTCATGAACGAATTGTAATAGACCTTTTCGGAAACCAGCTTCAAAAGACTCTTTTCGACCGCCTCGGTGTCCTTAAGGCGCGCGGCGACAAGCCCCTTGTGCAGCCAGCCGTGGGTCTGGGTCTCCTCGCTCTCCTTGCCCGCGTTGTTGCGGTTGTCGAGCGCCCGGATGCAGGCTTCGCGCAGGGCTTCGTCGTCCTGCGTCTCATTCGACGGCCACGCGCAGTAGAGGTGGCTGATGTGGCGGTGCTCGTTATTCTCCTCAAAATTCGTGACCGCCCATTCCTTCAACGCGCCGGTATCGTCCAGAAGATACGGCGGCAGCTTGCTTTCAAGCGTCTCCCACTTGGCAATCTCGTCGGCGTACCCTTCCGCGTCGAGCGTGCGCAGGACGTCGATAAGCATCTCAAAGCCCTTGCGCGCGGCGGCGATGTCGGCGGCGGTGTTCGCCGTCCGGCCGGATTCGAGGTTCACGGGCATATTTTCGGGCGTATAGCTCGGGATGATGCAGTAATACTCATCGCTTTGCAGCTCGGTCTTGCCCGCTTCATAGTGGATGTACCCGTTTGAATCGGTATAATACTCGGGCGTGAGCATCTGGTCCCAGAAATTCGCCTGCAGCGTCAGAAGCGGCAGCAGAATATCCTCGAGCAGCCGCTTGTCGCCGTCGTCGGTCGAAATGACGCGGTTGCCGAACGTCTGGTAAAATTCATAAATGGGCTGGAGCATCCACGACGCGCCGAAGTTCCAGTATTCAAAGGAATATTCCGTGCTGTACTCGACGGAAATGGCGCTCGTGCCGTCCGTGTTGCAGGGCACCTGAATGGCGTCCGTAAAGCCGTAATTGTGCAGCGCGTTGACCTTCCAGTCGTCTATCTGGTCCAAGACGAAGCGGATATAGCTCTCGCCGTATTCGGTGACGTTGGCGGAGTTCATGCCGGAGCACTGCAGGTTGACGTTTGCGTCCATGGTAAACGCGCCGTTCCAGCGCGGGCCCCACTCGCCGGTCCACATACCGTAAAGACGGCCGATGAGGCTGCCGCCGCTGCACGCAATCATCGCGTACCGGCCGGCGTTATACGCGCGCGCAAGCATGGTCGGGTCCAGGGTATCCTCCCCGCGCTGCAGCGCCAAAACGTCCTCGTTGGAAAGTGCTTCGGACACGCCGCCGGAAAGCGAGAAGGAGACGCGGTTGAACTGCTCGCTCTGTTCGGCCGCGCTCGGCTCGAGCGCCGCCGCGTAGTCGAACGCGTCGCCGCCGAATTTGTCGGCAACCGCCTTGCAGCGCGCAAGCAGGTCGTCGGCGAGCGCAAAGCGCGTCTGCCCGGCGAAAGCGTCGAACGTCCCCATTTCAAAATCGCGGTCGGACAGCGTGATAAGGTAGACCGCGTCCGCGTTCTGAATCTGCACGGTCGGGTTTTTCTCGGCGCCGACGTTGCGCTCGTCCCCGCTGTCTTCCGCGTAAACGGTCTTACGCGTACCGCCGATGTTGACGATGTAAGTCAGCGTCGAAAAGCCGCCGTTGATAAGCTCGCTGCCCTCAAAGGTCGGGTAATGGGCGACGACAGCCAAATATTCGCCGTTTTCGCCCGCCAGCTTTTTGTATTGCAGGCCCGCCTCGGCGTTGTTGCCGAAGTTGTACATTTGGGAAAGGTCGTCAAACGACAGCGTCAAATTGACCTTTTCGCCGGTCGAGGACTGCGTAATGGACGTAATGGTCGCGTCGTCGGTGCGGGAGGTAAAGGTGCGGCGCTCCCAGGTGCCGCGGTCGTCCGTGTATTTCACGACCGCCTCGCCCGTCTCGTAATCGCACCAGCGCACATAGTCGGAATACCGCTGTTTTTCCTGCGTCAGGCGAAGCTGCCCGCCGGGATGGAAGCAGTAGACCGAGTACCAGGGCTCGAAGGTCTGGTACGCCTCGCCGCGCACAATCATCTGCCGGACCGAATCCAGGTCGCCGGAAATGTCCGGGTTCATGCGGATGGTGTCACAGGGCATGATGAAGTAGTTGTTCTGGTAAATCAGCGTATCGGAATACGGCGAGCCCGCGTTGATGCTGCCGTTGACGCCGTTGCCGGTCACAAAGCCCTCGCGCCAGGCGCGCATCTGCCGGCCGCCGTCCTGTCCCTTTGCCACAACCTCGGAAAAGTCCTCGGCGTAGACCTTATAGGTGTCCGTCGCGTCCAGCAGCGCCGTTAAGTCCGTATCCCTGCCGAAGCAGGCGGACAGCGGCACAAGCAGCAAGACTGCAAGCGCGACGCAAAGAATGCTGCGAAGATGCTTTTTCATCGAATGCCTCCCCCACGGCGTTGGACGCCGTTTTTTTCATCTTAGCATATCCCGCGGGATTTGTCTATAAAAAAAGCGCCCGTGCCTTGGCACAGACGCTTTAATGCGGGTTATTCCAGCTCGAACGCGCCGGTATACAGCTTATAATACTGCCCCTTCTGCGCGATAAGCTGCTCGTGCGAGCCGCGCTCGATGATGCGGCCGTGGTCAAGCACCAGGATAACGTCGGAATTCTGCACGGTGGAAAGCCGGTGCGCAATCACGAACACCGTGCGCCCGCGCATGAGCTTATCCATCCCGTCCTGCACAAGCGCCTCCGTGCGCGTATCAATGGAGGAGGTCGCTTCATCCAAAATCATGACCGGCGGGTCGGAGACCGCCGCGCGCGCAATGGACAAAAGCTGGCGCTGCCCCTGGGAAAGGCCGCTGCCGTCGCCTTTTAAAACCGTATTGTACCCTTGCGGGAGCATCCGGATAAAGGTGTCGGCGTTGGCAAGCTTTGCGGCGGCGATGCATTCCTCGTCCGTCGCGTCGGGCTTGCCGTAGCGGATGTTGTCCATGACCGTGCCCGTAAACAGGTTCACGTCCTGCAGCACCATGCCGAGCGAGCGGCGCAAATCCGCCTTTTTGATTTTGTTGACGTTGATGCCGTCGTACCGAATCTTGCCGTCTTCTATATCGTAAAACCGGTTGATAAGGTTCGTAATGGTCGTTTTGCCCGCGCCCGTCGCGCCGACAAAGGCTATTTTCTGCCCGGGTTCGGCGTAAAGCGTGATGTCGTGCAAAATCTCCTTTTCCGGCGAATAGCCGAAATCGACGTGGTCGAGCACCACGCGGCCCTCGAGCTTCGTGTAGGTGAGCGTTCCGTCGGCATGCGGGTGCTTCCACGCCCACACCCCGGTGCGCGCCGCACACTCCGTAAGCACGCCGTTTTCCTCCCGGGCGTTAACCAGCGTCACATAGCCGTCGTCGGCCTCGGGCGCTTCGTCCAAAAACGCAAATATCCGCTTTGCGCCGGCGAGCGCCGTAACGACCGCGTTAAACTGGTTGGAGATTTGGGAAATCGGGTTCGTAAAATTGCGCGACAGCGTTAAAAACGACGCAATCATCCCGAGCGTGAGCGCGCCCCTGCCCGCAAGCCCCAGGTTCGGCGCGCCCAAGATTGCCATATAGGCGCCGACGACGGCGAGCAGGACGTACTGGATATAGCCGAGCGCGTTCATCATCGGCATCATGGTATTGGCATAGGCGTGCGCCTTGGAGGTGCAGGCCTTCCAATCGGCGTTGCACTGCCGCAGGCCCGCCTTCGACTGCGGCTCGTGGCAGAACACCTGCACGACCTTCTGTCCGTTGACCATCTCTTCCACGTAACCGTTTAAGTCCGCCAGCGTTTTTTGCTGCAGCACGAAATAGCGGCCGCTTTTGCCCACAAGCTTTTTGACAATCCACAAAATCCCGCTCATCACGACGCAGACCACAAGCGTTAGGGGGACGCTGATATACAGCATACAGAAGAACACGGCGACGATGGTGAACACCGAGGTGAAAAGCTGCGGGAACGCCTGCGCAATCATCTGCCGCAGCGTGTCGGTGTCGTTCGTATACAGGCTCATGGTGTCGCCGAAGGTGTGCGAGTCAAAGTAGCGCACCGGCAGCTTCTGCATTTTTTCGAACATCTCGTCCCGAATCTGCTTGAGCGTCCCCTGCGCGACGGTGACCATCAGCCGGTTGTAGCACCAGGTGGCAAGCGTGCCGGCTAAGTACACGGCCGCCATGACCGCCAAAATCTGCAAAAGTCCCGTAAAGACGGGCGCATCCGTCAGCAAAAGCGGCCCGATGTAGTCGTCGATAAGCGTTTGCAGGAACATCGAGGAGGCGGCGCTCGCCGCGGCGCTTATGAAAATGCAGACCACGACCAGCAAAAGCGTCTTTTTGTAGTGACCCATGTACCGCAGCAGCCGTCTGAGGGTTTGCATATCCGCCTTCGGGCGAGCGGCGGCGCGGGTCTTTTCTTTCGTCTGTTCAGGCATTCTGCTCGCCTCCCTTCTGCTGGGACCGGTAAATTTCCCGATACACCGGGCAGGTCTCCAAAAGCGCTTCGTGCGTCCCGGAGGCAAGAATGCGGCCGCCGTCCATGACAAGGATGCGGTCGGCGTGCTCGACCGAGCTTATGCGCTGGGCAATGATGAGCTTGGTCGTTTCCGGGATGTAGTCCGCAAGCGCCTTGCGGATGCGCGCGTCGGTCGCCGTGTCGACAGCGGAGGTCGAGTCGTCCAGTATCAGCACCTTCGGCTTTTTCAAAAGCGCCCGCGCAATGCAGAGACGCTGCTTCTGTCCGCCGGAAACGTTGGCGCCGCCCTGCTCGATGTAGGTGTCGTAGCCGTCCGGCATGGCTTCGATGAATTCATCGGCGCACGCCATTTTGCAGGCCTCGCGCAGCTCCTCGTCGGTCGCGCTTTCGTTGCCCCAGCGCAAATTTTCCCGAATCGTGCCGGAAAACAGCTCGTTTTTCTGTAAAACGACCGACACCGCGCTGCGCAGCGTCTCAAGGTCATACTGCCGCACGTCTACGCCGCCGACAAGCAGCGCCCCGCCCGTCACGTCATACAGCCGCGGGATAAGCTGCACCAGCGTCGATTTCGACGAGCCCGTGCCGCCGACAATGCCGACGGTTTCGCCCGAGCGAATGTGCAGGCAGATGTCGTCGAGCGCCTTCTTTTCCGCGGTCTTAGCGTAGGAAAAGTCCACGTGCCGAAACTCGATTTCGCCGTTTTGCACCGCTTTAACCGGCTGCGGCGGGTTTTGGATGTCCGCTTTTTCTTCAAGCACCTCGGCAATCCGCCCGGCGGAGGAGGCCGCAATCGTCAGCATGGAAAAGACCATGGACAGCATCATGAGGCTCATTAAAATCTGCATGGCGTAGGTCATCAGCGCCGTCAGCTCCCCGGTCGTCAGCCCCAGCGCCGCGTTGTTGCCGCTTGCCACAATGGCCTTGGCGCCGAACCAGGAAATCAGAATCATGCAGGTGTACATACAAAACTGCATCAGCGGGGAATTGAGCGTGATGGTGCGCTCGCCTTTGGAAAATTCGCGGTAAATGCGCTCCGAAATTTTGCCGAACTTGCGAATCTCGCCGTCCTCCTGCACAAACGATTTGACGACGCGGATGCCGCGGATGTTTTCCTCGACCACGCCGTTGAGCTCGTCGTAGGTATGGAACACGCGGCGGAAAATCGGCTGCACCTTACGCACAATTAAAAACAGCAGCACGCCGAGCACCGGCAGGATTGCCAGGAAAATCGTGGAAATGCCCGCGCTGATGCCGAAGGAGACCGCCATGGCGAACACCAGCATCACGGGGCCGCGAATCGCCATGCGCGTCAGCATCTGGAAGGCGTTTTGCACGTTGGTCACGTCGGTCGTCAGGCGCGTCACAATGGAGGCGGGCGAGAATTTGTCTATGTTGGAGAACGCAAAGGTCTGGACGTTGTCGTACATATCCTGCCGCAGGTTCGCGCCGAACCCGACGGACGCGAACGCGCCCCACCGCGCCGACAGAACGCCGGCCGTGAGCTGCAAAAGCGCAAACGCGAGCAGCACCGCGCCGTAGCGCAGAACCGCCTGCCGGTCGCCGGGCTCTATGCCGTTGTCGATAAGCCCCGACATCGTCAGCGGGATGACAATCTCAAACACGACCTCGAGCGTGGAGCAGAGGACGGTTAAAATCGCCGTCTTTTTATTTTCCCGCAGGCTTTTGGAAAGGGTTCGAATCATGCGTCCGCCCCCTTCTCTGTTTTTGCAGGCGCTTCCAAATCGTCGTAAACGCGCTGCAAAAGCGTCCGAAGCGTCTGCGCCTCGCGGTCCGAGAGCGTCCGCACAAGGCGCGCCTCGTTTTCCGGGATAAAGGACGCCAGCTGCCGCCCGACTGCATAGGCTTTTTCGGTCAGCACAATCTGCCGGCCGCGTTTGTCCTGCGCGTCCGGGCGGCTTTCCACGAATCCGCCCTGCTCCATACGCGCGATAATGCCCCGCACCGTCGGGTGCGAAACGCCGAGGTGCCGTTCAATTTCTTTTTGCGCGGCCGCGCCGCCGTTCGTTTCCAAAAAGCCGAGGACGCGGCACTGTGTGAGCGTCAGGCCCTTATCCTTCAAATCGGCGTCCGCACGCGCGCGAAGCTTGTCGTGGATGCCTTTCAGCAGAAATCCGATATGCACTTCATCCATATTGTGCCCTCCCGTCAAAAAAATGTAGCGCGCTACGCATTTAACGTAGCACGCTACATAGTATACCGCCCGGACTGTGAACATTCCGCCCGGAAAAGATGAACAATTTATGAATCTTCCAAAAGCGCCGGAAAATCGGCCGCGAGGGCGCGCACGACCTCGACGACGTCTTCGCGGAAAACGAGCTCGGCGCGCGTGTCGACGGCGGTTTCGCCGCGGTTGATAAGGACCAGGTGCGCCCCGGTGAAATAGCGCAGGAACGACGCCGCGGGATAGACGACCAGGGAGGTCCCGACGACCACGAGCGTGTCCGCCATGGCGATGGCGTCCACCGCCCCGCGCACGACGGCTTCGGACAGCGGCTCCTCATACAGCACCACGTCCGGCTTTATGATGCCGCCGCAGGCGCAGCGCGGCACGCCCTCCGCCTCTATGACCGCTTCCAGGCCGTACGCCTTTCCGCAGCGCATACAGGTGTTGCGCCAGACGCTGCCGTGCAGCTCGAAAACCCGCGTGCTGCCCGCCGCCGAGTGCAGACCGTCGATGTTCTGCGTCACAACCGACACCTCGCGCGACGGCGATTCGAGCCGGGCAAAGAACCGGTGCGCCGCGTTCGGCTCGCAGTCGGGGAACAGCATATTCTGCTTATAATAGGAAAAGAACTGCTTCGGGTGCCGGTCGAAAAAGGAGCGGCTGATGATGGTCTCCGGCGGAACGGACAGGCCGCTTTCGCGGTTGTAGAGCCCGTCGGCCGAGCGGAAATCCGGTATGCCCGACGGCACGCTGATGCCCGCCCCCGAAAACACGCACAGCCGCCGGCTTTCCCGGAGAATCCCGGCAAATTTACGAATGTCGTCTCTGTCCATACGCGCGGCCCCTTTTCAATATTTGCACGTTTTAGCACTCTTGCGTTAAGAGTGCTAATTGTTTACAATTTGTTCATTTTACATCGCAGAATCCGCAACAAATCCGGCTATAATAAGACTTGTAAACAGAAAGAAGAGGTGAGTCCGATGGGTCGATGCAAAACCAATCCCATCGCCGCCGAGGCCGCCCGGCCGGCAGAAACGCGTGGGCGGCAGCAGTAAAATTTTGGAGGCTTGCTTTATGTTTGATTTAAGACCGTATTCCCGCAAAAACCGTATGACGACGTACAACCCGTTCCGTGAGCTGGAGGAAATGGAGCGCCGGTTCTTTGACGACCCGTTCGATTTCTTTGACGGGCATTCGCTTGCCGAATTCAAGACCGACATCATCGACAACGGCGACAGCTACACGCTCGAAACCGACCTGCCCGGCTTCCAGAAGGGCGACATCCACCTGGACATCACGGGCGACGTGCTGACCATCAAGGCCGAGCGCCATTCCGAGCACGAGCAGAAGGAAAAGAAGGACAAATACGTCCGCTGCGAGCGTTCCTACGGCAGTTACACGCGGTCGTTTGACATTTCCGAGGTCGACGCCGACCGCATCACGGCAAAATATGCGGACGGCGTGCTGCGCCTGACGCTGCCGAAAAAGGAGCCGCGCAAGGTCGATTCGCGCAAGCTCGAAATCGAATAAGCCGGCAAACAAGATGCGCCCCGCGTTCTGCGGGGCGCATATTTTTATTTCTTATAGCCTTTTTTGCGCAGCAGCGCTTCGATGCGGTCCGCGGGATTGAGCAGGTGGCTGACGGACATATCGTGGTTGAGGGTGTCGATGATGTAGGACACGTATTTCGCCAAATCCACCTCGCAGTACCACTCGCGCTCCTTGAGCTCCGGCGGGCGGTAGACCAGGTTCGTGGTGAACACGCGGTCGATGATGCCGTCCTTGTACTGCTGGTCAAAGCTCTTAAGCCCCTCGCAGAACAGGCCGAACGCGGCGAAGATGAAGATGCGCCTTGCGCCGAGCTCCTTGAGCTTGGAGGCGACCTCCAGCATCGATTCGCCCGAGGAAATCATGTCGTCGACAATCATGACGTCCATGTCCTTGACGCTCGAGCCGAGGAACACGTGCTGCAAAATGGGGTTGCGGCCGTTGACGACGCGGGAATAGTCGCGCCGCTTAAAGAACATCCCGAGGTCCACCCCGAGCACCGTGGAGTAGTAGATGCAGCGCCCCATGCCGCCCTCGTCGGGCGAGATAATCATCAGGTGCTCCTTGTCGATGTGCAGGTCGTCCACATGGTTGACGAACGCCTTAATCATCTGATAGACCGGGGACACGTTTTCGAAGCCCTTTAAGGGGATGGCGTTTTGCACGCGGGGGTCGTGCGCGTCGAAGGTGATGATGTTGTCGACGCCCATGTTGTTGCAAAGCTCCTGCAGCGCAATGGCGCAGTCAAGCGATTCGCGGCTCGAGCGCTTGTGCTGCCGGCCCTCATACAGCATCGGCATAATGACGGTGATGCGCCGCGCCTTGCCGCCTATCGCGGAAATGGCGCGCTTGAGGTTCGCGTAGTGCTCGTCCGGGCTCATGGGGACGTCGTGGCCGTACATGGAATAGGTCAGGCCGTAGTTGAACATATCGGCGACGATGAAGATGTCGTAGCCGCGCACGGATTCGGAAAGCGTCCCCTTCCCCTCGCCCGTGCCGAAGCGCGGGAACCCGGCGTTGATGATGTAGGTGTCGCGCTCGTAGCCCGCAAAGGCGATGCTGTTTTTGTGCTCGCTTTGCTTCTGGGCGCGCCAGCGCACAATGTAACGGTCAATCTTTTCGGCGAGCTCCTCGCAGCCGGGCAAAGCCACGATGCCGAGCGGGCCGTACGGGATGTTGGTAAAATCCTGGGTATAATCCGGCATACTTTTCCTCCGTGCAGCAAAAATTCAAGCGGACGTTTTCCAATTCCATTCTACTCGATTTTGCATATTTTGCAAGGAAAAAACGTGGGAAAAAGGGACTTTTGTAAAAGTTTAGTTAAATCCGCGGTCAACTGTCACGACGCAGAAATATCTTTCGTCTATTTTGCTAAAATCCGCGGAAATACGGCGGATAAGCTCCGCGTCGGGCGTTTTGAAGCCGACGGGCACCACGACGTCGAAGATAAGGTTCGTGTGCGTGGGTCCGCGCACAACGCGAAAGTCGTGGAATCTGAGCGCCGAATCGATGTGCTTGAGAACCTCGCCGCACAGCGCGCGCAAAGCGTCGACGTACGCGTCGTCGGTCACAATAGGGTCCATGTGGATGGAAATGAGAATCCCGAATTTTTCGCGCAAATCGCGCTCGATGAGGTCCACGGTGTCGTGGCTCTGCATAACGTCGACGTTGGCGGGGACCTCGGCGTGGGCGGACGCGAAAATGCGCCCGGGGCCGTAGTCGTGGACAATGAGGTCGTGCACGCCCAAAATGCCGTCGTACGAGCAAATCTCGCGTTCGAGCGCCGCCACAAATTCCGGCTCCGGTGGCTTGCCCAAAAGCAGGTTGACCGTGTCCTTAAACGCGCCGATGCCGGCGCGGAAAATGAACAGCGCAACCACCACGCCGAACCAGCCGTCCACCGGGACGTCCGTATAGCGCGACAGCACAAGCGACAGCAGCGCGACGGCGGTCGCCGCCGTGTCGGAAAGGCTGTCGGCCACGACGGCGCGGGAGGCGGCCGAGCCGGTCTTTTTGCCGAGCTTGTGATTGAACCACGCGAGCCAAAGCTTGGCGGCGATGGAAACGAGCAAAACGGCAAGCGCCGCGGCGCTGTATGTAACCGCGGCGGGCTCGCGGATGCGCGCGGCGGACGACTTCAAAAGCTCGAAGCCCATCAAAAGAATCAAAAAGGAAACGGTCAGCGCCGCGATATATTCGCTGCGCCCGTGGCCGTAGGGGTGGTCCTTGTCGGCGGGCTTTTTGGCGATGCGGAAGCCGATAAGCGTGACCAGGGACGAGGCGGCGTCGGACAGGTTGTTGACCGCGTCCGCCGCAATCGAAACGCTGCCGCTGGCCGTACCCGCAAACAGCTTGCCGGCGGCGAGCAGCGCGTTGACGAGAATGCCGACCGCGCCGCCAATCTGCCCGTACGCCGTGTGCAGCGCGCCGGGGCTTTTGTCGGCGCGCGCAATTCGCTGTGCGAGGCGGTCAATCATAGATGCGCCGCCCCCGACTGCGCGCGCATTACGTCGGAAAAGCAGTTCAGGCCGTTGGTGAACAGCAGCTCGATAAGGCTTGCCACCTGCTCGGGCGTTTTGCCGTCCTGCGGGTTTTCCAGCCAGTAGCGCATCATGCCGACCGCGCCGGATTCAAAATACGCGTATACATATTTGTATTCTATCGCGTTGGCGGTCTTGAAGCTTGCCGCCGCGTCGCGCATACATTTTTCCTGCAAAAAGGCGCGCAGGCGCAGCACGAAGTTGATGTCGCCGTTGTCGCCGAGCAGCGCGGCGCAGAGGTCGCGGTTGGCATAGAGAAAGCTGCACACGTCGGAAAAGACCTGGTGCGGGCGCGTCTGCAGGTCGGCAATGGTGAATTTGGAAACGATGCGCTCGAACTCGTCGAACAATTCGTTTTCGAGGCAGTCGACCAAATCGTAGATGTCCTTATAATGCAGATAAAACGTCCCGCGGTTGATGTCCACGCGCTCGGAAAGCTCGCGCACCGTAATTTTCTTGATGCTCTTTTCCTGCAAAAGCTCCGTCAAGCCCTGCCGAAGCAGGCGCTTGGTACGGCGGACACGGCTGTCTTCCGCTCTGGGCGGCATAAAAATTCCCCCTGTCAAAATCAGAAATTGTTCATCGTGCATGAGAATAAGTGTATTATAATACATTTTCGTCTATTATTCAACACTTTTTCAGCCTCTTTTCCCGGGGAAAAATTTTTTCGCGTTTTTCCTCGGAAACCCACACAAAATAGATTGACATTTCGGAATTTTTATTGTAAATTATAGAAGTAACATTTTGCGCGCGGCACGCGCGCCCAGTGTATGAAAGGGGAACCTATCATGTCTTCGAAAAAAACGCCTTCCACCCCGGAAGCCAGAGCCGAAAAGCTCGCGAACAAGCAGATGCTGCGCAAGGCCTTTACAAGTACCTTCTTCAAGGCGCTTGCCGTGTGCCTGTCGGCGCTGCTTGTCTGCTCCATCGTATATATCGCGTTCATCAATCCGTCGCAGCTGGAGCTGCAGGTCGGTGAAAGCACCGGCGGCAACAACGCCGTCTCGGTCGGCAACCAGGTTGCCGGCGGCGACGCGTCTTCCGACGGCGCGGCCAGCCAGCTGCCCACCGTCACGGAGCTGACGGCCAGCAGCTCGCAGGAGGAGATTCTTTCCTACTTCAACGACGCCATCAATAAGGTCAAGGCCGGCAACTGCACGGTTACGCTGACGAAAGAGACCAACAGCGAGGCCGGCGGCATTTCCGGCAACCTGCCTTCCTTCCTGACGGGCCTTGCGGACACCCTGATTGCCAACAATATGGGCGACAAGGATGTTTCCGCCATTGCACCCGCTTCTACGGCGGACGCGAAGAACGCGCTGTTCCCCGTTGAAAACGAAAGCTGGTCGAGCAAGCTGACCGCCGCCGACATTTCGGGTGCGACCGTTGCGGTTGCGGACGGCATTTACACCATCACCATCAACGTCCTGGAGGACGAGCCGAGCGAGGACACCGCGCACGGCGTGGGCCATATGGGCAAGGCGTTCTCGGTTGTCATGCCCTCCATTGTTACCGAAAACGCGAAAGGCGCGGAATCCTTTATCAGCGATGTCAAGACCGGCCACAAGGACGGCAAGATTGTGGTGACCGTCGACGCCGCTACGGGCAACGTGCTGACCGCGAATTACCACTTCGTCTGGACGCTGTCCCTGACGGCGGCCAGCATTGTCGAGGTCTCCATCCCCTTCGGTCTGGACAAAGAGTTCTCGATTGCCTGGAACTAAGCGAACCCATACGCTTGCAGCCCTGCCGCGGCAGGGCTGCTTTTTTGTGGTTTGTCAAAGCAGAGTTTTGTTTTTTTGTCGGAATCGCACTCGGAATCTTGACTTTTCCCGGGAAAAATTGTATACTGAAGCCAAATGCTAACAGAGGTGGTAGAAATGGCAGAAAAGAAAACCGTCATGCTCACCGGCGCTTCGGGCCACATGGGCTTTGCCGGCTTCAAAGAGCTGTTCAAGAAAAAGGATTTGTATAACACGGTCCTTTTGCTGCGCAGGAGCGAAAAGAACGAAAAGCTGTTCGCGCCGTATGCGTCCGACCCGTCGGTCAAAATCGTCTGGGGCGACCTTGCGAACTATGACGACGTTCTGCGCGCCGTTACGGGCTCGGACTACATTCTCCACGTCGGCGGCATGGTCTCCCCTGCTGCGGACTGGAAGCCCTACCGCACGCAGAAAACCAACATCGGCGCGGCCGAGAACATCTGCAACGCCGTGAAGGCGCAGCCCGACCCCGACGCGGTCAAGGTGTGCTACATCGGCACGGTCGCGGAAACCGGCGACCGCAACTACCCGATTCACTGGGGCCGCTGCGGCGACCCGCTGAAGGTCTCCATCTATGACCACTACGCCGTTTCCAAGTGCGTGGCGGAGCGCGTGTTCGTGGAAAGCGGGCTTAAAAACTGGGTCGTCATGCGCCAGTCCGGCATTCTGTACCCGAACATCCTCAAGAACATGGACCCCATCATGTTCCATGTGCCTATCAACGGCGTTTTGGAATGGTGCACGGTGGAGGACTCCGGCCGGCTGCTTTGCAACCTGGTGGACGAGGACGCGAAGGGCAACCTCGGCGGCGACTTCTGGAACCACTTCTACAACATCGGTTCCGGTAAGGAATACCGCATTTCCAACTATGAGTTTGAATGCCTGCTGCTCGGGACGCTCGGCCTTGCCGGCCCCGAAAAGCTGTTTGAGCCCAACTGGTTCATCACCAAGAACTTCCACGGCCAGTTCTACGCCGACGGCGACCGTCTGGAGGATTTCCTGCACTTCCGCGAGAACCTGCCGGTCAAGGATTACTTCGCCCGTCTGGCGGACCAGGTCGAATTCTACTTCAAAATCCCGCGCTATCTGCCGAAAAACCTGGTTGCGGCGTGCGCCAAGCCCTTCATGAAGAAGATTGCCTCCACCCCGGATTTCGGCACCCTCGACTGGGTCAAGACGAACAACACGGTGCGCCTGAGCGCGTACTACGGTTCGCTGGAGGAGTGGAAGCAGATTCCCTCGAAGTGGGAGGATTTCGAAATCACGAAGTTCGACAAGGACAACAGCGCCGCCGAGCAGTTTAAGCTCGACCACGGCTACGACGAGTCGAAGCCCGAGAGCGAGCTGGATATTGAGGACATGAAGCAGGCGGCGAAGTTCCGCGGCGGCGAGTGCCTGTCCGACTCCATGACGAAGGGCGACATGGCGACGAAGCTGAAGTGGAAATGCGGCCATTGCGGCGCGGAATTCGAGGCGAGCCCGGCGCTTATCCTGTTGGGCGGCCACTGGTGCCCCGAGTGCTACATTCCGCAGAAGGCGTGGGACTATGACGCTATCGCGAAGACCAACCCGTTCTTTGCGCAGGTCTGGTACCCGAACCACAAAAAGGACGAAAACAACCGCTACGACTTTGACGAGCTGTTCCACATCAACGGCGTCGCCTGGGACGACATCAAGCGGTAAGCCTTCTCAAAAAAAACATACAACCGCCCCGCAGCGCACGGCTGCGGGGCGGTTTTGCATTTGTCAAAGCTTTTCGTGCAGCGCGCGGTACCGCGCCAAAAATTCCGCCTCCGTTTCGTCGGGGCTTTTGTCCGGCCGGACGGGCAGCAGCAGCTTTGGCGGCGTGTCGACAAGCCGGATGCCGTGAAACGCGAGGAACTCGTGGTACAGCAGCGCGTCGTCAATGGCCTTTACCGCCCGGCGTTCCGCTTCGGTAAAATCCGGCACGGCAAGCTTGGAAAACAGCAGCGTTTGCAGCCGGCGCTCGACCTCGCCAAAGTCGGGGAAGCGCCGGCGCAGCGGGCGGGTCATATCGCCGATATAGCTTTCCGCCGCGTCGTGCAGCAGGGCGAGCAGCTGGACGCGAACGCCGCAGCCGCGCTGCTCGGCTTCATAGGATGCGTGCAGGCTGTGCCGCGCGACGGAATAGAAATCACGCAGGTGCCCGTTTGCCCGGCAGATGCGCGAGAGCGCGTGGGCGACGTCCTCCAAGCACAAATCCTCCGGCTTCGGGTCGGTCGGGTCAAAAATATGGCCGTTGTAGGTTGAAATGCAGAATTTGTCAATCATTGCACCGGTTCACCCGTCAGAAGCGCGATGCTGTCCTCCATCAAATCGAAAAACCGCTCGACCGTGGCGCGGTCCTCTTCGTTGCCGCGCACGCACATGGAAAGCGTCAGTTCCTTGCGAAGCGACGTCACGGACAGCAGCACGTAGGGCTTATATTTGACCGCACCCGTCATGAAGCCGTCCGCCGGCTCGTGCCCGTCAAGCGCCAGCTTGTCGGCCTCCAGGATGCCGATGTTGCTCATGGCGAGCAGCGGGTTCGAATAGCCAATCTTGATAATCTCCTCGCTGGCGGCGTGCGGCAGGATGCTGTAGCCGAGCTTGAGAAGCGGCAGCCCGTAAAGGCCCATGAACTTGTCGTGCTTGAACTTCTGCGAGCTTTGCACCGCGTAGCGCAGCGTTTCAAAAATATCGCGGCCGCGCTCGGGAATGTTGCATTGCATGAACGCAGTGTGGTTCGTCAAGCCCTCGTCGCTGACGTCCTTGATGTGGCGGCGCAGGTCAATGGCGCAGGAGATGGTGACGCTGTCCGCCGGGTCGTAGTGCGCCAGCTCGTATAAGCTGTAAAAATAAGCGGCGAGCAGCATATCGTTGACCGTCGCGCCGAGCTTTTTGCCTGCGGCATGAATGCGGGAAAAGGTGTCGGCGCTCCATTTGCGCTTCGCGATAAAAGCGCGGTCCCGGATACTGTCGGGCGTGAGGGGAAATTTGTGCTCGTCTTTCGCGCAGACGTTTTTATAAAGGTTGCGCGCCATGCGCTGCTCGGTCTTGGAAAAATCCGCGTAGACCGCCTCATACGACCGCGAGCCCTCGCGCAGCGCAATCGGGCTTATCCCCTGCCCGACATACGCCGAGTAATTCTGGCAAAGCGCCTTCATGAAATACTTGAAGTCGCCGCCGTCCATGCACATATGGTTCTCAACGATGCACAGCGTCGAGCCGCCGTCCTTATAGAACACGGCGACCTTCATCTGCAAGTCGCTGTCCGGCGGGATGTACTGCGTCAGGAAATCGTTGACGGCCGTCTCGAGGTCCTCCGGGTACGCGACGGTCAGCACATCCTCAATCGTATAGGGCTTGACCTCCCAGTACGGGGAGATGTGGTTGTCGTGGAAGCTCGAATGCAGCACCGGCGCCTTTTCAAAAAAGCAGATGAGCACGGTTTTCAGCGCTTCTATGTCAATTTCAAAATCATAATGCAGCTCGACGTGCACCATCCGGTCGTTGAAATCGCGGAACAGGTAGTGCATTTTGTCCCAAAGCTCTGCGTTCAGTTTTCGTCCCATGCCTGTTCCACCTCCGGGTCATATTTGTATTTCGCGTTGTTGGAAATCACCGCGACGGCGAGGATAAGGTCGACCAGCACGGCAAGCGGCACCAGCAGCCAGCCCGGGCTCCACGGCAGGAGGTGCAGGCCGCCGAGGACCACGAAAAGCATCGTCGCCGCAACGGGGATGTAAACCAGATAGTTGACGATGCGCAGCTTTTGCCGCGTCACCTGCGCGTAGACCGCGTCGGCCAACAAAATCCCGACGACGCCCGCGGGGAAAATGACCCAGGCCGCCGAAAGGCCGGTAAACATCAGCACAACCAGGAAAACGGCCGTGTCGGCGCACATGACGGCGAGCGCCAGCAGCACGCGCGCAATGGGGTGCATCAGGCGGCGCATCGCGGTAAAGCGCGCGACGCCCACGCCCAAAAGGAACACCGCCCACAAAAGGAAGCCGTCGGCAAAAATAAGCCAGGTCAGCCGCCAGGCGTCCGTTAAGAAGCTTACGGACAGGAACAGCACAAGAAGGAGTACGGCGAGCGCCGGCGTGCCGAACAGCATGACCTTGTTGACCAGCTTTTTGCGCCGTTCCTTTCGGTCCTCGGCGCAGAAGCGCGCATAGCCGTCCGAAAGGTCCGGGAATTCGCTGATTAAAAGGTCGGTGAGCACCTTGTCGTCCCGAAGCCCCGCGTGCGTGACCTCGGCGGCGCGCGCGGTCATTTGGTCGAGCACCCGCCGCTTATAGCGGTACAGCGTGCCGTTCTTGTCCGGCGCGCTTTGCAGCGCGTGCTCAATGTAATCGATGTAGTTGTTTTCCATGTATACCTCCCGTTTGCAAAACCCTCGAAAGATTTGGCGTTCGTTTTTTCTACTCTACCGGCAACCGCAGCGTTTGTCTATCGATTCTGCTTTACAGCAGGGCGAAACCGCCGGTTGCGCGCCGGGCTTACCCCTCTTCAATCACAATGCCGCGCGCGGCGCGCTGCTCGGCAAGCTCTTTTGTAATGCGCTCTTTCTTTTCGCCGACCAGGTCATAGAAGAACAGCGGGATAATGCACAAAATCAGGGAAATGGCCGGGATGATGGAGATAAGCGAGAACATACCCGTGCGCACGGTCTCGCTCATTTCGAGCGGGTTTGCCGTGACGGAGGCGTTGATGCTCGCAACGTCCAGATGGACAATCATGTACATGACGATGATAAAGCTGGTGCTGATGGCGTTGCCGAATTTCGCAATGAAGCCCTGCACCGCCGCGCCAAGCCCCGTCGCGCGCACGCCGGTTTTCCACTCCATATAGTCGAGGCAATCGCCGAGCATCGCGTAGGTGCAGATGTTGATGGCGCCGAGCGGAATACAGGAAATGACGAAAAACGGCACGCACCACAGGAAATTGTCATAGCCGATGAACCAGATGGCAAGGCTGGAAACCGCGCCGAGCACGCAGGTGCCCATGATAATCTGTTTGTAGTTCCAGCGCTTGAAGAGCAGCGGCATCACAAGCATCGTGCCGAACATACCCGCGGCGCTTGCGACCTGGAAAATGGTCGAGACGAGGCTGATGTTGCTTTGCAGCGCCGCCTCCTTCTCCGCTAAGGAGAGCCCGGTTAAATCGCCGCCGATATAGATGCTGTAGCGCGCGACGTGGACCGCGCCGGCCTGGTACATATACCGCGCGGCGGAAAGCACGCCCATGAGCGCGGTGAGCATCAGCGGCTTGCAGCGGAACAGGCGGCCCAAGGCGGTCTGCTCGCCCTTTTTACGCTTGGGCGGATTCGGGATGGAGACGCGCTCCTTGGTTTTAAAGTAGACGCGCGCAAACAGCAGGTTGCCGATAACCGAGCAGAATATGACGATGGAGGTATACTTTGCCTTTTCGAGCTCCGTACCGCTCAGGCTTAAGCGTGCAAGCAGCGGGCCCATAACCATAAACAGCGCAATCGGCACGGCCGAGCCGACGCCGTTCGCCGTCCGGCCGCGGCTGATGATGACGCCGCGCTCGTCCGGGTTCGGGGTCAGGGCGTTCGGAAGCCCCCAGAACGGCACGTCGCAAACCGTATACGCCATATCCCACAGCACGTAGGTCACAGCCGCGTAAACCATGAGCCCCGTTGGGGAGATGTTCGGCGACTGGAACAAGAGGACGGTGAGAATCGCCACGGGAATGGGCGCATACAAAAGGTACGGCCGCATTTTCCCGCCCTTCGGGTTCACGCGGTCCATAATATAGCCCATGATGGGGTCGTTAAAGGAGTCCCAGATGCGCGCGAACAGCATCAGGAACAGGACGAACAGCGGCGTGAGCTTCATGACATTCATGTAGAAGTCCGAAATGTACGAACTCATCATGGCGTAGACCATGCCCTGCCCGAACGCACCGACACAGTAGGCGAACCACTCTTTTTTCGGCGAATAGGTTTTCATTGGTTTCCTCCCTTTTCGTTTATACAATGGTCGGCGGCACGGGCAAGTCCGCGTCGCTGTCCGGATACCCGTCGTCGTACAGCGCGCCTTCTATCACCTCGTCGAGCCCCGAAAGCCCCTTGAAGCGCCGCAGAACCGGGCGCACCCGGCGGTACAGCGCCATAAAGGACGCATACTCCGGCGTGCCGGGGGCGTAGGGCTCGTCGCCGCCGTAGAGGTTGCGGATAAGCGCGAGCATGAAGTCCTTTAAGTACACGCCGCGCATTTCGGGCGCAATTTTCGTCGCGCAGAAAAGCAGACGCCCCGCCTTTTGAAAGGTCAGCCGCTCCATCATTTTCCCCGCCAGGTGAATGGGCACGCGCAGCTTCCAGGCGGTCTCGGTCTGCAGGCCGAAATCCGGGGCAATCTTGCAAAACCGGCGGATGTCGTTTGCCGCGGCGTCCAAAATGTCGCGCAGCATGAATTCAAAGTGGTCAAGGCTGTACTGCATATAGGATTTGCCGCCGAGGTCCCAGTCAATCCGGTCGAGATGCACGGTGCGCACGGACAGCGTCTGCTCCGTAAGCGTCATGTGCCGGATGGGGCTCGGGTAGCAGATAAGGCTGCCGGTATTGATGTCAAATATGCGGTTGCCCTTCTCAGAGTCAAAATATTCAATGCTCTGCATATGCGTGTGGCCGGTGAACATGAAGTGCACGCCCGCGTCGGCAAGCTCGGAAGCGACCTGCTCATGGTTGCCGATAAGGTCGTCGGGGCTTGTAAACGCATATACGGGGCTTGGCGGCAGCAGCGGATGGTGCCCCATCGCCAGCAGCACGTCGCCGCTTTTCCGACCGATTTCCAGCTGCTCTGCAAGCCAGCGGCGCTGGTCCTCGTCATAGCCGTGGAACCCGCGCTCCCAGCCAATCCCGTCGTCATTGAGGGCGAACAGCCGGTAGCCCGGCGCGAGCTGCGAGACGTAGGAAAAGCTTTTTTCGTGGACGGAAAGCGCCGTCGCGGGGCCGAATTCCCAGTACACCTGAAGCAATTCCGATTTGGGCAGCCCCTCGGCTCGGTACTCCCCTTTTTCGGCGGCGTATTTTTTCGGGTACGGGCAGGTGTCGTGCGTCGCCGTGAGGACGAAAACGCGCTTGCCGCCCGCCTGCAGGCGGCGCAGCTTCTCGCGCATGGCGTAATGCCCTTCGCGCTCGCCGTCGCAGACCAGGTCGCCGGTCACAAGGACAATCTCCGTTTCGGTGTCGGCGAGCAGCAGCTCGGTAGCCGCGTCCAAAATCGCGCCGCTCTCCGCCACGCATTTCTGGTCGTATTTGGCGCGCCGTTCCCAGGCCTCCCCTTCCGGGCGCAGAACCTCGGACGCATAAAAATGGGTATCCGTAATCTGGTAAAACCGCAGCATGGCCGTCCCCCTTTTTGCAGAAAAGAAAACCGCGCACAGCGGGAAAAGCCCCGCCGTGCGCGACCGGTTCAGAACAGATTGCCGACAAGCCCGCCGAGCAGCGAGTCGTTTTGCGTGGTGGGGACCTCGCCCCAGACCTGGATGTAAATCTCGCGGCCGTGCTCGTAGTCCTTACCGGCCTCCGGCGTCGTCGCAATTACAATCCCGGCGGTGTGCGAGCCGTCGTTTTCCCGTTCGACGCGGGTGCACTTAAAGCCGCGGCTGACAAGAAGCTGGACCGCCGCGTCATACTGCATCCCGGAAACATCCGGCAGCGTGACGTACTCCACGCCGCGGCTGACGACAATGGTCAGCTCCGAGCCCTTCGGCACCTGCTGGCCCTCCGCCGTTTTCTGGGAAATAATCAAATCGCTTTCGACCGTATCGCTGTAATCATATTCCACCACGAATTTGAAGCGCTCGTTTAAGACGGTATCCGCCTGGATGCGCGAATAGCTCTGCCCGACAAAATTGGGCACCTCCACAAGCTCCGATGAGGCCGCCGTTGTGTCGGCCGGCTTTTCCGAAGCGGGCGTGCGGGTCACAAACAGATAAATGCCCAGCGCGACAAGGCCAATCGCAAGGCACACGCCGAAGGAAATGAGCAGTGTGCGGGTCTGCTCCTGCTTGCGCAGCATTTCCCGGCGCAGCTCCTCCTTGCGGCGGCGCTCCGCCTCCTCGGCGTCGGTCGTCACCGCCTCCACGGCCTCTTTGACCTGCTCCTTGCGCGCAACCATAACCTTCGGCGAGCCGGAAAGCTCCTCCCGGTAATCGTCCACGGACGCCGTGCGGTCGTCGGGCGCAATGGCCATCGCGTTTTGGATGGCGCTGACGGCATACGCCGGCAGCGTTTCGGCAAATTTCGGCGGAATCATCAGCTTGTCGTTGGCGACGCGCTCCGTCGCCTCCTGCGGGATGCTGCCGATAAGCATCCGATACGTGACCGCGCCGAACGCGTACACATCGGTCCACGCGCCGACGGACCCTTCGCGGCTGTACTGCTCAATGGCGGCGTACCCGGAAAACAGCTCGCTTTCAAAGCCGGTTTCCAGCACCCGCGCGGCCGGAATCATAAAATCGGTCAGGCGGATTTTCCCGTCGCGGCCGAGGCGCAGCGTGTTGGGCGAAATGCCGCAATGGTACACGCCCAGCGCGTGCAGCTTCGACACCGTGGAAACCACCGGCATCAGCAGCGTGCGCGTCTGCTCAAAGCTCAAATACCCCGTGCGGCTCTTCAGCAGAAACTCCCGAAGGGAAATGGTCTCGACATATTCCGAAATCGCATACGCCGTGCCGTTGTCCTCCACAATATCGAGCACGGGAATCATCGCCGTCATCCCGCGCAGCCGCGCAAGCTTGCGCCACAGCTCCAAAAAGTCGGCCAGGCCGTCATGGAACAGAAGCTCGCTGCCGACCTTAATGCGCAAGGTCGGGTCCTCCGACGTGCGCACAACGTGCTGCTCCGGCAGAAATTCCCGAATGATGACCGTCGATTTGCGTTCGCGGTCCCAGCCAATGTAGGTTGCGCCGTCGCCGCCGGACGAAAGCATTTTCCCGACGACATACCGGCTGCCCACCAGCGCGCGCAGCGGCAGATAGGGCGCAAACTGCGGCGTGTCGGCCGAAAAGCCGCAATACGGGCATTGCTTCGCGTCGCCAATCTCCCGCATACAGCCCATGCACAGCGTATCGAGCATAAGCGTTGACCTCCCAAATGGAAACGGTACCGTTTCGTATAGATAACCTATATAATCATACCAAATCCAAAGTCGTTTTGTCAAGATTTCCGAGCGACGCCGGCACGAAAACGGCGCGCAAACGCAGAAAAACACCGGCGCTCCTTTGCACCGGTGTTTTTCCGTCAAAAAATAGAAAGGAAAGAGAGGAAAAAAGGAAAAAGCGAAGGTTGAAATTTACGAGGCGAAGCGGCCGTTTACGGAAATGAACGCGCCGCCGAAGCGGGTGAAATCGTAAAAATGCACGGTCGGGCGGAAGGCGTTTTCGGATGCGTTCAGCAGCTTTTCGGACACGTGCGTGTTGAAAAAGGCAACGATGGGGCCCATGCAGAACGCCGTGACGACCGTACCGACGCCCACGGGACCCGCAAGCAGGAACGCGACGCCCGTGCAGACGACGTCGGTGAGCACCCGGCACCATTTGTAGGGAATGGGGCTTTTGTCGCGCAGGACAAAGCCGACCGCGTCATACGGGCCGACGCCGAGCGACGCCGTAAAAAACAGCGACGCCGAAAGGCTTAAAAGCACCACGCCGCAAAGCATGAGGACAAGCCGCACGGGAAGCGCCGTGGGCGCGGGCAGGAAGCGGTCGTAAATCGCGGTGAAAAAGTCGCAGACATACCCGACGCCGACCATATTGATGACGGTGCCGAGATTGATAAGCTTTTTGGAAAAGCGCGCCACAAAAAGCAGCAGCACGGCGTTGACAAGCATCTGCCAGAAGCCGAAGCTCAGCCCGAGTTTCGCGCTGACGGACATATTCAGGGCCGTAAACGGGTCCACGCCCATCCCGGAAAACGAAAAAACGGAAATGCCAAAGCCCATAAGCAGGATGCTGCACAGCATCATGCCGATTCGGCGTTTGCCGTGCGTGCTGTGTAAAATGGTTTTCGGTTGCATTTGTCTGAGAATCTCTGCCATGGTATTGCCTTTCCTCTTGTGCTTGTTGCATAACTGCAAGTCTTTGAATTTGGCAATAGTATACAATCCAAATTCCGCTTTGTCAACAAAATAACGGGACTTTTCGGCGGTGTTCGGCAAGTTCCCCGTATTATATGATTTGACCAATTCACGCCTGTTGTTTTTGTTGAATATGACTAAACTACGTGGGTGAATCCGGCGAAATCGGCGTAAAAAAACCGGCTGGCCGATGCCGGGGAAACCCAGCAGCCAACCGGTTTGCATGTAAAAAATCGGACGTGAACGGTGATTCACAAAATTGTGCCGCCGCCGACGACCGTGTCGCCGTCATACAGCACCGCCGCCTGCCCGGGCGTGACCGCCCGCTGCGGCGTGTCGAAGCGGATGCGAAGCCTGTCTGCCCCGGTTTGCTCGACCGTGGCGGGCTGTTCCGCCTGGTTGTACCGAATCCGCACCGCAAGGCGGACCGGCGAAGGGAATGCGTCGCAGGCGGTCAGATTGAGCTCGCCCACCTCCACCGTATCGCAGAGCAAATCCTGCGAAAAGCCGAGGCGCACGCAGTTTTCCGAAACATCCTTTTTCACGACATACATCGGCGCGGGCAGCGCGAGCCCGAGCCCGCGGCGCTGGCCGACGGTGTACCGGATAATCCCTTTGTGCTGCCCGAGCACACGGCCGGAAAGGTCCGTAAAGTCCCCCGGGGGGAAGGTTTTGCCCGAAAAGCGCTCGATAAACGCGGCGTAATCGCCGTCGGGGACGAAGCAGATATCCTGGCTCTCCTTGCGGTTCGCGCTTGCAAGCCCCTGTTCGTGCGCAAGCTCGCGGACCTGCGGCTTGGTCAGCTCCCCGAGCGGGAACCAGACGCGCTCGAGCGCTTCTTTCGACAGTGTATACAGCACATAGCTCTGGTCCTTGCTTTTGTCGGCCGCCTTTTGCAGCAGCACGCGGCCGCCCTGCCGCACGGTGCGCGCGTAATGCCCCGTCACAATCCGCGCCGCGCCCGATTGCAGCGCGCGCTCCAAAAAGGCGCCGAATTTGATAAAGCGGTTGCAGACGACGCAGGGGTTCGGCGTTTGACCGGCCGCATACGCGGCCGCAAAGCGCTCCATGACCTCGCGGCGAAAGGTGTCGCGAAAATCCCAGACGGTATGGGGCATACCCAGGGACGCGCAAATTTCGGCGGCGGCGCCGGCCTCCGCAAAAGCCTCGTCGCAAAGGCGCATCGTCGCGCCGAAGGCGTCGCCCGCCCCTTTTGCCAAAACGGCCGCCGCAGAGGAATCCACCCCGCCGCTCATGGCGACGGCAAGCTTCTGCTTCTCCATGTCAGCCGCCCAGCGCAATCATCGCGTCAATGCAGCCGCGCGCCTTGGAAATTGTCTCGGCGTCGAGGAAAATCTCCTCGCCGCCCCGGCCCGCAACCGCATTGTAAACGTCCGTCAGCGTGGACAGCTTCATATCCGGGCAAAGCAGCTTTTTCGACAGCGGGTAAAAGCGCTTGTCCGGGCAGTCGTAGGAAAGATGCTCGGCGATGCTCATTTCCGTTCCGATGAGAAATTCCTTGCAATCGCTTTTTTTCGCAAACTGCATAATCCCCGCCGTTGAGCCGACGTAATCGGCATGGCGCGTGACCTCCGGCAGGCATTCGGGGTGGACGAGCAGCAGCGCGTCCGGGTGCCGGCGCTTGGCCTCGAGCACCTCGTCTTCCCGCACCAGCGTATGAATCGGGCAGCCGCCCTGCAAAAAGTGGAAGCGCTTTTCGGGAATTTTGCTTTGCACGAACGCGCCGAGGTTGCAGTCCGGGATAAACAGAATTTCCTCCTGCGGCAGCTTGCGGACAATGTCCACGGCGGACGACGAGGTCACGCAGACGTCGCAGACGGTCTTGAGCGCCGCCGTCGTGTTGATATAGGCGACGACCGCGCAGCCGGGGTGCTGCGCGCGGGTCTTTTCGATAAGGTCGGGCGTCATCTGCTCGGCCATCGGACAGCCCGCCTGCGCATGAGACAGCAGCACGCGCTTTTCGGGCGACAAAATCTTGACCGTTTCCGCCATGAAGCGGACGCCGACCATTAAAACGGTCCTTTGCGGCGCGGACTTTGCGCGGACGGACAGCGCATAGCTGTCGCCGGAAAAATCGGCGACCTCCAAAATTTCATGCGCCGTATAGCTGTGCGCCAAAATGCACACGTCGTTTTCCTTTTTTAACCGGAGAATTTCCTCCTGGATGTCCCGAATCATGCTGACGCCCCTTTTTCTGAAAGTTCCCTATCATCATACGAAAAAGACGAAAAAAAATCAAGTGCGAAAATCTGTCAGCGGCAAAAGAAAACGGACCGCCCTCCGCCGGACGGTCCGTTTTTTTGAAAAAGCTTTACACCTGTGCTGCGGCTTCCTTTTCCTTGAGCGCACGGTAACGCGCTTCCAGCTCGCCGAAGTGCGTGTAGTTTTCCGCCTGCGTCAGCACGCGGGAGGCGTCGAGATACGGCTTTGCGGAACGCGTATAATTGACGCGCTTGTCCTGCTCGGTGCGAATCTGCTTATTAAGCGCCTTAAATTTATTCTTCAGCGCCTTCAGCTGCGCTTTGAGCTCCTTTTGCGCGGCCTTGTCCTTGCGGTCGCCCGCTTCAAACAGGCGCTTGTACAGCTGCTCCTCTTCCTTGTCATAGGCCTCTTCGGTGACAAGCAGCGCGTTCAGCGGCGCTTCGTCCGGCGTTTCCACCGCCATCCCGTTCGGGTAATACTTATCAATGTACTTGCGCGCCGTCAAACGCGTGCGGCAGAAATGCACGCGGTAGTTGCGCAGCTCCTTTTGCGCGTCGTTCCGTTTCGGCAGCGCCTTGGCCTCGCGAAGGTCGGCGCGCAGCTCCTTGAGGCTTGCGTCGCGAAGCCCCGCAAGACCCGCCGCATAGATTGCCTTAGCGTCGGCCAGTTCCCGTGCGCCCGCCTCGCTTTCAAAGCGGTTAAGCTCGTTGAGCACAAAGGGCGCGAGCCGGATTTCCTGGTTGCGCGCCAGCTGTTCTTTTCTTTCTTTTTTGGCGGCGGCAACCGCGGCGAGGTTCTTGGTCTTTTTCGCCGCCTTCAGCGCGTCTTTCGTGACCTTCACGGGTGTTTCCTGCGAGAGACTCTTGGCGCGGTCCACCATCTCGACGACCTCGCACAGGTCGTCGTCGGTCAAATTGCCGTTGCCGAAATCCTCAAAAAACGCGCGAATCTTTAAAACGCGGACCATGCCCTGCTGCTTGATTTCCGTCAAATCATAGAAGAAATACGGCAGGACGTTGATGAACGCGCCCACCATGGAGGCGACAATCAGCACGCCGCAGACGGTTTGCAGGATATCGCCGTCATACAGCGAGAAATACGCGATACTCGACGTGTCCGTATCGGCAATCACATCGCTGACCAGGTTGCCGTTGCGCAGGACCTTGTTCATAACCGACGGGTCGTTGAGCACCTGGGCGGCGGTCGTCTCGTTGATGCCGAAGCGGTCGTACAGGAAGTTGACAATGCCGCTGCTCGCAACCGTCACAAGGCCGCCGACGGCGGTAATGGTCGAGAACATACCGTCAATGCGCTCGCCGCTGACATACTGCTGGTAATCGCGGATGTCGGCATTAATGGAGGGCGTCAGAATCTGCATGAACGCGTTCATCAGGTTGTTCATCCAGTAGCAGACCACCAAAAGCAGCAGCGGCACCCAGGTTGTCAGCGCGCTTGTGTCCGCGCCGCTCATGTCGATGATGCGCACGACCGGGAACATAAGCCCGATAAAGACGATATTCATCACATTGGTGCCGATGAGGACCACCCGCTTGCCCCACAGGCGGATAAAGACGGGCGCAAGCAGCATACCTACAAGCCCGGCGTTCTGGCAGAACAGCGTGATAATGGTATACGCCGAGCTGCCGCAGATGCCGCCGTAGGTATAAAGCCAGGTCAGAACGTTGGTCATGGAGGTTTCCAAGAACCCGAGCCACGTCGCCATGGCAATGACCCAGAAATATTTGTTGCGCAGAACCTCGCGCAGGGAGTCCATGAAGCGAATCTGGATGACGTGGGTGCGCGCCTGGACAATCTTTTCCTTGGTGTTGGCGTACACCACAATGCTCAAAACGACCGAAGCGATGGCAACCGGCGGATATATGTAGCGGAACAGCCGGATATCATACAGGTTGTCGTTGGTCAGAAGCCCCGCGAAAATGGGCATGGCCAGATTCAAAATGGAGGGCGCAAGCGAATAGACGACGCCCTTGATGGTCGAAACGTCCGCACGCTCCTGCGTATTGGGCGAAAGGACGTGAATCAGGTTGTCGTACGCTTCCGTAAAGAAATAGTAGAAGAAATTCTGGAAGAAATTGAACAGCAAAACAAGCGCGCAGGTGACGACGTAGGCCTTCTCCTCGCCGAAAATCGTCCCCTCGCCGAACAGCGCGCCGAACCGGTTATACGGGAACCAGACGAACAAAATGGTGACGATGGCGCTGGGGATGCCCATCTTCACAATATACGGGCGGTATTTGCCCTCCTTGCTGCGGGTGTTGTCGATGATGTTGGCGCGGATGCCCGACAGCGGGATGTTCACAAGCACCGAAATGAAATACAGGATGTACACGTGCAGCGGCTTGATGCCTATCGTGTTGCCGATAAGCGTGTTGGACGCCGACAAAATCGTGTTCATCGCCATAACGGCGAGGAACTTGACGCCGATGCCGCCCGCCGAATAGGAGACAATCTCCTTATACGGCATATACCGCCCCGCAGGCGGTTCGTTCCAGTGTGCGCGGACCATGCGCGCCAGGTTTGAAACCGTGGCGGCGAGCGACCGCTTTTGGGTGGTCTTTTCCAAGTGTTTTCGCCCTCTTCTCTTTTTTAAAGGTTCTGTGCTTTATATTTCAGCAGGGTCCTCGCCCTGTTTAAGCCAGTCGACCGAAAAGGATACAAAATGAATCTCCCGGCATTTCGTATCCGGCTCGTACAGCGCGCCTATTTTCCCGTCGGGAAGCTCGGTCAGGCAGCTGTACACGAATCCGCCCGGCTTCAAAAGGCGGCTGTACGGGAAGGTTTCGCCGTCATCCTCCGACAGGCGGACCGTACCGTTTTCGCGCGCCTTGCGCTCGGCGGGATTTAAGAAAACGACGGTCGGCTTTTCGGTGCCCGCAAGTTTTAGAACGGACATCTGGCACACCGGCTGCGGCAGGCTGTCGTCCCAGGTGAAATCCGCAAAATGCGCGCCGCCGTCCCTGCTGTACGCCACGGCGGTGCTGCGCCGCGGGTCGTGGTTGCGCATAAACAGCTTGAGCGTCCCGTCGGCCTGCTCTATCAGCTGCGACTCCGTGAGCATATCCTTTTGCCCGATTTTCCGGCAATTCAGGCGCTTCCCGCGCATTTCGCGCGTGTTATTGGGGCTTTCGCCCAGGGTCCAGGTCTCGCCGCCGTCGTCGCTGTAAATGACCGTGCAGGAAAGGCGAAGCGGAAATTTGCGCGTTCCGAAATAAATGGGGAACACAATGCGCCCGGCGAACGCGCCGTGCTCGAGCACAATGCCGCGCCCGGGGCCGGGACCGATAAAGCTCATATACGGCAGCTTCACCTGCCGGTTCAGCGAAACGGGCGTGGACCAGGTCTCCCCGTCGTCGTCGCTGTAACACAGCATCAAATAGGACGTGCGCTCCTCGCGGAACGCGCCGCCGGTGAACAGATTGCCGCAAAGCTTGCCGTTTTTGCGGACGTCGCCGCCCGGCGTGACGGTATAGGGCGTTTCGCCGCCGTTTTTCGTAACAAGGCGGTCGTTCCGCCACAAATAACGGCGCGCGCGGCCTTTGACGCACCGTTCGCCCTCCGGCGTTTCGCCGACGCACACACGGCTGTTGCGGATGCCGACGCCGGCGGGCGTGTGCGAATACAGCATCAAAATGCGCCCGGTCTTCGGCACGTACGCAAGGCACGGGTCGATTGCCGCCGAGGCGTGCATTTTCCGGTCGCCGTGTTCGCGCACGGCAACAATATACTTTCCCCAGGTCCGGCCGCCGTCGAGGCTGCGGCGCACAACCTTGTCAATGCGGTTGGGGTTGTCCATTCCCGAGCAGACGCGCGCGTCCGCGCACGCAACGACCACGCCGGTTTTCGTCGTGACCATTGAGGGAATGCGGTAATACGGCGCAGGACTCCCCTCGCCGGGACCGAATACAACTTGCGGCTCCATACGCGCGCTCCTTTCTGTATAGCCTTATTACTATACCATATTTCCCGTTTCCTTGCAAGGCGTCTTTTGCGCCGGCGGACGTGTTCCGTTTAACCGTTTTGTAACCAAATTATAAATTGGTTACAAATCTTGTTTTTTTTGAAATATTCTATATAATAGTAGACAGCCGCGCACAAAATCCGGAAACGTGCGCGAACCTGCGGTAGAGGATGAGGTTATGGACCGGACGCGATTTATGACAAAGCTTACGCAGCTGCGCGAGCTGATGGTCACGGGTCGCTATATGATGGGGCTGTTTATTGTGGCCGCCGTCTTTGCTATAACGGAATGGAACGTCCCCGGGGTGCTGGTATTCGCCTGCATCACGGGTGTGACCCTTGTTATCTGCGACGACCTGCTTGCGACGTTCATGCCCTTCATGCTCGTCTGCCTCATCGCCGCCAAGTGCTATAACTCTTACAGCATATTCATCCAGTACGTCCCGCTCGGGATAGTGCTGATTCTCTGTTTGCTGCTGCATTTCATTCTGTATTGGAAAAAGCTCTCCTTTAAAGGCTCGCTGACACGCTCCATGCTGTTCGTTTCCGTCGCGGTAACGCTCGGCGGCGTGGGCGTGATTTCCAAGGAGGAATATTTCAGCGGCGTTTCCATCTTCAACATTTTGGCGCTGGGCTTCGGCATGGTTCTTTTGTACGGCATATTTTACACGCACCTGACGCCGCGCAGAAGCTATTCGCTGATTGAAAAGGTAACGCTTATCATGGTCATTGCCGGGTGCTTTGCAAGCCTTGTGACCATCGCGTTTTACATGATAAACATCAACGAGGTTTTAGAGACGCGCGACCTGCTGTATATGCAATGGCGCAACAACTACTCGACCTTTTTGATGCTCTGTATCCCCTTTGCGTTCCTGCGCGGGAACAAGCAGCCCTACTCCATTGTGCTTGGGTTCGTGTTTTATTTCTGCATTTTGCTGACCGGCTCGCGCGGCGGCATGGTCTTCGGCGCGGTGGAAATGCTCATGTGCTGCGCGCTGTTTATCCTGTACGACCGCAGGCGGCGGCTGACCTACATCACCATTTGCGTGTGCATCGTGTTCGCCCTGCTCATTTTCTCGAGCGAATTCATCAGCTTTTTCGGTTCGACCATCGACCGGCTGCTGTCCGCCATAAACGGCGTTCTTATCGGCGAGCAGCAGGAGGTGCGGTATTACCAGTATATGCGCGGCATCGGGGACTTTTTGCACCACCCGGTTTTCGGCACGGGCATCGGCTACATGGGTAACCGCGACGTGTACGCGGGCGCGGACTTTTCGGTGGCGTGGTATCATTGCTCGCCCATCCAGATTGCCGGCAGCTTCGGCGTCGTCGGGATTTTGGCGTATTCCTACCAGTTCATCCGCCGGCTTCTGCTGCTTTGGAAAAGGCCGACGATGTTCAACATGACGGTCTTTCTTTCCTACATCAGCCTCGAGCTGATGTCGCTTGTGAACCCCGGGATTTTCAGCCCCATCCCCTACCTGCTGATTGTCACGATGTTCTTTGCCATTGTCGAGCGCTGCAACGAGGGCGAGCCGCAGGAAAAGATTTCGACGAGCTCGAAAGAGCACCACGAAATTGCCCCGGAGGAACACCCCGCCGAGCAGCCGGAACCGGAACCCGCCGCAAAATAAAACGGACCTTTGTCCGCATAAACCGACCGTACAAGCAACCGGACGGCTTCTGCCGTCCGGTTGCTTTATTTTCCCCAACGCGCAGCGCCCCGGCGGTTTTGCCGGGGCGCTGGGAATTGGGTTTATGCTGTTGGCT
>DGYFJ06201__coassemble_611_pt1 | contig 34411 bp, 30 predicted proteins | sample DGYFJ06201__metabat2_low_PE_011 | metagenome-assembled genome bin DGYFJ06201
AGAGGACTTGGGATGTTCGTAAAAACAGGCGCTGTTGAAAAAATACGGCAAAAAAGGCAAGGGCAGTTTTATGAGCAGTATATCGCGGCGCTGATCCGTGAAGCGGAAAAGCTGCAAATGTCAAAGGAAGATATCATGGCACTGATTGAAAGAGGGTATGACGATGAACGCCATTGAAATTCAGAATGTTGCAAAGCGATATAAGGACGTAACGGCGCTGGAGGATGTTTCCCTTTCTTTCGCATTCGGGAAAATCTATGGGCTTTTAGGCAGAAACGGCGCCGGGAAATCTACTCTTATCAACATTATTGCGAACCGTATTTTTGCGGACTGCGGTGAAGTCCGGATCGATGGGATCCCGGCAAAAGAGAACATGGGTGTTCACGAAAAGCTCTTTTGCATGAGCGAAGCGGATCTGTATGATCGGGATCTGAAAGTGAAAGAGCTTTTCAAATGGACGGATCGCTTTTATGATGCCTTTGATTCCGATAAAGCCTTGGCGCTTTCCGAGAAATTTAATTTGGATATCCATAAGCGGTTCAAGGCATTATCCAAAGGCTATCAGTCTATTTTCAAGCTGATCGTTGCACTGTCGCTTCGTGTTCCCTATGTCATTTTCGACGAGCCCGTTTTAGGGCTTGACGCAAACCACCGGGAACTGTTTTACGAATTGCTTCTGGAAGAGTTTGAAACCGGCGAGCGGACGTTTATCCTTGCAACGCACCTGATCGAAGAGGTCGCGAACCTGATCGAGGAAGTTGTTTTAATTGACAAAGGGAAGGTGCTCCTGCAGGAAAGCGTTGAAGCCTTATCGGAAACCGGATACAGCATTTCAGGCACGGCGCAGGAAGTAGACAGCTATTGCGAAGGCAAAAACGTGATCGGGCAGGATACGCTGGGCGGTATGAAGATCGCTTATGTTTTAGGGGAAAAAGCAGCGCTGCCGCAGGGCAGCAATTTGCAGATCGCGGCGATCAATCTGCAAAAGCTGTTTGTCAAGCTGACGGAGAAAGGCGGCAACGGAAATGAATAAATTAAAAGCGGCGGTTCTATACGAATACGCAACCAAAATCAAGGCTATGGGCGTCTTTTATTTGATCCAGTATGCGATCACGGCGTTGATTTTCGCGATCGTCCTCATTTTCACGGACGGGAGCCAGACCGGTTCCAACGCTTTGGAAATCAGCTCGGTCGTTTTTGTAAGCGTGATCGGGGTATTGGGCTACAAGGAAGACTTTAAGGCGCTGCTGCAAAACGGATACACCCGCAAATCCATCTTTCTTTCGACCGTCTGCATGTTTGTGCTGCTTTGCGGGACGATGGCTCTGATCGACACTGTGATCGGCAACACCATCCACCATTTTGCAAATCAATATTTTACCCTGTTCGGGAGTCTGTACGGATACAGCAGCCTTTTCGCGAATTGGTTATGGCTCACGGTTTTATATCTATTGTTTTGCAGTCTGTCCTACTTAGCGATTTTGGTGATCCACAGGATCGGGAAAACGGCGTCGCTTTTGCTTGCCGTTGGGCTCGGCGGCGGCGTACTGCTGGTGATCGCACTGTTTCGATTCGTACTCTCTGACAAAGCCGTGCGCGCGGTCGCGGATTTTTGGATACGGGCGATGGGCTTTACGGGCGACGGAACGACAAATATTTTCTTCCCCGTGATCACGTTTCTTGTGATCGGCCTCGTTTTCGGGCTCGGCGCTTTTGCACTGATCCGCCGCGCGGAGCTGAAAGGATGAAACCGGAAACGGATAAAGAGGGCGGGTCTGTGTCTTTTCTGACACAGACCCGTCCTCTATTTTTTGTTGAATGGAATGCGGACAGCCGCAAGGGCTGTCCCTACGGGGTTAGAGGCGGGTGGTTTCCCGCGCCGCGTCTGACCTCTGACTTCTAACTTCTGTCCTCTGATTTGATCGCGTCCCAATACGCTTTGGCGGCTTGCTCGTTGCGGTTGTCGCCGTAGAAATAATACTGCTTTCCCAAAAGCGCGTCGGGCAGATACTGCTGCTCGACCCAGTGGTGCGAAAAGTCGTGCGGGTATTTGTAAAACTGCCCCTTCTGCGCCGCGTCGTCGCCGTCGAAGTGCTTGTTCTGCAAAGCGCGCGGGATGCGGCCGTACCTGCCGCTTTCCACGTCCGCCATCGCCGCGTCAATCCCCGCTTCGCCGGTGTTCGATTTCGGCGCGGTCGCCACAAGAATCACCGCGTCGGCAAGCGGGATGCGCGCCCCGGGCAGCCCGACCGCCAGCGCCATGTCGCACGCCGCCTTGACAATGGGCAGAATCTGCGGATAGGCGAGCCCCACGTCCTCCGCCGCACAGACCATTAGCCGCCGCACCGCCGAGGGCAGGTCGCCGCCCGCCAGCAGCCGCGCCAGGTAGTGGAGCGCCGCGTCGGGGTCGGAGCCGCGCATGGATTTTTGAAAGGCGGAAATTACGTCGTAATGCTCGTCGCCCGCGCGGTCGTAGCGAAAGGCGTTGCCGCCGGTAAGCTTTTGCACCGCTTCCGCCGTTATCGTTTTGCCGCCGTTTTCGTCGGGCCGCGCCGCGAGCACCGCAAGCTCGGTAAAATTAAGCGCCTTGCGCACATCCCCGCCCGACGCGGCCGCAATGCAGGCGGCCGCCTCGTCGGACACGTCGAGCTTGCAGCCCTGCTCTTTTTCGAGAAACGCAAAGCCCCGGCGCACGGCGGGCTCGACCTCCTCGGGCGTCAGCGGCTTGAATTCAAAGACCGTCGCGCGGCTCAAGACGGCGTTGTAGACGTAAAAATACGGGTTTTCCGTGGTGGAGGCGATAAGCGTAATCTGCCCGCTCTCCATGTATTCGAGCAGGGACTGCTGCTGCTTTTTGTTGAAATACTGGATTTCGTCGAGGTACAAAAGCACGCCGTTCGGCGCGGCAAGCGTGCCAATCTCCGCAACAATCTCCTTGACGTCCTGAATGGACGCGCTCGTGCCGTTGAGCTTGCGCAGCGTCAAATCGGTCGTTTTCGCCAAAATGCGCGCAAGCGTGGTTTTGCCCGTGCCGGGCGGGCCGTAAAAAATCAGGTTCGGCAAATGCCCGGACTGCGCGATATTGCGAAGCGGCGCCCCCTCGCAAAGGAGGTGGCGCTGCCCGACCATTTCGTCTATGGTTTCCGGCCGCAGCCGGTCCGCTAACGGTGCTGTCATGTCGTCTCCTCAAAAAGCAGTTTTTCCGCGTCCGCCGGCGTTTCGGCAATATAGTCCGCGCCGTAGGCTTCAAATTCCGCCCGGCTGCCGAAGCCGTAAAGCACGGCGATGCACGGCACGCCCGCGCCCTTTGCCCCGCGGATGTCGTAAAGCCGGTCGCCGACCATAACGCACGCCTGCGCCGGCTCGCCGAGCGCGCGCATGGTGTTTTTTATCACATCGGTTTTGCTCGTGTGCCGGTCGTCAAACTGCGTGCCGCCGAGGTAATCGAACAACGGCAGCAGCCCCTGCTCGCGCAGAATCTGCTCGATATACGCCACGGGCTTGGACGACGCGGTCGCAATTTTGACGCCGGCGGCCGACAGCGTGCGAAGCAGCGCGGGAACGCCGTCGTAAACGCGCGCCGCCCGCCAGCCGCTCTCGCGGTAGCGCTCGCGGTATTTTTCCACCATAAAGTCAATCTTTTCGTCCGGGTAGCCGAACAGCGTCTTGAAGCTTTCGTAAATGGGAGGCCCTACGAATTTGCGCAGGACCGCGTCGTCCGGCGGCGCTTTGCCGTCGCAGGCGAACGCATAGCGCAGGCTTTCGAAAATGCCCTCGGAGGTGTCGAAAAGCGTCCCGTCAAAGTCGAACAGCACGGCCTTGTACCGGGGCGTTTTCCGATTCTGCGGCACAGCCGCTTCCCGCCCCTCCATCAGCGCACCGCCCGGACGTCGAGCACGACGTTTTCGTACCCGTCCACATTCGCGACAAAGAACATCACGGTTGTATCGTCGATAAAGCGCATATTGCTGTGCGCGGCATAGTTCGTCTCGTCATAGGTCACGCTGCGGCCGGTCTCGGTGTTGTAAACATAGACGCGGTAGTCCAGCGCGTTCGCAACCGTCCCCGCCATCACGACGTATTTCCCGTCGGGGCTGACGGCGAATTCCATCGGGTTCATCTGGTAGCCGACCGGCGTGATAACCGTATCGTCGTAGGTCGTATAGACGCGGCCGTCCTCCTTGGAGAGGATATAGTCGCCGCTGCGGATATACGACGAACCGTAGGCCGAATAGAAATTCGAAATCACCGTTTCCTCGCCGCCCTCGTACCGCACGGTCTGGAAGCCGCCGGCCGTTTCGCGGATAAAGGCGAAGGCGTCGTTTGCGAGCGGCTTGACATAGCATTCCGCCACGTTCAGCGCCGCGGACGTCTCCCGGCTGTCGTTTTTCGTGTAGATGTCGATGGGTGTTTCGCCGTTTTCGACCGGCTCATGGCTGCGGCTCGAGAAAAACGGGACGGCCTTCCCCGCGGCGGTCAGCGCCTCGTCCGTCACCATGCAGAAATCCGCGCGCATGGCGCCGGACATCCCGAGGGTGCGGTTGTTTTCGCTTAGGAACCGCGTCAGGGAGTTGTCGGAACGGTCCAGGACGTACGCCTCCTCCCAGACGGGCTCCTGCGCATAGGCGTCGGTCCGGTCGGAGTTGGCCAGCAGCAGGCAGCGGCCGCTTTGCGCGTAGGCCGTCGGCAGGTCCGTGACCTTAAAGAACATATAGCTGTAAATGTATACGTCGCTGTCCGAGCTTTCCACGGAATACACGCCGTACCCGCAGATGCTGCCGTCGCGCTCGATATAGTGGACGGTGACGGGAATCTGCTGGCCGCTCAGCGGCACCGTCAGCGACATGGCGCCCGTTTCGGGCAGCTCGACGAAGTCCGAGCCGTTGAATTCGTAAAACAGCACGTTGCCCGCCGCATCCGCCGTGTAAAACACCCGGGAAAAGTCGGTGGACATATACGGGATGGCGGTGATGGTCCGCGCAAGCTCGACCGTTTCCATTTTTTCGGGGTCGCCGAGCACTGATGTGTCCTCCCCCGGCTGCGGATTGCGGTACAGCCAAACGGCGGCAAACACCGCCGCCGCGGCAATGAGCGCCACGAGAATGGTCAGCACATTCTTTTTCGCCGAGGTCCTCACCTTGCCGCCCGGCGCGGCGTCCTGTGTAAACAGCACCGAAATACCCTCTCTCCCCTGCAGCGCAGGCAGAAATCTTTGCCGCTATTTTAGCACGTTCCCCCGCAAAAAGCAAGCGCGCCGGGGCGGCCCGATTTCTATTTTCCGCCGCGCGCGCATATATACCCATGACGGAAAAAGAATGTTGCGGAGGGTGCCTATGCAGGAATTTTTGCCGGAGGGCTTTTTGCTCGAGACCGCGGAGAACCGGCGGTACACGGAAAGTTTGGAGGGGCTGCGCGCGGCGCAGGCGCAGAACCGGGTGCTGGAGGCGCGCGCGGTGCGGTGCTCGGCGGCGCACGACCTGTACGTGCAGCTCGGCGAGATACAGGGCGTCCTCGAGCGCGCGCGGTGCGCTTGGGGCCTGACGGAAGGGACGGTGCGCGACGTGGCGGTGCTCTCGCGCGTCGGCAAGCCCGTCTGCTTTCGCGTCGCGGGCTTCCGGCCGGCGGCCGGCGGCGTCGCCGCCCTGCTCGACCGCAGGAGCGTGCAGGAGGACTGCCTGCGCGGGCAGCTTGCGCGCCTTCGCCCCGGGGACGTTCTGGACGCGGTGGTCACGCGCAGCGAGCCGTTCGGCGCGTTTTGCGACATCGGCGCGGGGATTGCGGCGCTGCTGCCGATTGACAGCATCTGCGTTTCGCGCATCCCCCACCCGGACGCGCGGTTTTCCCCGGGACAGCGCATCCGCGCCGTCGTGCGCGGGCGCGACGCGCTTGGGCGCATCCTTTTGACGCACAAGGAGCTTCTGGGAACGTGGCTGGAAAACGCGGCGCGCTTTTCGCCGGGCGAAACGGTGCCGGGCATTGTGCGCTCGTGCGAGCCCTACGGCGTCTTCATTGAGCTTGCGCCGAACCTTGCGGGGCTCGCGGAGCCGACGCCGGGCGTTCGGCCGGGCGACGGCGTGAGCGTTTACATCAAAAGCATCCAGCCCGAGCGCATGAAGGTGAAGCTCGCCGTCGTCGACCGCTTTCCCGCGCCGGTGCGCGCGCCCGCCTGCCGGTACCCGGACGTCCGCCGCCTGACGCGGTGGGTCTATTCGCCGCCGGACTGCAAAAAGCGCATCGAAACGGTATTTTCCGAAATCCCGTAAAAACCGAATTGAGGTTTGCATTTTTTTGTGGACTATGCTACAATAACGTTGTATATCCCCAGCGTTTTATGAGGGAGGAAGTTTTATGAAAAAGTCGCGCGCGAAAAAGCTTGTCTGCCTGCTTTTGTCGGTCGTGCTGGCCCTGACGCTTCTGGTGCCGGCGCTTGCGGCCTCCGACAAGGCGAACAAGACCCCCATCCTGATTGTCACCGGGTTCGCGGAATACCCGCTGGGCAACACCGCAACCGGCGAATCCGCGTTCCCGCCCGAAACGGACGCCATCCTGGAGCTGGTCGCGGCGGCGGCGCCGTCGCTTTTGCAGCTGCTGGCAAGCGGCAAAACAGAGGCGGATTTTGACGCGCTGTGCGACACGGTCCTGCCGGCGGTCAACAGCCTGTTTGACCCCATTTCCTGCAACCCGGACGGCACGGTCGCACACCCGGAGGTCGGCCTGATGTACCAGTACCCCGAATCGGCCGCCGACTATCCGGAGGGCACCATTTCGAACGGGCTTGCGCTCGCCGCCATTGAGGCGGTCGGCGCCGAGAATACCTTTGTCTACGGCCTCGACTGGCGGCTTGACCCGATGGACGTCGCCGACGAGCTCAACGGCTGGGTGCAGCACATCAAGGAAAAAACCGGGTCGGACAAGGTTTCCATCGCGGGCATCAGCATGGGCGGCGTCATGGTCTCGGCGTATCTTGCAAAATACGGCACGGCGGACATTTCCAACGTCACGATGGTTTCGAGCGCCTTTACGGGGCTGGAATACATCGGGCGGCTGTTCCGCGGCGAGGTGAAAATCGACGAAGCGGGCCTCTTCCGGATGCTTGAGCAGCTCATCGGCTCCGACGTGCTCACCCGCATTTTCGGCTCCACGAGCATCGTGCGCGACATTATCGCCCTGGTCGACGACCTGTACGCGGCCTCGGGCGACCGCATTTTCACCGAATGCCTGATTCCGGCGTTCGGCTACTGCCCCGGCCTCTGGTCGTTCGTGCCGGCGGCGGACTATGAGGCCTGCAAGGCGTTCATGTTCCCGCTGATGGATTCGACCGACGAAGAAAAGGCGGCGCTGGAAGCGAAAATCGACGCCTACCACGAGGTGCAGGCGAACGTCGGCGACACGCTCAAGGCCGCGCAGAAGGCCGGCGTCAACGTCGCGGTCGTCTCCAACTACAACCTGCAAATGCCGCCCGTGTCCACCGCATCGGACATGACCGGCGACCAGGTCATCGAAACCATGCACACCAGCGGCTTCGCGACCTGCGCGGACATCGGCGAAACGCTGCCCGAGAGCGTGACGGGGTCCTACGTTTCCCCCGACCGCATGATTGACGCTTCCACCTGCCTGCTGCCCGACGAGACCTGGTTCATCAAGGATATGCACCACACGGGCTTCTCCGTTGCGCAGAACCAGGGCGAATTTTACGCCTGGCTGATGACTGCAGAAGAGCCGGTGGACATCCATTCGAACCCGCTGTACCCGCAGTTCATGCAGTACAACAACGACACGCAGGTGCTTTACCCGCAGACGCTGCTGCGCGGCGACGTGAACTTTGACGGCAAGGTGGACCTTGTGGACGCGCGGCTTGTGCTGCGGCACGTGCGCGCGAACGACAAGCTTTCCGCCGTGGCGCAGGAGGCCGCCGACATGGACGGCAGCAGCACGCTGCGCGACGCGGACGCGCAGGCCATTATGGACGCCTACGCCGGCGCCAAGCCGCAGACGGACGCGGAAACCGGCACGTTTTTGCCCGACCTCGGCCTTTCGGACGGCGGGGACATTGCCGGGCAGCTGGAGGACGCGCTCCAGGGCGTGACGGACAGCCTCGGGGACCTGACCGGCGGCGGGCTGGACCTCGGCGGCCTTGCGGGCCTCGGTGATTTGCTCGGCGGCCTTTTTGGCGGGCTTGCCGCTTAAACCGCATATTGCAAAGCCGCTCCGGGCAGCCGGGGCGGCTTTTTTGTCCGCTTAAGAAATTTGTAACCATTTTCCGGCTTGTTTTGTTAGAAAAACGTGCTAAGCTTTCTCTGTACCGAAAAGAGAAGGCTTTTCCTTTTGCGGAAAATCTGGTAAGATAGACAAAAGAATCAACGGCAAAGAAGGGCGACGCGATGTATACGGTCTTGGTCTGCGACGACGACAAGGCGATTTTGGATTCCCTGGAAATTTATCTGCATCTGGAGGGCTACGAGGTGGTCAAGGCGGCAAACGGCAAGGACGCGCTGGCCGCCGCGGCGAGCCGGGACCTGCACTGCATCATTTTGGACATCATGATGCCGGGGCTCGACGGGCTGCAGGCGACGCTCAAGCTGCGCGAGCGCCACAACGTCCCTATCATCCTGCTGTCCGCCAAAAGTGAGGACACCGACAAGATAACCGGCCTTTCCTTCGGCGCGGACGACTACGTCACAAAGCCCTTCAACCCGCTCGAGCTCATGGCGCGCGTCAAGTCGCAGATTCGCCGCTATGCGACGCTCGGCAGCCTGGAGGTACGCGAGAACCTGTTGACCACGGGCGGGCTGACGCTCGACCCGGACGCCAAGGAGGTCACGCTCGACGGCGAGCCGGTCCGCCTGACCGCGACGGAGTACGGCATTCTGGAATACCTGATGCAAAACATGGGGCGGGTGCTGTCGACCAGTCAGATTTACGAGGCGGTTTGGAACGAGCCCGCGCTTTCGACCGAAAAAACCGTGACCGTACACATCCGGCGCATCCGCGAAAAGATTGAAATCGACCCAAAAGACCCAAAGTACCTGAAGGTGGTGTGGGGCATTGGCTACAAAATCGAAAAATATTAAATACTCCTACGGCCTGAAGACCCTCGCCTTCATGCTGGCGGCGGCGCTTGTGTTTGCCGGGGCCTGGCTGTGCGGCGGGCTTGTCAACATCCTCAACGACCTCGGCTGGGACAACACCATGGTGCGCGAGGACCCGGTATTTACCGACACCGCCCTGTTCCAAAACCAGGTGAACGCCGCGTCGGGGTACGTCTTTACCGCCTGCGTGCAGAACGACTGGACGCGCGACGCCCTGCCGAACTACCCGACGCTGGCCGAGGCGCAGGAAAAAGCCGAAAAGACGCGGCAGCTGCTGCGCGAGGACGTTTACTGGTCGCTTGTAAACAGCGCGCAGGCCGCCTACAACGAGCCGGTGACGGCCGCCGACGGCGCACCCGCCTATACGCCGACCGAGGAGGAGCTGGAGGCGGCGTACCCGACATCCTCCACCACGAGCCCCTTGGGGATGGGGAATGAAAGCGCGCAGGTCTATATCTCCGCCGACATGACCGCCGAGGCGCTGGCCGCCGACGTGGAGCAAATCTACACGAGCACCCTAAACTGGGAGCAGCGCAATTTCCGCGCGCGCGTGCTGCGCGCCGAGGAGGCGCTCGCCTCCCTGCAAAATTTCCGATACCTTCTGGTGGACGCGGCGACCGGCGAGACGATGACGAACCTGGCAAACGTCAAAACCCCGGACGACTTTTTCGCGGCCTGCGGCGAGCGCGACTGGTTCGTCGGCTACACCGTGGACAGCGGCCTGGAGCGCTACTCGGGCGCGGCGTCGTCCATGGTGTTTGACGCGGCGGACCCGGAGAAGTCCGGGCAGTACGTCACCCAGTGGCTGGACACCTTTGCCGAAAACGGCTACGACGTCTATTTCTGCGTGCCGGAAGCGCTTGCCGCCGGCGACACGTTTTCGGACGCCCTGGCAACCTTTTCGGAAAGCTCCGCGCAGATTGACCGGCAGACCGTCGGGCTGGTCGTCGCGCTGTCCGCGGCGCTGGCGCTGTCCGTCTATCTGCTGCTGACCGCCGGGCGCGTCAAGGGGCGCGACGACGTGCAGTTCCTGCCGCAGGACCGCCTGCCCGGCGACGTCCACACCCTGCTGTCCGCGGCGCTGGCCGTGGCCCTGCTCATCGGCGCCTTCTACTTTATGGGCCATTACATTTCGGACGACGGCACCAGCTATCAAATCCGCAGCGTCTCGCTGTGGCGGGTCGCCGCGGGTCTGTGCGCGGCGGGGCTGTACGCGGTCCTTGCCGAGTGGGTCCTGTCCGTCGCGAAATACGCGAAATCCGACCGGCCGTATTTCGCCTCCATGCTTCTTGTGCGCGCCGCGCGCCGCCTGTCCCGTATCGTGCACGCCGGTCTTGCGCGGCCGAAGCACATTTCGCGCAAAGCCGTCGTGTTCGCCGCGCTGTATCTGTTCATAAACCTTCTGCTGCTCTCCATCGGCGGTGCCGGCTCCCTGCTTGTCGCGCTCGTTTGGAACGTGCTCGCCTTCCTGCTCGTCTGGCGGTACCTTTCGTCGCTCGACCGCATTTTGGACGCCGCCGAAGCCGGCAAGCGCGGGGACGCGCCGAAACCCATGGATACCGCCCGGATGCCCGAGCCGCTCGGGACGCTGGCGCGCAACCTGACCGTCACGCAGGCGGAAATGCACAAGGCCGTGCAGGAGGCGGTCAAAAATGAGCGCATGAAGGCCGAGCTTATCACCAACGTTTCGCACGACCTCAAAACCCCGCTGACCTCCATCATCTCGTATGTGGACCTGCTGAAAAAATGCGAGATTTCCGACCCGGACGCGCAAAGCTACCTCGGCGTGCTCGACGAAAAATCCACGCGCCTCAAGCGGCTTATCGAGGACCTTGTCGAGGCCTCCAAGGCCTCCTCGGGCGCGGTGACGCTGCACAAAATGCACGTGAACCTTTACGAGCTTGCGGTGCAGGCGGTCGGGGAGCTGGAGGACAGCTTTGCCGAACGGAACCTGCAAATTGTGCTCGACGCGCCCAAAACGCCGCCCGTCGTCTTTGCGGACAGCCAAAAGACCTGGCGCGTCATCGACAACCTCCTGTCGAACGCCCGTAAATATTCGCTGCCGGGCTCGCGCGTCTATGTGGACGTCTTCCCGGACGGCACGGACGGCGTGTTCTGCATCAAGAACATATCCGGCGAGCCGCTCAACATCGACCCCGAGGAGCTGACGCAGCGCTTTGTGCGCGGCGACGCCTCCCGGACGCTGGAGGGCAGCGGGCTGGGGCTTTCCATTGCCAAGGACCTGTGCGCCCTGCAGGGCGGCCGGCTGCAGCTGGAAATCGACGGCGACCTGTTCAAGGCGACGGTCCGCCTGCCGCTTTCGGGCAGCGCCCGGACGACGCCCGCCCCGCCGCAGGAAACGCCCGCAGACGCACCCGTGGCCGACGCCGCCTTGCCGGCGCCCGCTCCCGCCGAAACACCCGCAAAAGCACCCGTGGAAACGCCCGGCGACACGCCGGCGGAAAGGTAGGAACCTATGCTTTTATCCCTTTGTCTTGGCATCATCGCCCTGGGCGCTTCTGCCGCCCTGCTGATTGCGCGCCGGCTGAAGCGCAGCCCCGCCGCGGGCCTTGCGTGCGAGGTGCTCGAGGGCGTGCAGGCCTTCGGCTACGTCCTCATTGCGCTGGGCAGCGTGGCCTTTTACGGGCTCGCCTCCGGGCAAATCCGCCTCTGATTGGCGCTGTGAAACCGGAAAGAACCGGCGCAGCATTCAGCTGCGCCGGTTCTTAAATTATCCAAAAAATTGCCGCACCACAGCAAGCCGGACCACGCGCTGTCACCTGCGCTATGAAAAGGCAGGTATTTCGCGTCCTGCGGGACGCGACGGGGGCGCCGCCCCTCGACCCCGCCGCCTTTTCAAAAAGGCGGGCGAAAACTTTTGTGTGGCTCGATTGAAGCTTCTTCAAACGTCTGACCGGCGCAGCTTTTGGCTGCGCCGGTTCTGTTTTGTTTATTCGGCCTGCTTTTTCGGCTTTTTCTCCTTCGGGGGACGGTCGCCGAGCTCGATAAGCTTATTCGCGCCCGCCCAAAGCGCCATGGCGATAAACAGGAACAGCATCAGGTAATAGCCCGTCGTCAGCCGGAAGGCCTCTACGGAGAACATCCCGCCCAGCAGCACGGAGATGACGGACGAGGGCAGGAAATCCGCCAGGTTGATGCTGCCGTCCAAAAACGGCGCGGAAATTTGGCGGAACGCTATGTACATGGCAAGCATCGTAAGCACGCCGACGACCGAAATGCAAATCGGGATGGTTTTCTTTTTGGAAAAGCAGGCGAAAAAGAACAGCACGACCGCGAGCGCCGCAGCCAGCACCAGGCAGACGACGAACACCACGGCGGGCGCTTTCAGCGCCGCAACGGACGCGGGCAGCGATACGCCGAGCTCCCCCTCCCCCAAAAGGCTTTGCACCGAGGGCAGGACGTCGCGCAGCAGCGCCCGAATGCTCCAGAAATCCTCGGTCAGGCCCGAGTCCGTAGAATCCCCCTGCAGCTGCGCGAGCAGCTGAAAGGCGGTGGATTTGGTCAGGGTGTAAAAGAAATTGCAAAAATACGCCGAGACGGGCACGCACACGGCGAGCACCGCCAGCACAATCCGGTACAGGACGGCGTGGCCGTCGGTTTTTGGTTTCTTTGCCATTTGCACAGGAACTCCTTTGCCGCAAAAAGAATGCTTTATTGCGCGTTCTTCGCCTTTTCCCACGAAGAATTGAGCGCTACGGTCTGGTTAAACACGGGCGCCGCCGCCGTCGCGGTCTTGTCTAAGCAGAAATACCCCTGCCGCAAAAACTGGTAGCCGCGGCCTGCCGCAGCGTCCCGCAGCGAGGCCTCCAGCCGGCAGCCGGCGAGCTTTTCCATGGAACGCGGGTTGAGGTTCTGCTCAAAGTTCCCGTTCGTCTCGTCCGACGGGTTCTCGACCGAGAACAGCCGGTCGTAAAGGCGCACCTCGGCTTCAAAGCTGTCCGCGGCGCTGACCCAGTGGATGGTGCCCCGGACCTTGCGCCCGTCGGGGGCGTTGCCGCCGCGCGTTTCGGGGTCGTAGGTGCAGTGGACGACGGTCACGCGGCCGGCGTCATCCGTCTCATAGCCCGTGCAGGTGACCAGGTACGCGCTCTTTAAGCGCACCTCGTTGCCCGGGAAGAGGCGGAAATATTTTTTCGGCGGGTCGGCGCAGAAATCGTCCTGCTCAATGAACAGCTCGCGCGAGAAGGTGAGCCGGCGCGTTCCCATCTCCGGGTGCGCGGGGTGGTTCTCGACCTCGAGCGTTTCGGTTTTGCCCTCGGGGTAATTGTCAATCACAAGCTTTATGGGGCGCAGCACCGCCATCGCGCGCGGGGCGGTTTCGTTGAGCTCGTCGCGCACGCAGGCCTCCAAAAGCCCCATGTCCACGACCGAATACGCCTTGGAAACGCCAATCTTTTCGCAGAACGTGCGAATGGCCGCGGGCGGGTACCCCCGGCGGCGCATCCCCGACAGCGTCGCCATGCGCGGGTCGTCCCAGCCGTCCACGACGCCCTCGCGCACAAGCGCAAGGCACTTGCGCTTGCTCGTTAAGCAATAGTTGAGGTTAAGCCGCGCAAATTCAATCTGCCGCGGCGGGGTCGGGATGCCGAGCTCGCGCAGGAACCAGTCGTACAGCGGCCGGTGGTTTTCAAACTCCAGCGAGCACAGCGAATGGGTCACGCCCTCCTTCGCGTCGGACAGCGGGTGGGCGAAATCGTACATCGGGTAAACGCACCATTTGTCCCCCGTGCGGTGGTGCGGCACGTGCGCAATGCGGTAAATCACCGGGTCGCGCATATTGAGGTTCGGCGACGCCATATCGATTTTGGCGCGCAGAACCCGCGCGCCGTCCGGGAATTCGCCGGCCGTCATGCGGCGAAACAGCGCGAGGTTCTCTTCGACCGGCCGGTCGCGGTAGGGGCTGTTTTTGCCGGGCTCGGTGAGCGTCCCGCGGTAGGCGCGGATTTCCTCCGCCGAAAGGTCGTCGACATACGCCTTGCCCATTTCGATAAGCCGGACGGCGCAGTCGTAAATAAAATCGAAATAATCGGACGCGAACAGCAGCTTGTCCCATTGGAAGCCGAGCCAGCGGATGTCCTCCTTGATGGACTCGACGTACTCGACGTCCTCCTTCTGCGGGTTCGTGTCGTCCAGCCGCAGGTTGCACGTGCCGCCGTATTTTTTCGCCGTGCCGAAATTGATGCAGATTGCCTTGGCGTGGCCGATGTGCAGGTAGCCGTTCGGCTCGGGGGGGAAGCGCGTCTGCACATGGGTGTAGACGCCGTTTTGCAAGTCCTCGTCAATATAGTCGTGAATGAAATTGCCGGCCATGATGGTTTCACGCTCGTCCGCCATTTCAAAACGCCTCCTTTTCTGGTTTCACGCGCCGCGGTAGTGCGCCGCCGCCGCCGAAAGCCTTGCGCGCACGCTTGTTTCGCCCAAAAGCTTGAGAATCGCGCACAAATCCGGCGTGTTCTGCCGGCCTGTCGCCGCAATGCGAATCACCGTGGACACGTCGCTGACGCTGCCCTTGTAATCGCCCGGCGCGGCCTTCCAGTCGCGCATTTCCGCCGCAAAGCCCAGCGGCGCGCAAATGGATTTGACCTTTTCAAACCAAGCCGGATTGTCATCGTCCGGCGACCAGACCTCCAAATACCGCTCCAGCACCGCCGCCGCGTCCGCGGGGGCAATGTGCCCGGGCAGCGTGTAGTCGGGCGCAAAGAGGTCGTCGTACATATAGGAAAAATACGGCTGCACCTCGGAAAACGCCGCCAGGTCCTTGCGCGGCTTTTTGCCGCCGCGGTCCAGGGAGAGCATCCCGAGCGCCTTTTCCCGGTCCGCCTCGAGCCGCGCGGCAAAATCGGGGTCGTTCGCCTTCGCCCAAGAGCGCGTCGCGTCGTACACCGCCTGCCCCGACATACGGGAAATGCAGGTCTTGCTGACGTCGCGCAGCTTGGCCGCGTCAAACAGCGCGCCCGAAACCGACAGCTTTTTGAGGTTGAAGGGGAATGCGGTAAGCGGGGCGTCGGGGTTGGCGCGCCGCCAGTCCTCAAAATTGGAATTGAGCAGCGTCAGCAAATATTCGAGGACGCTCTCGGCTGGGTAGCCCGCCTTTGCGAAATACTGCACCGCCGCCTCCGGGTCCTTGCGCTTGGAAATTTTCCGTTTGCCGCCCGTTTCCTCGTCGAGCTTCATAATCTGCGGGGTGTGGGCATATTTCGGCGCGCGGAAGCCGCACGCGGAAAACAGCGCGATATGTTTGGGCAGCGACGGGAGCCACTCCTCGCCGCGAATCACGTGCGTGGTGCGCATATAATGGTCGTCGCAGACGTGCGCGAAATGGTAGGTCGGCACGCCGTCGCTTTTCAAAAGCACCTCGTCAATCACGTTTTCGGGCATTTCAAGCTTGCCGCGGGCAAGGTCCTCTATGCGGATGCGCCTGTCCATATCGCCCGTCGAACGAAAGCGCAGCACATAGGGCTTGCCGGCGCGAAGCTTTTCTTCAATCTCCTCGTCCGACAAATCGCGGCACTTGGCGTACTGCCCGTAATACCCGAAAAACGGCGCGCCGTCGGCCTCCTGCTGCGCGCGCAGCGCAGAAAGCGCCTCCTCGGTGCAAAAGCACGGGTACGCAAGGCCGCGCCTCACCAGGTCCTTGGCGACAATGCGGTAAATTTCCACGCGCTCGCTTTGCGTATAGGGGCCGTACGCACCGGCTTCGCCGTCTTTCGTCACGCCCTCGTCAAAGGTGATGCCAAAGCCCGTCAGGCCGTCCAAGATGGCCTCTACGCCGCCTTTTACCTCCCGCTTTTTGTCCGTATCCTCAATGCGCAGGTACACAAGCCCGCCGGACTGCTTCGCGGTCATATAGTCCGCCAGCGCCCCAAACAGGCCGCCGATGTGCAAATACCCCGTGGGGCTCGGCGAAAACCGCGTCACACGCGCCCCCTCGGGCAGCGCGCGCGGCGGGTACTGCGCCTCTAAGTCCGCCGGCGTCTTGTTGACCTCCGGGAACAACAGCGCCGCTATTTTTTCGGTGTCCGTCACGAAAAGTCCACCTTTCCTTTTTGCCGATATACGGATATATTATCGCAGAAAACCGACAAAGTATCAACTGTTTTTTCGCACAAAAGCACCGTTCGGGCAGATTTTCACCCGAATCGAGCCGCAAAACGCTTACCATTTGCCTGTATTCCCTTTTATAATGAACACACCTTTAAAATCCGTTTCAGCTTGCAAGGCGAAAGCCAAAAACCGCCGGACATGCGGCGACTGGCAGGATTTCGCCCGAAAAGGGTAACCGCGCAAAAGAAAAAGCGGCTCCGAACGTGGGAGCCGCTTTTCTTGTCTCTGTTCGCCGAATTACGCTTCCGTCTTCAGCCGGCGGACAATCGCCGCCAGGCGGTCTTTCGTAAAGATGACCGGCGTCGGGTAGAGCGGGTGCGCTTCCTTCATGGCGCGCTCGACAACCAGGTCGATGTCCTCGTCGCGAATCTGCGCAAAGCCCGTCGGGATGTTCATGCGCGCGTTCATGCCCTTTATGGCCTCGATAAACTTGCACGCCTTGTCCGCCTCGCTCGCGCCGGAAACGCCCGCAATATCCGCCAGCCGCGCAAGCTGCGGGTAAATGGCGGCGCCGTATTCCTCGAGCACCACGGGCAGAATCACCGCGTTCGCAAGGCCGTGGGCAATCCCGTACATCCCGCCGAGGTTGTGCGCGATGGCATGGACATAGCCGACATAGGCGCGCGTAAACGCCATGCCCGCATAGAACGACGCGAGCAGCATATTGTTGCGCGCCTCGATGTTTTTGCCGTCCGCGTATGCGGTTTCGAGATTTTCAAAGATAAGCTTCGTCGCCTTTTCGGCGTATTCGCGCGTCGAGGGGACGTTGCTCTTGCCGATATACGCTTCCACCGCGTGCGTCAGCGCGTCGAGCCCCGTTGTGGAGGTAATGTGCGGGGGCAGGCCCACGGTCAGCTCCGGGTCGAGCACCGCGAACTTCGGGCGCAAAGACGGGTCGTTAATCGCGTATTTTTCATGCGTCTGGGGGTTGGAGACGACCGCCGCAAGCGTCGTTTCCGAGCCCGTGCCCGCCGTCGTGGGCACCGCATAGAACGGGGGCAGCTTGTGCATGACCTTTAAGACGCCGCGCATCTGCGGGATGGTCTTGTTCGGGCGCACCACGCGCGCCGCCGCCGCCTTGGCGCAGTCCATCGGGCTGCCGCCGCCGAAGGCGATAATCCCCTCGCAGTTGTGCTGCAAAAAGAGGTCGCGCGCCTCCTCGATGTTGTCGATGGTGGGGTTGGGCTGCACGCCGTCATAGACGACGTAGTGGATGTTCTTCGCCGTCAGCTGCGCAAAAAGCCCGTCGAGCAGGTGGAGGTTCATCAGGCCCTTGTCCGTTACGATAAGGATGTTCTGAATCCCCTTTTGCGCAATGACGTCCGGCAGCTGCTTAATGCAGCCCGGCCCCGTCAGAAGCTGCGGCTCCGACCAGTCGAGGAAATACATAAAGACCTTCATGATTTTCTGAAACGCGCGGTAGTATGCGACCTTCAATGCCCACATGGCGTAGCACCGTCCTTTATGAATTTTTGGCAGAAACGCTGCCGATACAAAATTATTTTACCGAATTTTCACCAAGAATGCAAGCCTTTTCCACATATTCCCGCGCGCGGGCGGCGTCGCGGGCAATTGCGGCGGAAAGCGCGTCGAGCGACGGGAATTTCTCCTCGGGGCGCAGGTAGCAAAGCAGCTCCACGCGTACGCGCTGTCCGTACAGGTCGCCGCTGTAGTCCAAAATGCAGGTCTCGCTGCGGGCGGTGTTCGTCCCGATGGTCGGGCGCACGCCGAAATTCGTCACCGCCGGATAAAGCGCGCCGCCGACGCGCACGCGCGACGCGTACACGCCGTATTTCGGGCGCACAAAGCCCGCGGGGAAAAACTGGTTTATCGTGGGGAACCGCAGCTTCCGGCCGCGGCGGTCGCCCGCCACGACCTCGAACGCATAGGAAAACGGCCGGCCGAGCATCGCGTTCGCCGCCGGGACGTCGCCCGCCTGCAGCGCGCGGCGGATGCGCGAGGAGGAGACCGGCGCGCCGTCGAACATCGCGGTCTCGGCAATGTGCAGCCGGACGCCGGCCGCCTCGCACAGCGTTTTCAAAAGCGACGCGTCGCCGCGGCCGCCCTGGCCGAACGTATAATTTTCCCCGCAGCACAGCGCCGTCGCGTGCAGGCGGTTTTGCAGAATCTCCGAAAAAAACGCTTCGGCGGAAAGGTCGCGCACGCCGGAAAAGTCCAGGTACACCGGCTGTATCCCCCAGCGTGCCAGCAGCGCCTCCCGGTCTTCGCCGGTCAGAAGCGCGGGCGGGGAAACGCCCGCAAGCACCGCGGCGGGATGCTTGGTAAACAGCAGCGCGGCTTTGCGCCCCGGGCCTTTTTCCGTTTCTCTTAGAACATTTTGGTGCCCCAGATGCAGCCCGTCAAAGGCGCCAAGCGCCAGACAGAAGCCCGGTTCAGCCATCGGCAAACACCCGCTTTACAAGTAAACTTTCCCCGTCCGCGGGGAGGCTGCCGACGCCCAAAAAGCCGCCGTCCGGGGCGTACACGCGGTAAAGCCCCGGGGCGCAAAGTCCCTTGAGCCGTTCGGCGGCCAGCTCGCCGCCGTTATGAAAGCGCACGGCCTGCGGCGCGGTCACCGTCAGCGCCGGGTACGCGCCAAGACACGCGTCCACCGAGTGCAGGACCTCGGATACGCGGCCCTCGCTTTGCAGGCGTTCGAGCGTCTCGAGCGTGACGCACTGCGTTTTTGTAAACCCGTTCGCCGCCGTACGCCGCAGGGCGGTGAGCACCGCGCCCGTGCCGAGCGCCTGCCCGATGTCGTGCGCAAGCGAGCGGATATACGTCCCCGCCGAAACCGTGGCGGTCAGGGTAAATTCGTCGTCCGCAATGTCCGTCACCTCGAGCACGGCGATATGCACAGGGCGCGGCTTGCGCTCGACCGTCTCGCCGCGGCGGGCGAGCTCGTACAGCCGCACGCCGTTTTGCGAAAGCGCCGAATACATCGGCGGCAGCTGCTCGCTGTCCCCCAAAAACCGCGCCGCCGCGCGGCGGATTTCGTCGGGAGAGACGCGGACGGGGCAGGTCGTCAGAACCCTGCCCGTGATGTCGAGCGTGTCGGTCGTCAGCCCCAGCCGCACGCGCGCCGTGTAAGCTTTTTCCTTGGCGGGCAGCAGCTCGATAAAACGCGAAGCGCCCGAAAGCGCCACGGGGAGCACCCCGGTCGCCATCGGGTCGAGCGTGCCGGTATGGCCGGCCTTTTTTACGCCAAGAATCCCCCGCACGCGGCGCACGACCGCAAACGAGGTGAGCCCCGCCGGTTTGTCGATACAAAGAAATCCCGTCATCTTGCTTCCAGTTCCCGCTGCACGGCGGAAAGCAGACGCGCCTTGCCCGCAGCCAGGTCGTTTTTGTCAATCTCGCAGCCCGCGGCGCGCGCATGGCCGCCGCCGCCGAGCGCCGCGCAAACGGCGGACGCGTCATACGGCGCGTAGGTGCGCACCGAGACCTTGAAGCTGCCGTCCGCGCGCTCGCGCAGGGTCAGCCCCACCTCGACGCCCTCAATTTTACGCGGGAGAGAGGCGATGCCGTCGCACTCCGTTTCGTTCGAGCCGCTTTCCCGGAACATCTCCTGCGTAATGGTCACCGCGGCGCAGCGGCCGCCGAAGTGCAGCTCGAGCGAGGCGAGCACCAGCGCTTCGAGCTTCAAATACGTTTTCGTCTTGGTCTCGAACATCACACGGTTGATGTTGTCAAAATCCGCGCCGGCGCGCAGCATTTCGGCCGCGAGCTCAAACGTTTCGGGCGTGACGTTGGAATACCGGAAGCAGCCCGTATCCGTCGAAAGCCCGGTGTAAATGCAGTCGGCAATCGCCGGCGTTACGCGGCAGCCCAGCGCACGCACCAGCGGCTCTATGAGCTCGCAGGTCGCCGCGCATTCGCGCAGAAGCAGCGCCTTTGCATAGCCGGTATTGGACAGGTGGTGGTCGACGCACAGGTCAATCCGGCCCGCGTACTGCGCTTCGAGCGGCGCGCCCAGCAGCTTTTCGTCGGCGATGTCCACCGCAACGACGAACGCGGGCGCAAAATCCGCGTCGGAAATCCCGCGGCGCAGGTACTCGTATTTTGCGGGAATGGGGTCGCTGCACAAAAGCCGCGCGCGTTTCCCGCAGGACAGCAGCGCGCGCAGCAGCGCAAACCCGCTGCCGAGCGTGTCGCCGTCGGGGCTGCGGTGCGTCAAAATGAGGATTTGGTCCTGCCCGCGCAGCAGCGCGGCGGCCTCCTCTACCGTCACGTTACGCATTTTCCCCTCCCGAGATTTCCCGCATTTTCTGAAAAATCTCCATGCCGCGTTCCACGGAATCGTCCGCGATAAAGCGCAGCTCCGGCGCCTTGCGCAGGTGCAGCGCCTGCCCGACCTCGCGGCGCAGGTAGCCCGTCGCGCTTTGCAGGCCCTTGACGGCCTCCTTCGCCGCGTCGAGCCCCTCGAGCGCGCTGACATAAACCTTCGCAACCGAAAGGTCCGCGCTGACCTCCACCCGCACGACCGTAAGCATTTTGCCCTTGACGCGCGGGTCCTTGAGTTCCTTGATGCGCAGCACGAGCTCGCGGCGGACGTCCTCGCTCGTGCGGTCCGTTTTATATCCTGCCATGGCTGTCGCCTGTCCTCTCGCTCGAACGCCGCGTCAGTCGCGGTATTCCTCCATGACGAACGCCTCCAAGACGTCGCCTTCCTTGATGTCGTTGAATTTCTCAAGCCCCACGCCGCATTCGTAGCCCTGCGCGACCTCCTTGACGTCGTCCTTGAAGCGCTTGAGCGACGCAATGGCGTCCTCGGTGATGACCACGCCGTCGCGGACCACGCGGATTTGCGCGTTGCGGGTGATTTTGCCGTCCAGCACATAGGAGCCCGCAATCATGCCCGCGGACGACAGCTTGAACACATTGCGCACCTCGGCGCGCCCCAGCTGTACCTCGCGGAATTTCGGGGCGAGCATCCCCTTGATGGCCGCTTCAATCTCTTCAATGCAGTCGTAAATCACGCGGTACATCCGCATATCGATGCCGTCGCGCTCGGCCAGCTGCTGCGCCACCGGGTCGGGACGCACGTTGAAGCCGACGATAATGGCGTTCGAGGCGTTGGCGAGCATGACGTCGGATTCGCTGACCGCGCCGACGCCGCCGTGGATAACCTTGACGTGCACCTCGTCGTTGGAAAGCTTTTCCAGGCTCTGCCGCACGGCCTCCACGGATCCCTGCACGTCCGCCTTGACGATGATGTCGAGTTCCTTTATCTCGCCCTCGTTGATAGAGGCGAACAGGTTGTCAAGCGTAACCTTGTGGTACTGCTTGAATTCCTCCTCCTTCGCCTCGTGCTTGCGCTGCTCAACCAGCTCGCGCGCCAGGCGCTCGTCGGAAACGGCGTCGAAGGCGTCGCCCGCCTGCGGGACGTCGACCAGGCCCGTCACCTCTACCGGCACGGAGGGGCCGGCCGCCTGCACCCGCTGCCCGCGGTCGTTGGTCATGACGCGCACGCGCCCGACCGCCATGCCCGCGACGATGGTGTCGCCCGCCTTGAGCGTGCCGTTCTGCACAAGCAGCGTCGCCACGGGGCCGCGGCCCTTGTCGAGCCGCGCTTCGATGACCACGCCCTTGCCGGGACGGTTCGGGTTGGCCTTGAGCTCCTTCATTTCGGCGACAAGCAGGATGGATTCGAGCAGCTTGTCGATGTTCATGCCCGTTTTTGCGGAGACCGGCACGCAGATTACGTCGCCGCCCCACTCCTCGGGGATAAGCTCGTATTCCGTAAGCTGCTGCATGATTTTTTCGGTCGAGGCGCCGGGCTTATCCATTTTGTTGATGGCGACAATGATGCTGACCCCGGCGGCCTTGGCGTGGTTTATCGCCTCCACGGTCTGCGGCATAATGCCGTCGTCCGCCGCGACAACCAGCACGGCGATGTCCGTCGCCTGCGCGCCGCGCGCACGCATGGCGGTAAACGCCGCGTGGCCCGGGGTATCGAGGAACGTAATCTTCTGCCCGCCGACGTCGACGCGGTACGCGCCGATGTGCTGGGTGATGCCGCCCGCCTCGGTCGAGGTGACCGCGGTATGGCGGATGGTGTCCAGCAGCGACGTCTTGCCGTGGTCGACGTGGCCCATCACGACCACAACCGGGTCGCGCGGCTGCAAATCCTCCTCGGCGTCCACGGTGTCGTCGATAATCCGCTCTTCAATGGTTACGACGACCTCTTTTTCCACCTTCGCGCCGAGCTCGGACGCGACAATGGCCGCCGTCTCGTAATCGATAACCTCGTTGACCGTCGCCATCTGCCCCAAGGCGAACAGCTTTTTGATAACCTCGGCCGCCGTCATTTTCAGGCGCGCGGCCAGTTCCCCGACGGTAATTTCGTCGGGAATGATAACGTGCACGGGCTTTTTCGCGCGTTCGGCGGCAATGCGCGCCATGCGCTCCTTTTCGGTCTCGCGCTTGCGCGAGCGCATCCCCTGGCGGCGGTACTGCTGGGATTTCTGCTTGAGCTTCTGCTTGTGTACCGCGTTGTCGCCGCCGAGGCGGTTGTTGCCGGGCGCGATGTTTTCATAGCGCTCGTTGTATTTGTCGAGCTCCACGTTGCCCGCGCGCGTATCCACGCGCCGGACCTCGCCCTTGGTGCGCGCCTGCATCGGCTTTGCCGGGTCCTTCGGCTTTTTCGCGCCGGCCCCTTGGGGCGCGGCCGCTTTGCCCGCATCCGCCGCCGGCTTTGCCGGCGCTTTTTCGGCCGCCGGCTTTTTCGGCGCGGCGGCGCGCTGTGCGGAGAAGTAGCTGTCAAGCGACTCCACCGCCGTTTCCGCCGTCAAGACGTCGAACAACACGTCCAGTTCCTTTTCTTCGAGCGCCGTCTGGGACTTCTTTTCCCCGGTGAAGTATTTCCCGAGGATGTCCGTCAGCCGTTTGGCGGGCAGGTTGAAATCCCTGGCGGCTTCATGTACCTTATATTTCTTCGTCATCCTGTCGTCCCTCCCAAACTTGGGTTTGTATGCGCTTGGCAAGCCCGTCGTCGTCCACACACAGCACCGCGACGTTTCGCTTGCCGATATAATGCCCGAGCGCCTGCATGGAAACGTCGCTGCGCACAAGCGCCGTTTCCGGGGAAAATTTCGCGGCGGCGCGTTCCATTTCCGCAAACAGGCGGTCGGACGCGTCCGCGGCGAACAGCAAAAGGCGCGCCGTTTTCGCCTGCAGCGCCCCGAGCGCCGCATCGTGCCCCACGCGCAGGAGTCCCGCGCGACGCGCGAGCCCCAAAAGCCCGCCGAGCTTAGCTTCCGTCACGCCGCAGCGCCTCCTCCAGCTTTTCATAGACCTCGTCGGGGACGTCGCAGCCGAATACGCGCTCGAGGCACCTGGCCTTTTTCGCTTTCAAAAGGCACTGCGCATCCGGGCAGAGATAGGCGCCGCGGCCCGGCATCTTGCCGGTCGTGTCGAGCGCGACCTCGCCCGTTTTGGAACGCACGACGCGCACAAGCTCGCGCTTGGGCTTCTGCGTTTTGCAGCCCGTACACAGGCGCATCGGTATGGTTTTCGGCATACTGCGTCCTCCCCTTTCCCGGTTTCGGTTCGTTTAGCCCTCGTAAAAGCCGCTTTCGGGCTTGATGTCAATCTTCCAGCCGGTCAGCCGCGCGGCAAGGCGGGCGTTCTGGCCCTTGTTGCCGATGGCAAGCGACAGCTGGCCGTCCGGCACGGTCACCTGGCAGGAGCGCGCCTCGGCGTCGAGCACCTCCACGCCCAGCACCTTGGCGGGCGCGAGCGCCGCCGCAATAAAGGCCTGCGGGTCCTCGCTGTACACGACAATATCGATTTTTTCGCCGCCGAGCTCCTCGACAATCTTGTTGACGCGCGCGCCGCGCGGCCCGATGCACGCGCCGACGGCGTCCACGTTTTCATCCTTGCTGTGCACCGCCATTTTCGTGCGGGCGCCCGCCTCGCGCGAGACGGCCTCAATCGTCACGGTGCCGTCGTAGATTTCGGGCACCTCGGTTTCAAACAGCCGCTTGACAAGGCCCGGATGCGTGCGGGAAATCATGGCCTTCGGGCCCTTTTCGGTCTCGCGCACGTCGACGATGTACACCTTCGTCAGCGCCCCTTCGGTAAAGGTCTCGCCGGGGACCTGCTCGCCCTTCGGCAAAATGGCCTCCGCCTTGCCTATTTCCAGCGTCACGTTGCCCGTGACGGGGTCGATGCGCTGCACCTTTGCGGTGACGAGCTCCTGCTGGCGGGACTGGAACTCGGTCAGAATCTGCCCGCGCTCCGCGTCGCGAATCCCCTGGCGGATGACGTGCTTCGCCGTCTGGGCGGCGATGCGGCCGAAATCCTTGGCCTCGAGCGCAATCTGCACCTCGTCGCCCGCGGCGGCGCCGGGCTTGTAGGCCTGCGCCTCCTCCACGGTCATTTCGCAGTCGGGGTCCTCGACCGTCTCAACCACCTGCTTGTGCAGCGTCACCCGCAGCTCGCTGTGCGCGGGGTCAATTTCGCAGGAGATAACGTCCTTGCCGTTGTAATCCTTTTTGACCGCAACCAAAATGGCCGCCTGGATTTTCTCGTACAGGTACTCGGCCGGAATGCCTTTTTCCTTTTCCAGCGCCTTGACCGCCTCGAAAAATTCCTTGTTCATCTCTTAAAAACCTCCAAAATCATCGAGCTTTATCCACGATGCTTCTTTCTTGTCAAACACGCGCGTCGCGCCGTCGTCGCACGCGACGGTCACCGTGCCGTCGGCATAGTCGAGCAGCCTGCCCTTGTACTCGCGCCGGCCGTCCTGGGCGCGGATGAACCGGACGGTGACGTCCGCGCCGAGAAACTGCGCGAAATGGAAATCGCGCGTCAGCTCCCGCTCGAGCCCGGGCGACTGCACCTGCAGGCTGTAGCTGCGGTCAATGGGGTCCGCTTCGTCGAGCGGCGCGTCGAGTGCCTGGCTCATGGCCACGCAGTCGTCAATGGAAACGCCGCCGGGCTTGTCGATGACCACGCGCAGATACCACTCCGTGCCCTCCTTTAAAAAGCGAACGTCCCAAAGCACAAGCCCGAGCGCTTTTGCAAGAGGTTCGGCGAGCTGCCAGACGACAGACGCCGTATTCTGCTTTTTTTCCGCCATACGTTTTGCGCGCCCGCCCCCGGGCAGCGCAGCTCCTTTCCGCTGCAAGGTCCGTACAAAACGAGGAGAGCGGGTCGCCCCACTCTCCATTCGCAGCCTGTATTCTTACGGTGGTATCATAGCACAACCCGGCCGAAAATGCAAGCTTTTTTTGCGCCGCGGGCGCGGCGGGCCGGGCTTACAGGTCGTCCGCGTCCTGCACGGGGTTTTCCGTGCGGTCCTTGGGCGTGCCGGTATAGCTGCCGAGCACGTCGGCGCGCGCGCCGTCCGGGTCGACGCCGTTCCAGACGCCGGCGATTTCCCTTGCGGCCGCGTGAATCCGGTCAACCGCCTTCTGCGACGGCTTTTTGCGTTCGTTCTTCGGCATATCTGCGCTTCCTTTCGAAGGTTTTTGGGGCCTTCGCCCGGAAATAGCATTTGCAGAAAACGCCGCGCCATGCAAAAACAAAAGGCCGGACGGCAAAAGCCGCCCGGCCGCGTGCATTTGATAGAAACTTGACTCCTATTCGCCAATTCGCGCTGCAAGCTTTTGACAGTATGCAAACGCGTCTTGGGGAACCCCCGGCGAGGGTTCCCCACCGAAAAACATCCCGCCGGGATGTTTTTCGCCCCTCCTGCGCTTTGAGAAGGCAAGGGAGTTTCGCGTCCTGCGGGACGCGACGGGGGCGCCGCCCCTCGACCCCGCCGCCTTTTGAAAAAGGCGGGCGAAAACTTTTATAGCGTTTTATTCTCAAAAGGCCTTTTGGACTATTAGAAAAAGCCGCCCGGCCGCGTGCTGCGCTTGCTTTAGTCCACGTATACGTCCACCACGTTTTCATCCGCCTGCAGGTTGGAGATGATGATTTTGAGCGCGTTGTCCGTTTTGGGAAAAATGAGCGCCTTGATGGTGGAGGTGTCCTTCTTTTTGCGGAATTTCGAGTCGTTGTCGTACAAAATTTCCATGGAATGCACGACCGTGCCCGTGCGCTTGATAAGCCCGGAGATTTTCGGGACCTGCTCGGCGAGGTCGCGCACCTCGATGTAGAGCGCCTTGCCCGCCCGGCCGCGGACAACGACCTTTTTGAGCGAATTGAGCGTCAGGTAAATGACGAGCGTCGCGACAATGGCGCCGGTCACAAAGCCCGCGCCGACCGCGATGCCGATGCAGGAGACCGCCCAGAGGCTCGCCGCCGTCGTCAGGCCCTTGACCGAAAAGCCCTCGCGCAGAATGGTGCCCGCGCCCAAAAAGCCGATGCCGCTGACCACCTGCGCCGCCATGCGGGTGATGTCCACGTTGGCCTGGCCTTCATAGGTATTCGCGACGTAGACGGAGGTCAGCATAATGAGCGTCGAGCCGACCGCCACGAGGATATGCGTGCGAAAGCCCGCCGGCCGGTGCGAGTGTTCGCGTTCAAAGCCGATGATGCCGCTTAAGAGGACGCTTAAAGCCAGCTTCCACGCCGCGTCGACGGCGAAGCGAAACTCCTCCTGCCCCCAAAGCCACAGCGCGGCCTCCTTGAGCCATTCCATCGCGTTCCTCCTTACACTTTTTTGAACCGGGGCACCAGCGTTACGACCGCCGTCCAGAAGCCCTCAAACAGCAAAAGCTCCAAAACGCCCGCCTGCCTTAGCCCCGTAAAGAAGCCCAGCGCCGCCATGAGCAGCACCCCGAGGCCGACGCCGATGTACAGCAGCACCTGCAAAAGCCGGTGCTTTTCCTCGAGCGCAAACGAGGCGAGGAAGGCGCGCAGCGCCGACGCGGTCGTGCCGTCGTGCAGCACGGCGCAGGGCTCCTCGCGCGGCGGGGCGTCCTTGAGCTCGCGGAACAGCTCGCCCGCCACGGGGCCGATGACCTTCACCAGGTTATGCGGCAGGCGGAAATACTGCTCCACAAGCGTTTCCGTAATATTCGGGTCCGACGTGCGCAGCAAAATGGTCACGCCGTATTTTTCAAGCCGCTGCAAATAAGCGGAAATCTGCCGGTCGGAGGCGTATTCCACGACGAACAGCGCCGCCGTTTTGCCCTCGACCGCAAGATAGAGAACCTCGCAGCCGTCCTTTTTAAAGCGCTGCTCCTCCTCGCGCGAGGGCGCGTCGACGTTGTGCTTCAAAAGCAGCTCGCGGCTGCCGACGAGCACGCGCTGGTTGTAAATCCAGCCCGAGCAGCCGAGCCGCTCCTCATAGGCGAGCGATTCGACCGGCGGCAAAATCTCGCGCTTGCCCAGCACGACCGCGTCGAATACGTCGGACAGCGTCCCGCCCGAGCCGATGGTCATGGCGGCCGTGTATAAAAGCGCTTCGTCCACGCGCATCTTATGGTAGGTTTTCATGCCGCACACGCGGCAGTTGCAGCCGTCAAACAGCTCGGCGGCGTCGAGCACTACGGCGTTGGCCGTAACCGCGTCGAACGCGGCGTCGAAGCTCGCAATCATCGCGTGCGACGAACGCAGGCGGCGGTTCACAGCAGAAAACGCGGAGGCGGCTCCCGCGACGGCGGCCGCGGGAAGACCCGCAAGCACCGTGGCGGCCGCGGCGGAAATGCCGGCGAACACCGTCCCGCGGACAAAGCCGGTCACCGCGCCGATAACAACGGCGGCAGCGAACACCGCGGGCAGCGCGGCCGAATAGACGCCGAGGTCACGGTCGTTGTTTTTGGAAACGCGCACAAAATCGGACGGGAACGCCAGCTTTTTCGAGTAGCGGACGTCCGGGTCGCCCAGCAGCAGCCCGCGGCCGATTTCAAACGCCGTGTCGGGGTCCTCGATGCGCGCGACGCTCGAGAACCGCCCGTACCGGGCCGCCAGCAGGCGGAAATCGTCGATGTCGGTCTGCACGCCCTTGCGGCGGCCGGCAAAATAAACGGTCAGGCTCCAAAAGGCCAGCGCGCTGTACAGCGGGACGCTTGTGAGCGATTCGGGATACGCAAAGGCGGCCGCCGTCTGCACGAGCGCCGCCAAAAGCGCGGCGAGCAGACCCCCTTCGGCAGAGACGCTGCGGCAGCGCAGCGCCGAAAACGCCGTCTTCCACTGCGGGATGCAAAGCAGCAGCGCCGTCATGAGCAGCACCGCGTGCAGCGCGGCGTATACGCCGGCGCTGCCGCCGAACAGCGAAAAGCCCCCCGTCAGCTGCACCAGCAGCGCCGAAACCGCCGACGCGGCCAAAAATACGACGCTCAGCCACAGCCGCAGCGTGTACCCGCGTTTTTCCGCCAGATACAGCTCCAAAACGGCGTCCTCGTCCTTGGGCCCGTAAAATTCGCGCAGCACGCGCACCGGCGGCGCCTCGCGCGTCCTTTTGCGGGCGCGGCGGCGGGGTTCGGGCGCTTCCTCCGGTTCGGACGCTTCCGCTTCCGGCTCGTTTTCATCGGGCAGCTCGGGCACGACGCGCGTGCGGCCGTCCGCCTGCGGCGCCGGGCTTGCCGCGTCCGGCTCTGCCGCGCCGTTTTCGTCAAACATCCCGCGGAACAGGCGAAAATCCTTCGCCCGCGCATACTGCCGCTCGCGCAGCTTTGCTTCGGCCTCGGATTCGTCAATCTGCTCGACCGGCTCTTCCTCCGTCTCGTACCCGGCCAGGCGAATCTGGTCCTCGAGCGGCTCCTTCTCCGGCTCCCGCGGCGCGCCGGCTTCGGCGGATTCCGCCTGCTGCGCGCGCAGGACGTCCTCCGGCGTCACCAGCGTCGGAATCGCCTGCAGCTCGCCGTCTGCGTTCTGCGCTTCCGCCTTGCGGACAATCACGCCCGGCTTTTCTATCGTCTGCGGCGGGCGTTTCGCGAGCAGCTCGCGGTGCTCCTGCGTTTTTTCAAGATTCTGCTGCGGCCGGTTGAGGAACCGGTCGCGCACCGGGTCGGCCTCCAGCCCCTGCCCGTGCGCGCCAATCGGGTCGGGGCGTTTGCCCGTGGTGTGCGTCACGCGCCGGCCAATCTGGTGCTCGACGTCACTGCGCCGCACCGCGTGCGCCTCGACCTCGTTGAACACACGGGTTTTTTCTATGGAAATCTGCCCCGGCAGCGCTGCGGGCGCGCCGGCCTGTTCCTTTGCCGGCGCAGGCTCGGCCTGCGGCGTTGCGCCCGCCAGAAGCGGCTCTATATCCGCGTCGGACGCGGGCTCCTCGGCCGCCTCCATATGCGCCTTGCGCCGCGCGAGCTCCTTTAAGGACGGCGTGTGCGGCGCCGCCGGCTTTTGCGCCGGCAGGTCGGGCTGCGGCGCGGGTTCCGGCTTCGGCTCCGGCTTTGGTTCCGGCGCAGGCTTCGGCTCCGGCTGCGCCTGCACAGGCTCGGCATGGCTTTCGGGCGCGTCGGAGGACAGCAGCGCGTCAATCTCATCCATCGACCAGACCCGCCGCTCGGTATTCGCTTTTCGGCGCTTGACGTCGTCTAAAATTTCATCGACCTTGAGCCCCGACAAAATATCCTGTTCCGACATAGGTTCTGCACCTCAGCCTTCCGAAGTTCTGTGTGCGGAAATTTCATACAGCAAAATGCCCGCCGCCACCGAGGCGTTGAGCGAATTGATTTTCCCCTTCATGGGCAGCGAAACAATCGCGTCGCATTTTTCGCGGACAAGCCGCCCGAGGCCCTTGCCCTCCGCGCCGACGACCAGCGCGACGCCGCCGGAAAAATCCGTTTGCTTGTAATCCGTGCCGTCCATATCCGCGCCGTAGACCCAGCAGCCGTTCGCCTTGAGCGTATCGAGCGCCGCGGGCAGGTTCGGCACGCGGGCGACGGGAATATATTCGAGCGCGCCCGCCGAGGTCTTGGCGACCGTGGCGGAAAGCGGCGCGCTGCGGCGCTTGGGGACGACGACCCCGTGCGCGCCGGCGGCCTCCGCGGTACGCAAGACCGCGCCGAGATTGTGCGGGTCCTCGAGTTCGTCGCAGACGACCACGAACGGCGGCTCGCCGCGCTGCCTTGCCAGCGCAAAAATGTCGTCGAGCGACGCATAGCTGTGCGCGGCGGCAAGCGCCGCGACGCCCTGGTGCACCGCGCCGCCGGAAAGCGCGTCGAGCTTTTTGCGGTCGACCTCTTTGACGACCGCGCCGGATTCGCGCGCCGCCGAAACGAGCCGGCGTACCGCCGGGACGCGTTCGCCCGCGAGCACGTAAAGCGTATCAATCTCGCGCCCGGCGCGCAGCGCCTCCGCTACGGCGTTGCGCCCGACGATGAAATCTTCGTTTTTTGCGTCCCGCTGCATAGCCCGCTCCTTTGGCAACCTGGCGATATAGGTATAGTTATTATAAGATTATACCATATCTTGTGTGCTTGTACAACTGTTTTTTATACTTTGTTTTCGGGCGGCGACGTGTGCGCCGCAAATTGACAGCACGAAAGATTTTGGATAGAATGGTAGAAAAACAAAGGGGGCGTTTTACGTGTTTCAATACAGGAAGGCAACCGAAGAAGAGCTTCGCCGCCTTTGGAATCGAACGATTCGGATGCATCCGTTCGACCGTCGCTGCCGCGCGTGGAAGCAGGCGTTTTTGCAGCTCAACCGGAACAACATGGGCGCGACGTTCGCGGTCCTGCATAACAAAACGCCCATTGGCGAGGGGACGCTGCTGTTCTCGCCGCAAGCCGACGCCATACGCGGACGGGCTTGGCTTGCCGACAACACGCACACGGCGAACATCAACGCCCTGCGCATTTACAAAGCCTATGAGGGGCAAGGACACATCTCGGCGCTTATCAAGGAAATGGAGCAATACGCCGCAGCGCGGGGATTTACGCGCCTAACCATCGGGGTGGACGCAAACGAGGCGCGCACCCGCGCCATCTACCGGCACTGGGGCTATACGGAATTTTTGGGGGAAGCGGTCGAAGACGGGGATACGGTATTGTATTATGCAAAAACGCTGTCCCCATAGAGCATTTGGAATGGAGATATTCTATTTCTCCCCGCCCTGCGCTGTGTAACTTCGATTTTCCGCGAAGCCGCAAAAGCGGTCCTGCGGCGCGCATATTACGCTCCAAAAAAACAAGGACGGTTCCGTATTGTAACGAAACCGTCTTTTGCCTTCTGTTTATTCTTTTTCCCTTACCTGCGCGCGGAACAGCACGCGGATGGTCGTGCCCGCGCCCGGGGCGCTGTCCACCGAAAGCTGCGCGTCGTGCAGCTCGGCGTCGTGCTTGACAATCGAAAGGCCGAGCCCCGTGCCGCCCGTCTCCTTGGAATGGCTTTTGTCCACGCGGTAGAACCGCTCGAAAATGCGCCCGAGGTGCTCGGGGGCGATGCCAATCCCGTCGTCGGAAACCGATAGCTGCGGCCGGCCCTCCGCCGTTTCAAGCTTGACGCGCACGCCGCCGCCCGGGCGGTTGTAGGCAATGGCGTTGTCGCAGAGGTTGTGCACCATTTCGTAAAGCGCGGGCTCAAAGCCGCTGACGACCGTTTCCCCGCCCGACAGCGAGAGCGTCACCTGCGCGCGCTGCGCCTTGGCGGACAGCGACTCCAGCACCGAGCTGCACAGCGCGTGCAGCTCGACCGGCGCAAATTCCGCGCGCAGCTCGTCTTCATCCAGGCGCGAGAGCTTGATGATGTCCTCAATCAGCGTCAAAAGCCGGGAGGCCTCCTTGCGGATGCGCCCCGCAAATTTCGGGATATCCTCCGGCTTCACAAGCCCGTTGCCGATAATCTCGGCATAGCCGAGGATAGAGGTCAGGGGCGTTTTCAACTCGTGCGAGACGTTGGCGGAAAATTCGCGGCGCATTTTGCGCGACAGCTCCGCTTCGGTGACATCCGCAATGAACAGCACCGCCGCCGTGCCGCCGCGCTTGCCCGTGGCGGGCGCGGCGGACAGGGAATACACCTTGCCGCCCCGCTTCATTTTGCGGGTCTTGGTTTTGCCCGCGAGCGCGCTTTCCACCACGGAAAGGTAATGCTTTTCGCGGCTGAGGGACCGGTACGGCCCCGTCGGGTCGCCCGCCAGAATCTCCCGCGCGGCGGGATTGGCGGACACAATCGTCCCCGCGGCGTCATACACGACCAGCCCGTCGGGCATGCCGGCGACAATCGCGTTAAACTCCTCGACGCTCTCGGACAGCGCCTTTTCCCGGCGGGCGGCGGCCGCGTCCTGCGCGTCGAGCCGTTTTTGGAACGCCCGTTCCCGGCGCGCCGACTGCCGCACAAACAAAAGGTCGACCGCGGAAAACACCAGCAGCACCCCCGCGCAGGTGTACGCCCACACGTCGGAAATGCGCAGGCACAAAAGCACAGCGCCCAAAAGCCCCGGCAGCAGCGCAAGCAGGACGGCGAAGGCGGTGTGCGCGGTATGCCGGCGCATCAGCCCTCACCGCCTATCCGGTAGCCGACGCCGCGGACGGTCTCGACGTATTTGCCCGCGTCGCCCAGCTTTGCGCGCAGGGTGCGGATGTGCACGTCGGCGGTGCGCGTCTCGCCGTCGAAGTCGTAGCCCCATATCTTTTCCAGCAGCATATCGCGCGTGAGCGCAATGCCCTCGTTTTGCAAAAGGTACTTGAGCAGCGCAAATTCCTTATACGTCAGCTCCACGTTTTTGCCGTCCACCGTCACGCGGTGGGTCTTGACGTTGAGCTCGATAGGGCCGCAGCGGTAGACCTCGCCGTCCTCGCGGCGTTTGGTGCGCCGCAGCACCGCGCGCACGCGGGAAACGGCCTCCATCATGCCGAAGGGCTTGGTGATATAATCGTCCGCGCCGCAGTCGAGCCCCTTGACCTTGTCGTATTCCGAGCCCTTGGCCGTCAGCATGATGACGGGGATGTCCTGCGTCTCCTGCGCTTCGCGCAGCCGCTTTAAAATGCTGAGCCCGTCCTCGCCGGGCAGCATGATGTCCAGCAGCACAAGCTCCGGGCGCGCCTGCCGGATGGCTTCGAACAGCGCCTCTCCGTTTTCAAAGCCGCGCGCTTCATAGCCGGTGCTTTGCAGCGTATACACCACAAGCTCGCGGATGCTTTTGTCGTCTTCGGCGTAATAAATCATATCGGTTCCTTTCGTATTCGCTTGCGTTTCCGGCGTCCGCCTGCATTGTAGCATACGCCCGGCGGAAACGCAAGCGCGCCGCCGCGCGGAAAAATCTGCCGCGCCTTGACAAGACGCGGTTTTGTGCATATACTGTGGGTGTATTATAAAGAAAAGGACGAAACGCATGGAATTTTCTCAGAGCTATAAAAAACGTCCCGCACCCGGCAAACGGCCGCGCCGCGGGAAAAGGCCGCTCGACCCGAAAAAAAGGAACATTTTAATCGCGGTCGCCGCGCTGCTGGTTGCCGCCGTGTTTGTCACCATCGGGCTGGTCGTCCACAGCCGCCGCGCCGCCTCCCCCGCCGGCGGGGACGAGTTCCAGACCGCCGCGCCCGTTACGGAATCGCAGACCGCCGCGCCGGCAACCGAAGCGCCGACAACCGAAGCGCCGACAACCGAAGCGCCGACCCAGGCCATCGGCGACGTGACGGTGACGGATATGCAGACGACAATGTATTCCAACGTCGTCACCCTAAACGTGCGCGCCGCGCCCTCGGCGGACAGCGCGAAGCTCGGCATGGTCGGGCAGGACCAGGCGCTTTCCGTCACCGGGCGGTGCTCGAACGGCTGGTACCGCATCGCCTATAACGGCGGCGTGGGCTATGTTTCCGGCAAATATGTGGAGGAAGCCCCCGGCGGCAAGCAAAACGACGACGCGCCGTACCTGCTGCACGTCAACCGCCAGCAGAACATTGTGACCGTATACGCCAAGGATGCGAACGGCGACTACACCGTCCCCTACAAGGCGATGCTCTGCTCGGTCGGGACGGACGGCAAAACGCCCACCGGCACCTACAACACGACCGATAAATACACCTGGCGGCTGCTTTCGGGCAACGTCTACGGCCAGTATGCGACGCGCATCACCGGGCACATTCTCTTCCACTCCGTCCCGTATTTCACGCAGGACAAGAGCGACCTTGAATATGAGGAATACAACAAGCTCGGCCAGGCCGCTTCGCTCGGCTGCATCCGCTTAACCGTCGAGGACGCAAAGTGGATTTACGACAACTGCCCGAAGGGCACGACCGTCGTGATTTACGACAGCGCCGAAGCCGAACCCCTCACCCCGCCCACGCCCGCGAAAATCGACGTGAACGACAGCCGCCGCGGCTGGGACCCCACCGACCCCGACGCGAACAACC
>DGYFJ06201__coassemble_615_pt1 | contig 33894 bp, 26 predicted proteins | sample DGYFJ06201__metabat2_low_PE_011 | metagenome-assembled genome bin DGYFJ06201
TGGCAGGGGCAGAAGGACTTGAACCCTCGGCACGCGGTTTTGGAGACCGCTGCTCTACCAACTGAGCTATACCCCTATATAACGCTGTTTGCCGCCAAAGGCGAAATAAAAAGTGGTGGGCCATCAGGGACTTGAACCCCGGACCGACCGGTTATGAGCCGGTTGCTCTAACCAACTGAGCTAATGGCCCACGACCAAACCGCCTAATTATTATATCGGGATACGCGCGCGCTGTCAAGCTATTTTTTTGAAAATGCGCCGGCGTCCGTTTTCTGCGCTTCGCCGCGCACGAACCGCAGCACCGCGTCCGGCGTGGGGGCAGACAGCTTGAGCGGGTTGCCCCGCTCGAGCATATTTTCCAGATAATGCGCATCCGAGCTGCGCACAATGCGTTTGGACCGCAAAAGCGGGTGCTGCAAGAAATACGCGGACAGCTCCGCCTGCGGCGTAAATTCCACCGTCGCAAACGGCAGTTCCTCGTACCACATACCCAGCACCGACAGCACGCTGTACGAAGCGCGGTCCAGATGCGCGGGGAAGCACGCGCCACCGTATTGCGCCGCGCGCGCCGGAACCGTCTCGAGCGGGACAGCGCTCGCCGTCGTCAGCAAAAGCGGCTCCGTATCGACAACGCGGTCGCCGTCGTCGAGCACAAGCTGTTCGCCGAAAATGTCCGGGCGGTTCTGCACGGGCGGCAGCGCTGCGCGCACTTCGTCCGAAAACGCCTCGGCCGCCTCGACGCTCGGGAACAGGCAGATGCAATGAATCTCCTCCGCGGTGCAAAGCTCCATCCCCGGCACAACCGTCACCCCTTCGCGTGCGCCGACCTTTACGGCGGCGGCGCAGTTGCGGCAGGAGTTGTGGTCGGTCAGGGCAATCATATCGTACCCCAAAAGCTTCGCCATGCGCACCAGGTTGTTGGGGGTCATGTCCCGGTCCCCGCACGGGGACAGGCATGAATGCAGGTGCAAATCACAAAATACGTTCATAGCACGGCTGCGAGCTTGGCGCTAAGCGTGTAGGCGTTTTCGGGCGAGCAGAGGATGTTGACGCCCTGCTGCTCGGCGCGCAGGCGGGCGGGCTCGTCGAGCGGCGCGCTTTCACACAGCACAATGCACGCGCAGTCGGCCAGCACGCTGACCGCGACGGCGTTGATGTTGCCCATCACCGTAAACCAGCAGTCCCCGCTTTGCGCGCGCGACATAACCCAGCTTAAAAGGTCGCCGCAGTATCCGCCGGTAATCTCCCGCGAAAAATCCGCCTCCACCAAAGCGGCAAGGCCCGCCGCTTTCGCAAATTCCTGTACGGTCATTTCGTCTCCCCCTCTTCTTTACCCGGTTGTTCGCCGGATTTGCGGAACGGCGCGGGGATGGGGATGCGGCCGCCGCTGTCCGCCGTGTCGCGCGCAAAAAAGACGCAGTCCTCAATCGAGCCCTTGCCGCGCACGATGTCCTCGGCCAAATCCCGGCAGGACGGCGCGCCGCAGGTGCCGCAGTCCAGCCCCGGCAGCAGCTTTTCCAGCTCGTTGAGCTTTTGCATTTTTTCCATTGCCCGGCGCAGGTCGGCGTCGAGCTTTAAAATGTCCACGGGCTCCAGCGGCTTTTCCCACCGCATGGCGCGCGGGATGTCGCCCGAAAGCCGGTTGCACGACTCCGGCAGATATTTGCGCAGCCGCTGCAGGCGGGCTTTTGCGACATAGGGGTTTTCCACGGTCAGCGGCCCGCCCACGCAGCCGCCCGGGCAGGCGTTGAGCTCGATGAAGTCGAGGTCGTTGAGCTTTTCGTTTTCCAGCTCCTCGAGCACCTGAATGACGTTTTCAATGCCGTCCGCCGCCAGATACCGGTCGCTGCGCAGCGCGGCGGATTCCCCGCCGGACGACGCCCAGCGCACGCCCGAAAAGCCCGAATCCCCGAGCTTTTCCACCTCGTCGCGCGTGAGCTTTTCCATTTGCATAAGCAGCACCGGGTAAATGTCCTGAATGGAAAACACGCCGGAAACCGCCGATGTCGTATTGCAGATAGGCTGCTTAATCGCGGAAATTTTCGCCGTACAGGGCGTCAGGAAAAAGACGCCAATCTCCTCGGGCGCAAGGCCGGTTTTTTTCTGCGCGCGCAGCCGCGCGAGCCGCGCCGCCTCCTCCATGGGCGCGTTTAAGTCGAGCACGTTCGGGATGAGGTTCGGGAAGCGCACGCGAATGAGCCGCACAACCGCCGGGCACGCCGAGGAAATCACGGGCCGCACGACGTCCGCGCGCTGCAAATACGCGCGCGTCGCATCGGACACAAGCTCCGCGCCCGCGGCGACCTCGAACACGTCGTCAAAGCCGAGCCGCAAAAGCGCGGTCAGCACATAGTTGACGTTGTCAAGGTTGTTGAACTGCCCGTAAAGCGTCGGCGCGGGCAGCGCGACGCGGTATTGGTACGCCAGAATTTCATTAAACGAATACTTCTCGGCGTATTTCGCGTGGTTCGGGCAAATGCGGATGCACTCGCCGCAGTCGATGCAGCGTTCGGAGATGATATACGCCTTGCCCCGGCGCACGCGGATGGCGCCAGTCGGGCAGCGCTTGATGCAGTTGATGCAGCCCTTGCATTTGTCCTCGTCAAGCCGCACCGCATGGAAAAAGTCTTTGGAAGCCATAGTTTTTGCTCCGGTTTTCGGACAATATGCGCTTATTTCACGTCGACACGCAGGTACATGGTCGTCCCTTTGCCGACCTCGGTCTCAATGCGCATATCGTCGGTATATTTTTTGATGTTCGGCAGGCCCATCCCCGCGCCGAAGCCCAGCGCGCGGACACGGTCGGACGCCGTGGAATAGCCCGCCTGCATGGCGCGCTCCACATCCGGGATGCCGGGGCCCTCGTCGCGCAGCACCATGCGGATGCAGTCGGGGTCGATGGAAACGTCAATCGTCCCGCCGCCGGCATGGATGACGAGGTTAATCTCCCCTTCATACAGCGCAATGACCACATTGCGGATGAGCGCCGGGTCGAAGCCGAGCTTTTTCAGCTGCGCCTTGACATTGCCGGACGCCTCCCCCGCGCGCGAAAAATCATCGCCGGGAACATCGTAATGCAGTTCAATCAGGCTCATTGAATGGCGCCTCCCCGCAGGCCCTTTTCATACAGCATCCCGCAGGCGGCGAACATCGGAAGCTTTGTGGTCAAAAGCACAATGTCGCGGTCGCGCGCGAGTCCGACGATGCTTTCGTCCGGCTGCTTGCCGCGCACGAACACAATGCATTGCATATCCATCATTTCCGCAGTACGCACCACCTGCGGGTTCACAAGCCCCGACAGCAGCACCGCCTGCTCCTTGACGTAGGCGAGCACGTCGCTCATCATATCGCTGCCGCAGGCCGAATGCACCTCCCGGTCCAAAAACGCCTCTCCGCAGATGACCTCGGCGGATAAAATCTCCTGAATTTCCCGGACGGTCATGGCGAAACCTCCTGTCTGAAAACCTTTTGTCTTTTCATTATACATAAAAACCGGGATTTGTACAAGCATTTTTCGTGCAGGTTTTCACCTTGCAGGAAAGTGTTTTTTCGAAACTTTTCGGCGTTATTTCCGCTACGCAAACGGCCGGATTTCTGCTATCATAAAACAGACCGGCACGCACAATGCACAAAAAAAGGAGAAGAAAATGCCCATCACCGTAAAAGAACCGTATTTTATATTAGAGACCGAACGCACGCAATACGTATTCGGCATAGACCAAGCGGGCCGCGAGCGGCACCTGCATTGGGGCAAGAAGTGCTTGCCGGAGGACTTTTTTATCCCGGAATACGAGGACGAAAACTCCAACCACAGCGCGCAGGACGAGGCGCAGCAGGAATATACCGCGTTCGGCGGGACGGTATACCGCGAATGCGCGCTCAAGGCGCGCTTTTCGGACGGCTGCCGGGAAACAGACCTTGCCTACCGGGACTTTCGCCTGGACGGCGACACGCTCGAGGTGACGCTGCAGGACCGGCACTATCCGCTGGCCGTCACGCTCTGCTACCGGGTGACGCCGGGATGCGATATTTTGACGCGGTGGGTAAAGCTGCAAAACAGCGGTACCGCGCCGATAACGCTCGAAAAAATCTGCTCGGCGGAGCTGTCGCTGCCCGGCGAGCAGCCGTACGCCATCCACAACACGAACGGCGCCTGGGGCGGCGAAGGCCTGCCCGCCGTGCAGACGCTGACGAGCGGCGCGCTGACCTTTGAAAGCCGCCGCGGCACGTCCGGGCACAACCACGCGCCGTATCTTTTGGCAAGCCGCCGCGCCGGCGAAGCGTCGGGCGAGGTCTTTTTCGCCGCGCTCGCCTACAGCGGGAACTTTAAAGCGGAGGCGACACGCGACCTGTTCGGCCGCACGCGGCTGCTGCTCGGGCTCAACGATTTTGACTTTTCCTATACGCTTAAAGGCGGGGAAACGTTTGAAACGCCGCCGGTCTTTTGCGGAACGACGCCGGGCTTCGGCGAGATGTCGCGGCAAATGCACCGCTTTGTCCGCGAGCACGTGCTGCCGCGTGCCTTTGCAAAAAAGCCGCTGCCGGTGCTTTACAATTCCTGGGAGGCAACGGGTTTCGACGTTTCGTGCGAAAACCAGATGCGCTTAGCCGACCTTGCCGCCGCGGCCGGCGTCGAGCTGTTCGTCATGGACGACGGCTGGTTCGGCGCACGCCGAAACGACCGCGCGGGGCTCGGGGACTGGTTTGTAAACCGGGAAAAATTCCCGCAGGGGCTCGCGCCGCTTATTGCGCACGTCAACGCCCTCGGGATGGATTTCGGGCTGTGGGTCGAGCCGGAAATGGTCAACGCCGACAGCGACCTGTTCCGCGCCCACCCGGACTGGACCTATCACTACGACACGCGAAAGGCGCACGAGCTGCGGCACCAGCGCGTGCTCAACCTGACGCGCGAGGACGTGCGGGCGTATCTGTTCGAGCGGCTCGACAGCCTGTTATCCGACTACAATATCCGCTATATCAAATGGGATATGAACCGCCCGTTTTCGGAGACCGGCGCAGAAAACCTGGAAAACCCGCAGATGCTCTGGTATCTGCACACGCAGGCGGTATATGAGCTTGTGGACCGGCTGCGCGCAAAGCACCCGGACGTGCAGTTTGAAAGCTGCGCGTCGGGCGGCGGGCGTGCGGACCTGGGCGCGCTGCTGCATTTTGACGAGGTCTGGCCCAGCGACAACACGGACGCGGTCGACCGCATGACCATTCAGCGCGCCTATTCGCTGCTGCACCCCGTTAAGACCATGCGCGCCTGGGTCACGGACGTCGGCGGGCCCAACAAGCCGACCTCGCTTGCGTTCCGCTTCCAGATTGCAATGCAGGGCGCGCTCGGGCTCGGCGGCGATTTAACGAAATACAGCGAGGCGGACCTCCAGCTTTGCCGGGAAAATATCGCGCTGTACAAGGAAATACGCCCGCTCGTACAGTTCGGCGATTTGTACCGGCTCGCCGACCCCGACGCGGACGAATATCTGTGCACGCAGTATGTGGACGAAGAAAAGCGGAAGAGCGTCGTCTTTTTGGCGGCGCGCGGCACGCGGTTTTACAAAAAGCGCATGGCGGTGCGCTTCGACGGGCTTGCCCCGGAAAAACGGTACGCGCTTTGCTGGGAGGGCGAGAACGTGGTAAAAAGCGGGGCGTATCTTATGGAGGTCGGCCTGCCCTTGCGTATTCGCGGCGCAGATTTCAACCGGATTGTCCGCATACAGGCGGCGGAATAAGGAACAGCGCCCGCAGAAGGCAGACGACAGCCTCCTGCGGGCAGCCGGTTCCCTTTTGAAAAATCCGTCAAAAATCTTTGGATTTCCCTTGACAAACCGCCCTGCGGCATATATAATAATCAAGCATTTGATTTGCGCTGATAGCTCAGTTGGATAGAGCATCTGCCTTCTAAGCAGAGGGTCGGGGGTTCGAGTCCCTCTCAGCGCGCCACTTCTTATCGAGAAGCTCGGCGAAGCGCAAATGCAAAGGATGCCGCCCGTTTGGGGGACTCGAACCCCGAGGGGGTGAGCGGCGAACAGAAAACCTTTCGGGGAAAGGTTTTCCGACGCGAAGCCCGAGCGCGTAAGCGCGAGGGTGCGCGATTTGCGCAGCAAAGCGCTGTCCCTCTCAGCGCGCCACTTCTTATTGAGAAGCTCGGCGAAGCGCAAATGTGTTGCATAAAACCGATATGGTGGGTATAGCTTAGTTGGTTAAAGCGCCAGTTTGTGGCACTGGAGACCGTCGGTTCGAATCCGACTATCCACCCCATTTTTTACTCCGCCGCAAGCCCATAAGGCAAGGGCGGAGTTTTTTCAAATCCATATTGGGGTGTCGTCAAGCGGTAAGACACAGCACTTTGACTGCTGCATTCGTAGGTTCGAATCCTGCCACCCCAGCCAACACAGTACAGAGGACGGCGAAGCCGTTTTCTGTACTGTGTTTTTTAGAGCAGGATTCGAACCTGGGAAGGTCTGCGCGAAGATAAAACAGCCCGGCGGGCTGTTTTGCGCGCAGAGCGCGAGGGCGGTACCGCACGCGAAGCGTGGGGTGTCCCGAGCGAAGCATGGGCAAGCTTTGCTTGCCCATGGTCGAACCTGCCACCCCAGCCAGAAAAAAGCACTGCAAAAGCAGTGCTTTTTTCAACGAAATCCGCCCTTACGGGTGGGTGAACTATTGCTTCGCAATGTGAAATACGCCTGCGGCGTGTGAAATTCGCCTCGACGGCGAGTGGGTGGATTTCATTTCACTTGATGCGATAGCATCAAATTTCACAATTCACACGGTGAATTATTTCATCGTGAACGAAAGCGAACGATTTCACTAAAGCTGTGAGAGTTCGAAGTCATACACAAAACTGCGAAAAACATCTTTTTTGTAGCCCTTTCACAACACAGTACAGAGGATGGCGAAGCCGTTTTCTGTACTGTGCTTTTTAGAGCAGGATTCGAACCTGAGAAGGTCTGCGCAAAGACAAAACAGCCCGGCGGGCTGGCTTCGCCATTTTATTTCAAGTACTCTGTAAAGAAGCTCTGTATTGTATCAAACGGAATGACATCCATTTTATAGTACAGGTCGGTGTGGACCGCGCCGGGAATAAGCAGCAATTCCTTATTGCCCGCATACGGGCTGTCCTTGGTCATTGCGGCGTATGCGTCTTTGCTGAAATACAGGCTATGTGCCTTATCGCCATGGAGCATCAGCACCGCGGAGCGAATCTCGTTAACATATTGGAGAATCGGCTGATTCAAAAAACTTTGGCAGCCGCTGACGCACCACCCGGCGTTGCCGCCGACAGAGCGCAGGTGGTAGCCGAGCGAGGTTTTGTAAAACGCAGAATAGTCCTTTATGAACCACGGCGTGTCGGCAGTCACTTCCTCCGGACTCGGCAGACCGCCCGCAAGCTGATACGTACCGTTCCGGTAATCCTCTGTCCGTTGCGTGTTAATCGCCGCTTTTTTTGCATACCGCGCTTCTTCGCTGTCCTCCGAATCATAATACCCTTTCGCGTTCACGCGCGCCATGTCGTACATTGTTGAGGTCACGGTTGCCTTGATGCGGGTATCTATCGCCGCCGCATTAAGCGCCATACCGCCCCAGCCGCAAATGCCGATAATCCCGATTCGCGCAGGGTCAACATTTTCCTGCACCGACAAAAAATCCACCGCCGCCTGAAAGTCTTCCGTATTGATATCGGGCGACGCCATAAAACGGGGTTTGCCGCCGCTCTCCCCGGTGAAGGACGGGTCGAAGGCAATTGTCAAGAAGCCGCGTGCCGCCATTTCCTGCGCATAGCGTCCCGAAACCTGCTCTTTGACCGCGCCGAACGGGCCGGAAACCGCAATGGCGGGCAGCTTTCCCCTCGCCGCTTTCGGCGTAAAACAGTCTGCCGCCAGCGTTATGCCGTAGCGGTTGACAAAGGTTACTTTCCGGTGGTCGACCCGGTCGTCTTTGGGATAGGTCTTGTCCCACGCCTGCGTGAGATTTAGCTTTTCGGCCTGCATCATAAAAATACCTCCTGAATACCAATTTGCATTTTTGAAAATGCTGTGGTATACTGTTACTATACAACCTAAACCTAACTTTAAGTCAAGCATTATTTCCGGCGCAAGGAGGAAATTTATGTATACGATTGGGCAGATTGCCGCTATGTTTGATTTGCCGGTTTCCACCGTTCGTTATTACGACAAGGAGGGACTGTTCCCGGGTCTCGCACGGCAGTCGGGCCGCCGCATATTCAGCGACAGAGAGGTGGAGGCGCTGCGCGTGATTGCGTGCCTGAAAAGCTCGGGTCTTGAGATTAAGGATATCAAGCAGTTTATGGTGTGGACAACCGCCGGGAAAGACACCTACCCGCAGCGCAAAGCGCTGTTTGAGGCGCGCAAAACGATTGTCGAGGCGGAAATGCGCCGCTTGCAGCGGACGCTGGATATGCTCAATTACAAATGCTGGTATTACGAGACCGCCATGCAGGACGGAAACGAAGACCGCATTTCCGCCATGCTCCCCGACCGGCTGCCGCCGGATATCCAAAAGTTATACGACAGCGCCCGAGAAAACAACCGATTTTAAACCAAAATAACAAGCCGTCCGTGCGTCTGAAGCACACGGACGGCTTGTTTCTGCTTTTCTCTCACTCGACGTGCACCGCGTCCATACCGGGGTGCGCCGCTTCGCCGTCGAAGCGGTGCAGCTCGAGGTGTTCGCAATGCGCGGCGTCCAGCGCGTAAGCATATTCGTCGCAGACGTTTTCAAAGCGCACCTTGACCTTATCGAGCGTCACGCCGTTTGCGTACCGCAGGAAAAAGCCGGCGTTTTTGTGCGCCTCCACGCCGTATTCCCGGCACGGGCGCAGATCGTAAAGGCCGCACGCCCACTTGGAGGTCTTGGAGAGCGTCACGCGGACGTTTTCAAACGTCACGTCCTCAATCGCGTTTTGGGTGTTGCCGTGGACAAGCACGCCGTTTTCGCCCTTGCAGGTGATGTTCGTAAAGCTGACGTTGCGAATTTTCCCGGAGCGCGTGGCCTCGTCGCGGTCAAAGGTGGTCAGCACGATGGGCTCGGCGGTCCCCCACCAGTCCGGGCAGAACCGGCGCGTTTCAATCAGGATGTTCGAGTACCGGACGTTTTCGACGCTGCCGCCGTCGCGGATTTGAATGGACAGCCCGCGGTTCGAGCGGCTGATGATGCAGTCGGTAACCAGCACGTTGCGAAAATCCCCTACCCCCTCGGTGCCAATCTTGATGGCGGCGGAGGTGGAAACCAGCGTGCAGCCGCTGATTAGGATGTTCTCGCACGGGCCGTATTCGGCGTTGCCGTTGGAGGTCTTTAAGCAGATGCAGTCGTCCGCACACTCGATATGGCAGCCCAAAATGCGGACGTTGGTGCAATGGTCGGGGTCGATGCCGTCGGAGTTGGCGACGTCCAGGTCGTTTAAAATGCGGATGTTGGAAATCAGCACGTCGTCGCAGCCCGCCGGATGCAGCGTCCAGAACGGCGCGTCCGTAACGGTGACGTCCCGAAAGGAGATGTGGTTGCTCTTTTCCACGTAAATCGCCGTCGGGCGCGGGTAGAAATTGCCCGTGACGTAGTAACGGTCCTTGCGCTCGACAAAGGCGTGGCCGTTCGCGTCAATCACGCCCTCGCCCGTAACCGAACAGCCGTGCGCCTCGTACCCGTATAAAAACGCGAACGACGGCTTCCCCGTAACGGGATTGCCTATCCTGGCCGTTTTCGGGTCGTTGATGGTTTCGCACGGACGAATGTAGCCGCCGATGTCGGCCGTCGCCTTTAAGCGCGCGCCCTTTTGCAGATGCAGCTCCACATTCGCGCGCAGCCGCAGAGAATCGCTGTAATAAATCTTGCCGCTCTCCAGCACAACCGTGCCGCCGCCGTTGCGGTGCGCGGCGTCCAGCGCCGCCTGGATAGCCGCCGCGTCGTTGTGCACGCCGTCTCCGACCGCGCCGTATTCCTTCGGATAAAAATACCGCATATTCTCCCCCTCTTCCGTTTACAGGTCCAAAAGGACGCCGCTGCCGTCCGTATCGCGCGCCAGCGCGTCCTCAAGCACGTCCTCGCCGAGCTCGAGCGCAAAAAATTCGCGCTGGTCCGCGCTCAGCCTGTGCGGATACAGGCGTACTTCTTCGCCGATTTCCGCGACCAGCACGCAGCCGCGCAGCTTTTCCTCCAAAACCGATTCCATGCCGACGGGAGATGACATTTGAAAATCATCTTCATAGAGGACCGCTTCGGGGAAGCCCATGCGCGCCTCCTCGAAAAAGCCGTCGCCCTCCAGCGCCGCAATCATGGCGTCCGGCACATAATTCCGGTACTCCCCGTTCGCATAGACGACCGCGGAAAGGTCGTGGGTCTCGGTTTCGTAAATTTTTGTCTTCATAACAGCCTCCGCTTTTGCAGCCTTGTGCAGGCCCTTTGCAAGCCTGGTTTTCTAAATTATAGCAGACCTGCCGGCCGGCCGCAACCGGTATCTGCAAATATCCGCCCGTTTTCCGCACAGCGCCGGTATTTTCGTCCGCCTTGCGGCAGGCAAAAAAATCGAATACAATAAATTTGTCCCTTTTGCGGCAGGCGCCGTGCCGCAGATGCAATTAAAAAGGAGGTAAAAAAACAAAATACGGTTCTTTTCGGACGGATTTTTTCGGTTCCGCCCGCCCCGTTCCTTCCGTGCTTTTCCCGGCCGGGTCCTGTACAATTTGTTGCACGGAGGTACACATTATGTCAAATATTTACGGATATATCCGCGTCTCTACCGCAGACCAAAATGAAGACCGCCAGCTTTTGGCACTGTCTGCCTTTCGCATCCCGCAGCGCAACATTTTTCTGGACAAGCAGTCCGGCAAGGATTTTGAACGGCCGCAGTACAAGCGGCTTTTGCGCAGGCTTCGCGCAGGCGATTTGCTGTATGTGCTCAGCATCGACCGGCTCGGCCGCGATTATGAGGAAATTCAGCGGCAATGGCGCATTTTGACCAAGCAAATCGGTGCCGACATCTGCGTTGTGGATATGCCGCTTTTGGACACCCGAAACGGCAAGGACCTGATGGGCACGTTCATTGCCGATTTGGTTTTGCAGATTTTGTCGTTTGTGGCGCAGAGCGAGCGCGAAAGCATACGGACACGGCAGGCGCAGGGCATTGCCGCCGGGGAAACGCTCATCGGTACAAACAGTATATTTGAATTCAACGACAACGGCACCGCCGCCGGACGCGCAGATTCCGCAGACCGGCGGGCAGACAGCCGCATGGTTCCCCCTGCTGGCCGCCGCGGGCGTATTCGCCGCCGGCGCCTGTGTCGGCAGACGCAGACGCGGCCGCTGACGGATTCCCGGATACCGCGCGGCACAGCCGCAAAAATACGCACCCGCCAAGCTCGGCGGGTGCGTTGTTTTATGCCGGTTTATAAGCCGTTTTTACGCGGGCGTTACGCCGAGCGGCGTTTGCCCTTTGCGCGGGCCAGCCGGACCGCCAGGACGCAGACCGCGGCCGGAAGCAGGATGCAAACGGCTGCCGCGCCGCCGACGCGTCCCGTTTTCGGAATGTCGGACCCGGGTACGGCCGGCGTGACGTCCGTAACCTTGCCAATCTGGATGCGGCCGTCCGAGGTAATCGTCATTTCGAGGTCCAGCGCGGCGTCCGTGGGCGACGTGATGGTAAAGCTGCCGTCCTCGCCCTCGGTCACGCCGATTTGACCGTCCACAATTTCAATCTCGGTATACCCGAGGATTTCCCCGTCCGGCCCGATGATGGTCACGGGATGGCGGCCGTCCGGCACGTCTTCCACGGTAAAATGGCCGTCCTCATCGGTGACGCCGGTATGCCCGCCGATGTCCACCGTAACGCCGGGGACGGGGTTGCCGCTTTCATCGACAATCGTCCCGCTGATGTCGTGGGTATCGTCCGTCTCCTGCTGCACCGCCTCGGTCGAAACGGTGAGCGTTTTGTCCTCATACACCGGCGCTAACGTATAGTACCCGCCGATGACCGCGTCGGTGACGTCCGTACCGTTGAGCGTGACGCGCGTTACCCGGTACCCGTTTTCGGGCCGAATCAGAAGGCGCGGTTCGGACAGGCGCGCCGCTTTTAGCTGTGCGCCGCCCTGCCCGTCCAACGTGACCTGCGCGTGCTCGGCTTCCACCGTAATCCAATGGCTGTCCGGCACAGAAGCGTAAATGGTTGCGTCTATGCCGCCGCCCGGCGTCCCCTGTGCAGACGCGGCGACCGGGCAGACGAGCAGAAGCATAAAGCAAAGCAGAAAAGCCGCTGTTTTTCTCATAACTGCCTCCTTATCCCACGGCAACATAGGACACCTCAAAGGTGACCGTGCCGGTATAATCGCCGGCAGGCGCTGCGTGCCAGGCGTCCGAAGTGATATCGACCGTCAGCGCGGTAGCCTCCCCGGCCGTCGTATATTGCGCCGTTTGAAACGCGCCGTCGGCGCTGTTGACCGAATAGGCAAGCGTCTTGCTCGCGTCCTCCGTGTGCTTGAGCAGGCCGTCGGACACAAGCGCAATTAGCACGGCGTAACCGGGCTCGAGCCGCGCCTCGGTCAGCTCGACGCTTTCGAAATCGGTGGAGAGGGCGTTAAAGGCCACCTGCACATCGCCGGGGATGCTGACGGTATAGGACGGCCCGACCGCGTAGGAGAGCTGCAATTCCCCGGTGGTTTCGTCCGGGCCGAGCGCCGTTTCCGCGGCAAACGCCGGGAAGCAGGCAAGGCCGCACAGGACGAGCGCCAGAAAAAAGGATACGCTCTTTTTCATCTTGGTACCTCCTTTTCTCATGCGTCAGGCCGCGTCGTGCAGCCGGACAACGAAGGTGAGCGTGCCGGTATACAGGCCGGCGTAGCGCGCGGCCTCCGGTTCCACGGCAAGCGCGGCGCGCGCCGGGGCGTCTGCGCTCGTGTTGCCGGTCTCCAGAACGACGCCGCCGTTTTGGATGGTTTCCGTTCCGTTTTTCAGGACGTAGGGCAGCTTGACGGCGCTGTCGTCCGCATGGGTCAGGTAGAACCCGTCATTCGCCGAGACTGCGACCTCCACCTTCTGGGTCGAGGTAAGCGCGCCCGCCGTGGCAAGCACCGTAAAGCTGTTCTGTTCATGGACGGTTACGGTTGCCGGGATTGTGACCACGTAAGTCGGCGCGTTCTGCACCGTCTGCTGCCAATGCAGCACCGGCTGCACGGCCGGACTGCCCGCTTCCCATTGCCCGAGGGCGGAAAGGGTATCGTTCCAGACGTCCGCATTTGCCGCGCGCAGGAGGGCGAGCAGGCCGTCGTCTTGCTTGCTTTCGATTTGCGCAAGGGTCAGCGCCGTAACGCCGGCCGCGCTGGAAAGGTCGCCCGCGCCGCTTTGCGCGGTGGTCTCCAGATAATAGCAGTTTTTGAGGATGGCCGCGTTAAAGCCCGTGATGCCGCCGGTACCGTTGCTGTGGCCGCCCGCGATGTCGCCGGTGTTGTAGCAGCTGCGAATCGCGCCGGAACCGCCGTTATGCCCCGCGATGCCGCCGCATAGCCGGAATCCGCGCCCACGGCCGCGATATTGTAGCAGTTTTCAATCGTGCTGCGGTTGTAGCCGACGATGCCGCCGCCATAGGTCTTGTTACCCTGCACCGCGCCCGTATTATAGCACTCGGTAATCTGGCCGGTCGCCTGATAGCCGGCGATGCCGCCCGTACTCTCTTCGCCGAGGATAAACGCGGCGTTGCTGCAGTGCGTGATGGTCCCGCCGAAATTATAGCCGGAGATGCCGCCGACATGGTTTTGCCCGCGGACAAAGCCGTTGGCGAGCGCAACGTCCCGCACCTCGGCGGTGTACCGTGCGACAACCTCGTTCTGCTCGTCGCGCACAACAAGGATGCCCGTGCAGCCGAACAAGCCTTGACAGTCGCCGCCGTCGGGGATATACAGCCCGCGAATGACGTGTCCCTGTCCGTCAAAGACGCCTGCATAGCGCGTATCCATGCTGCCTATCGGCGTCCACGCCTGCGGCTCGCCCTCGCCCGTGTAGCTCCCGTCCGCCTGGAACGTAAAGCCGGGGTTCAGGTCAATATCCGCCATCAGCCTGGCGTTGGCGTCCGGTACAGCGCCCTGCACGCCGTAGGCGGCCTGTTTTTCCGCCGAAAGCGTACCGTTGACAAGCGCCGCGAATTCCCGAAGCTGGTCCGCGGTATAGATTAAGTAGGTTTTTTCGCCCTCCGGCGTATCCTCCGCCTCGGGAAGCCGGGTTTCGGTGGTCTGCGATTCATAGGCCGCCGCGGTTTCCTCGCCGAAGGCCTGCAGATACGGGTAATAGTCGGTTTTGTAAATCGTGACGCTCGTATCGGACTGTTCCTCGGAGGTTGTGCTGCCCGGACGAATCGCCCAAACGCCGGAGAAGTCCAGCGCCATGTTTTCCTTCGCCGCTTCACCGGTCATCTGCGAAGCCGTGAGCGCCGTACCCTCGCCGCTCGCGCCGCAGGTGTCCAGATAATAGCAGTTCGTCAGCACGCCGGTCCGGAAATTCTGCCCGACGAAGCCGCCCGCATACACGTTCTTTTCGCCGGTCGCCGCCGTCACCGTTCCGATGCTGTAGCAGCTTTCCATAGTCGAGTTGTTGTAGCCGGCAACGCCGCCGATGTTCGCAAACGCGCCCATGCTCGTCACGCTGCCCGTGTTGTAGCAGTTTTTCGCCGCGCCGTAGTTCAGACCCGAAATGCCGCCAATCTTTACCACGACTATCTGCTCGTCTGCGGTGACGTCGCCCGCGTTTTGGCAGTTCTCAACGACGCCCGAATGATACCCGACAATCCCGCCGAGGCTGACGGAGCGCACGCCGCTTTGCACCGTTACGGAAGCCGTATTGCGGCAGTCCGCAATCGTCCCGAGGATGCCCCAGCCGGCAATGCCGCCGAGATAGAGCGTGTTCGGCTCGTCTTTCGTCGTGATAAGGCCTGCGCTGGTGCAGCCGCGGACGGCGCCGCTGTTGTTCGTGCCGACAATTCCGCCAAGGTACGCCGAGCTGCCGCCGCCGATAATGGTGCCGCTGAAGGCGCAGTTTTCCAGCGTGCCGCTGCTGCGTCCCGTGATGCCGCCGAGGTTGCCGCTCGCGCAGATGTAGGCGTTTGTCACGTTCACATTTTGCACGGCGCCTTCCTTGCCCACGTTTCGGAACAGGCCGCCGTCTTTTTCCTCGCTTTGGATATACAGGCCGGTTATGGTGTGCGCGCCGCCGTCAAAGGTGCCCGTATAGGGCGAAGCGGTGCTGCCCATCGCCGTCCATTGCTGCGGCTCGCCCTCGCCCGTGTAGCTCCCGTCCGCCTGGAACGTAAAGCCGGGGTTCAGGTCGATGTCCTTTTCCAGCACGGCCCACGCGTCGCTGTCCCCGGTGTTCACGAGGCTTGCAAAGGCGCGAAGCTGATTCGCACTGAAAATGCGGTAGGGCGCGCTCGAAGTGCCGTCGCCCGCTGGCGTCGGTGAAATGGCCGGAAGCGAAACCGCGACCGGCGCGCTCGCGAAGTCGGTTTGCTTGTCACCGTTATACTGCTCGCTGAACACCCAGAGCGTATAGTCGTCATCCGGCAGCCCGGCGGGCAGCGCAATCTGCACCTCGCCGTCGGCCGTCTGCGGCTGCAGGACCCTGCCGTAATACCGGATATTCCCCTCGCCGTCCGTAAGGCAGGCGGAAATATATTCGTTTTCGCCGACGTTCGCGCCGGTATAGTGCAGCGAGACGGTCTCACCGGCCAATGCGGTGGACTCGCTTTCTGCAACGGCAAAGCTGCGCGTTGCATCGAGAAGCGTCAGCTTCCACGCATTGCCGACCTGCCCCGAAACGGGCGTCAGCGCATCCGCGCCCGTGCTGCCGGAGGCTTTGCCGCCCTCGGCCGACGCGGTAAAGAGCACCGCGCCGCGGTTTATGTTCATGGCCGGTCTTGCCAAGACGCTGCGCTCGCTGGCCGCGCTGCTGTAGGGCGCGCCGTCCGGATAGACGACGCCCGCCTCGTCCGCGCCGATTTCTCCGTAAGCGGAGCGCAGCCACCAGTTGCCCGTGCGAAGGCCGCCCGTCCAGCTGGCGGAGTCGTCCGTATACGCGAGATACTCCAGCAGCTCCTCGGCGGACAGCGCGAACAGCCGGTCGCCCTCCAAGCCCGCGTCGCGGAACGTGCGCAACTCGGACAGGGTCGTTTCGGACGGCACCTTCGAGGTTTGCAGCACCGCCGCCCATTCCGCCGCGGCAAAGGATTCGGTAATCGGCGTCAGGGCGTCCGTCCGGTCGTTATAATATGCGCGCAGCTGGCTTTCCAGATACGAATTTTTGCCTGCCGCGCCCCAGTTTGCAAACGCAAGCTGCGCAAACTCGTTTTGCGCAAGCAGGAACAGCGCGTCGTTCTCCGCCACGACGCCGGTACCGTCACGGTATACGCCGCCGCTGCCGCTGGTGGACAGCACCTGCCAGGCGCGGCCGTCGGTCCCGTAATAGACCGTATCGCCGTCCCCGATGACCGCCGTACCGGTTTGCAGCGTTTTTTGCAGCGCAATCGGCTGCAGCGCGCTCGCGTAGTCGGTGCGCTTGTCGCCGTTGTACTGCTCGCTGAACACATAGAGCTCGGAATCCCCGTGCAGCACAGCGTCCGCCGGGAGCGTGACGCTCGCCGTGCCGGCGGCGCTTGTCGGCTGCAAAATGCGGCCGTAATGGGTGATAACGCCGTTTTCCTTCAGAATGACGGAGATATATTCGTTTTCGCCGGTATTGGCGCCGGCATACGCAAAGGAAACCGTAAGCCCATCCATTTGCACGTCGGAAACGCTGAAATCGCGGCTATCATCCCGGAGCGTCAGCTTCCACGCCGTGCCGGTGTACGCCGAAATGGGCGTCAGGGCGTCCTCCCCCGTGCTGCCGGAGGCCTTGCCGCCCTCGGCGGCCGAGGTGAAGAGCACGCTGTTCCGGTTCAAATTGACCGCCGGGCGTGCTGCATATGTAGACCTGGCAAATTCAAGGCCAAGACGACCGGTGTCGTAAATAACCCCGTTGTACTCGTTTCCGGGCACGAGGCAGCGTGACCGCAGCCACCAAACCGTTTCAAACGCGCCGGTGACGGTGGAGTCCCAATCCATGTCCCGGTAGCCCAGATAGTCCACCATTTCCACGGCGGACGGGGCGAACAGGCGGTCGCCCTGCAAGCCTTCGTCGGGAAAATCCGCTCCGTAAAGAGAAACGAAATCCTCTTCCTTCGTCGTCTGCAGCAGCGCCGACCATTCCGCCGAGCTAAAGTCGTCGGAGACCCAGCGGCCCTCCTCGTCGGGCAACTGGTCGCTGAGGTACGCCCGCAGCTGGCTGGTCAGATACCCTGCGCTTTCCACAGTCTCATCGAAGCTGAATCGGATTTTAGCAAACGGATTTTGGGCAAGCAGGAACAAGGCGTCGTCCGCCGACACCGCGTTTACGCCGGCTTTGTACGTGCCGCCGTTCCCGTTTTCAGACAGGACCTGCCAGGCGCGCGGCTCGCCGTTCGCCTGCTCGCCGAAATAGACCATATCGCCGGTCCAGACAAACTCCGAATCGGCCTGCAGCGTCCTGCCAAGACCGCACAGCTCGCTGGCGTAATCGGTCTCGTAGTCCCCGTTGTACTGCTCATTAAACAGGTACAGCTCCGTGTTCCCCTGCAGCGAAACGCCCGCCGGGAGCGTAACGCTGACCGTTCCGCTCTCGCTTTGCACCTTCAAAATGCGGCCGTAATAGGTAATTTCGCCATTCTCCAGCAGGATGGCGGAAATGTACTCGTTTTCTCCCGTTTTGGCGCCGGCGTATGTAAAGGTGACGGTGCTGCCGTCTATCTGCCCGCGCGAAACGGAGAAGTCGCGGCTCAAGTCCTTGAGCGTCATTTTCCATTCGTCGCCGTCATACGACTGCAGCGGCGTAAGCCCCGCGTCCATGCCGGCGGCCGATTTTCCGCCCAACGCGGCGGACACGAAAAGCACGTCGTTTTGGTTGATGTTCGCCGCGGGCAGCGCCGCCACATACGGCAGGGGCTTGCCGCCCGCATGCGGCATTCCGTTGGTCGAAACTATGCCCGCTTGAAGGGGCTCTTCGGCTACATCCGAGCGCAGCCACCAATCGTTGCGGATGACCGTTTGCCAGGTTTCGGGGTCGCGCGTAATCCCAAGGTAGTCGGTCAGCTCATTGGCGGACAGCGAAAACAGACGATCCCCGCTTAACCCCGGGTCCCGAAGATAGTAGTCCCCCGTCATACACGACACCGTCCAATCGGACGTTTCGCCCGGCTTGGACGTTTCCAGAAGGAGCGCCCACTCCTGCTCTGTAAAATAGTTGCTGGGCGGCGAATCCGCGTGAATCCCGACCGGCTCGTCGCTGTAATAGGTGCGCAGCTGGCTGGTCGCATAATCCCGCGTGTCTTCGCTTGAGCTTTCATTATACTCTACCCGCGGGAACATATCCTGCAGCGCGAGTATGAACAGGGCGTCGTCTGCGTCCACCGCGTTCGTACCGTCGCTGTATGTACCGCCGCTGCCGTGCTTGGACAGCACCCTCCAGGGAACGGGCTGCCCCACGACTTTTTCGCCGTCATAGGTCGGTTCTTCGCCGTAATAGACCTTGTCGCCGGTCCGAACGGCATCCGTTCCCATTTGCATCGCCAGCCCGCCGGACGCGGCCGCGCCAATCGGCAGCACGCCGATTAAAAGGGCCACGCTCAGCAGGAGGCTCAGCCATCTTTGCTTTCGTTTCATCCGTTGCTTCCTCCTTTGGATGGTGTTAACGCGCCTACCGCACAACCAGCACCGTTTTCACATCGGCGCCGTTCATGGGGCTCCCATCTGTCAGCGCCGTTGTGGCGATGCGGATGACCGCGTCGTATTCGCCCGCCTCCAGCGGACGAGAAAGAGAAATTTGGTACACGGCCTGCCCCGGCGGGACGAGCTTGGAGGTGTAAAGCACCTCGCCCGTTTCCTGCAAAAGCAGCGTGAAGGTGAAGTAACAGGGATTCCCCTCCGGGTTCAAAAGCGCGACCTGCACATCCTGCGTATTTGCGGGAAGCGCCAGGGACGGGTACCCGGGGATTTGAATGCCCGTGTCCGCCCCGCCCTGCACGGTCGGCTGCTGCCCCTGCCACGCTTTCGCGTTCGGGTCGATTTCCGGCGCCGTCGTCTGCTCGGCGGCGGGCGGCGGCGTACCGAACCACGCGTTCCAGTTCAGCCCGATGACTGCGCCGCCGCAAAGCAGCAGCAAAAGGACGACGGCAAGCGCAATTCGCCTTCGCCCTGCCGGCGCGGCGTCTTTCTGTTCCGCCATACGCACACCTCCTGTTCTTCTGCTTGTATTGTATCATAGAGACCCGCCCGGTCGGTATGTCGTTTACGTCGAAAACCCGGTCGTTTACGCAGCGCGCAGCCGGGGTGCTTGTCAAATCCTCCTCGAATATGTAAAATAGGGAAGTGGGAAAGGAGGCGGCCGTATGAAAAAAGCCGCACGCTGGCTGTACCCGCTTGTTTTTCTGGCGCTGTGCGCGGCGGTCATCTGGTTTTTACAGCTGTTCACCGCGTCCGACCAGCCGATAACCTATCTGGAGTGGACCTCCGGTGTGGAAATTGCCGAGGACGGCACCGAAACGCCCTATGCAATAGATACCTATACAAACACCCCCGCAGAAAGCGGCACGTTCCGCTTCACAACGACGCTGCCCGCCGGACTCGGCGAGGGGTACCTGCTGTTTGAGACCTCCGGGCTGGAGCTTACGCTTTGTCTGGACGGCAAAACCGTCTACACCTCCTCCGCCGCCGCGCTGCCGGAGGGTACGACCGGGATGTCGACCGCGCAGCTGCCGCTTGCAAACGCACCGGCCGGCGTTCTGACAATCACCTGCACCATTCTGGAATCCGAAAACGCTTTCTTCCCGCCGCTGCTGCGCTTTATCCCCGACGGGAGCGAGCAGGCGCGGCAGACCGCCTACGCCAACCTGTACGGCATCCCGGCCGGCATCGCCGCGGCGGCCATGCTGCTCGTCGCCGGCCTGTTTTTGCTGCGGGCGTTCTACCGAAAAACGGAATGGAGCCTGCTGCCCCTGGTTGCGGCGCTGGGGAACCTCGCCACGTACCGGCTCATCCAAAGCTGCGGGTATTACTTTTTGCCGCAGGAGGCCGTGCAGTTCCTGAGCTGGCGCGGCTTCGCCTGGATTGCGCCCCTGTCGCTGGTCGCCTATCTGCTTCTGAACCGGCGGCGGGAATTTTGGAGGCTGCTGGGGATTGCCGCCGCCTGGAGCGCCGGCGGACTGCTGCTTGCCTGTCTTCTTTCGGCGGCGCGCGGCGGGTATTTGTTCAGCTATGTTTCCTCCTCCGTTTTGTCCATGTTCCAGACGGGTCTCCACGACGGGCTGCTCTATTGGTTCACCCTGTGGCTCGCGGTGGTTTGCGCGCTGATTTCGCTCTACTGGTTTTTGCGCACGCTGACCCGGCAGCAGGCGCGTATGCAGGCGCTTGAAATCAAAAACCAGATGATTCGGGACAGCTACCACGCGATTGAGCAGAGTATGCGCGACAACGCGGCGCTGCGCCACGAGTTCCGCCACCAGCTCACCGCGCTCGACGCCCTGTACCGGCAAAGCAAATGGAACGAGCTCGGGGAGCTGCTGCGCACCTATAAGCAGCAGGAGGCCGAGCTTGCGCAAATGCGGTTCACGGAAAACTTTACGGTCAACGCCATTTTGCAGGACGCCGCCTCCCGCGCGGCGCAGGCGGACACGGCGTTTGACGCGCAGGTACGCCTGCCCAAAACGCTGCCGGTTCCCGAAAACGACCTGTGCGCGCTGCTGATGAATATGCTCGACAACGCGCTGGAGGCGAGCGGGCAGGTCGAGCCGCCGGCGCAGCGGTTCATCCGCTTCAAGGCGGAGGTCAAAAACGGATTTTTGGCCGTAAAGTGTGAAAACCGCTATGCCGGCGCGCTGCGGACCGACGAAACCGGCAAGCTGCAAACGACCAAGCCGGACGCCGCCGCGCACGGCTTCGGCCTGCCGCAGATGACCGCCATTGCGGAAAAATACGCCAGCCTGCTGGACATCAGCCAGACGGAGAACCACGTCTTTATCCTGCAAACCGCGCTCAAGCTGCCGAAGGAGCTGCCTGCCGCGCCGTAAACAAAAAAAGTCCGCACCCGGGCGCAGCCGGACGCGGACCGTCGGTACAAAAAGGAGCTGTCCCGAACAGGGCAGCTCCTTTTTATCGGTTCATATAGTGGATGAAGGCGCTTTGCAGCGATTTATAGTACGCGCGGCCGACGGGCAGCCGGACGCCGCCGCGCAAGGACAGCTGCGTGCGCCCAATCTCCTCCACATAGGCCATGTTTACAAGATAGCTGTTGTGGCAGCGGCAAAACTGCCCGGGCGGCAGCTGCTTTTCGAAATCCGTCAGGGAAAGCAGATACGTGCGCTCGGCCTCCGCCTGGTGCACCAAAATCCGGTGGTTGTAGCTCTCGATATACCGAATCTCCGCAAGAGGCAGGCGCACCGTTTTCCCGCCGATGCGCAGCACAACGGTTTTCGGCTTGTGGTTGAGCTCCAAATCCGTGTGCAGCGCCTGCGCAAGCGCCTCGCGGCTGACGGGCTTGAGCAGGAACTGGATGGGCTGGACGCTGTACCCCTGCGGCAGATAGTCCTCGCAGCCGGTCACGAACACGATGCTGACCCGGTCGCCGTGCCGCCGCAGGGAACGCGCCAGCTCCATGCCGGTCATGCCCTCCATTTGAATGTCCAGAAGCAGCAGGTCAAACGGATTCGGCTGCTCGCGCAGAACCGCCTCCAGCTGCTGCGCCGAAGTAAAATCCACAATGCTGTGCTCCACGCCGGCGGCGGATAAAATATCGCCGCAAAGCGTGTGCAGTTCCCCGCGCACCGCGTCGCTGTCCTCGCAGATTGCGAGCCGATACAGACACATGGCGCCCCCCTCCTTTACCGGAAACAACAATAGTATACCAATTTTCCCCGAAAGTTGCAACACGCCGCCGCGGTTTTTCCCGCCGTGCGCGCCGCCGCAAAACACGCCGCCCGAAAAGACGACAAAAAAAGCTGCGTGCGCGCGCATTTTGCGCGCAGGCGCAGCCGGGTTTCGAAAGCAGCAAAGCGTTATGGTTAGCGGGCGTCCGGGTGTGCCGCGTCCGCTTCGTGAATATCCGCAAGAGCCGTGCGGACCGCGGCGATTACAAAGGCGGAAAAAGTACAATTTTTGCCCTGCATTGCCTTTTCCACTTCTTCCACTACGTCGCTTGGGAATCGGATGGTTTTGTTCACGGTAGGCGGCGTAGAAGGTATCTGAAATCTGCCCATGGACGTTTCCTCGCAATACATCTGTATTGCAATTAGTCTATACCACCGTTTTCCAAAAGTATGCATTGCATTTGCAATGCAAATTTGGTATTCTGATATTGAGGTGATAAAAATGGCAGAATTTTGTCTGGATTGCTGGAATGCGCTCTCCGGCACAACGTACAGTCCCCGGTATTTTCACTTCTCGAGCGAGCCCGATTTCTGTGAATCGTGCGGGGAATGGAAGCCGGTCATTGTTCGCAGCAAGCGGCGATACCTCGCGGCGGCTTGGCTGCGCGAGAGACTCTGTTTTTTTCGGAATCGCAGACGGAAATAAAAATCCGAACGCTTTTCCCGTCGGGAAAACGGCTCGGATTTTTCGAATATGCAAAGCGGGTCTGAAAAAGATGGCGGCTGTAAGCGCGGGCATCTCCCGAAACTAAGAAAAGAGCCCGGCGCACCCGGCGGCTTTTTGTGCCGAAGGCAAAAAAGACGTCGGAGCAAAGCGGACTTTGCTCCGACGTGGTGCCGCTGACCGGACTTGAACCGGTACGGTGTTGCCACCGAGGGATTTTAAGTCCCTTGCGTCTGCCGATTTCGCCACAGCGGCCTGTGGGAACGGTATTTATTATAAACAAAGCGCGGGCGCTTGTCAATGCCGAAGCGCCCGCGCGTCTGAAAAGTTTTGTCAGTCCTTGTTTTCCAGGCGTTCCAGCGCCGGGCTTTGAAGACACAGGCGCAGTACGTTTTTCGCCGTGCGCTGCATTTCGCCCAGGGTCATGCCCTCGGGCTTTTCGTAGGTGGCAAGCAGCGTTCCGTCGCTCTTGCGCCGGCCGCCGCGGTCGCCGCCGGGCATAAGCACGTCGACCTGGGCGCGCACGCGGTAGGCGTTGTCGCGCATCGCGGGGAATTCCGGGGAACGGCGCTTGCGCATCCACCAGTCGGTCATCACAAGCCCTTCGTAGCCCCACTCCCCGCGCAAAACGGTGGTGCACAGGTCGTAATTGTAATGTGAATAGACGCCGTTGACCTTGTTGTAGGAGGTCATAATGCATTGCGGGCGGGTCTCTTTGACGCAAATCTCAAAGCCCTTGAGATAAATTTCCCGCAGCGCGCGCTCGGACAGCCGCGAGTCGTTCTGCGTGCGGCGGTACTCCTGGTCGTTGCAGGCAAAATGCTTCGGGCAGGCGGAAACGCCGGCGCTCTGGACGCCGCGCACGCACGCCGCCGCCATTTTGCCGGTCAGGTACGGGTCCTCGGAATAATATTCAAAGTTCCGGCCGCACAGCGGGTCGCGGTGGATGTTCATCCCGGGTCCGAGCAGCACGTCCGACCCGCGCGCGCGCATTTCCCGGCCGATAAGCGCGTAAACCTCTTCGACAAGCGCGGTGTCAAACGAGCAGGCGAGCAGCGTCCCGATGGGCAAAAGCGAGCAGCAGGCCTCCAGCCGAATCCCGGAGGGGCCGTCGGTCGTAATGACGGGCGGCACGCCCTTTTGCCGCAGGGATTCGAGCACGCCGCCGAGCGCGCCCGCGTTGCCCGGCGCGCCGAGAGGGCTGTTCATCGTGTAATCCCCGCGGGAAATCGCCTCGAGCTCCGTCGTGCTAAGCTGCGCGACGAACGCATCGAGCGCCGCTTTGCCGTCGCGGACGTCTGCGAGCTTCAGCCCGACGTCGCCCGTCACGGGGACGGCGGCCGGAAGGCTGTGGAGGATGCGGCGCTTCAAATCGTTTTTGCCCTTGCGCACCGGGACCTTGACGGGATAGCGCACGCCGTTCTTTTCGGCGGCGCGGTAAACGGAAAAATCCGCCTGCGGTGCGCACGCCTCGCGCAGCCACGCGGTCGCCGCGGTCGCTTCCTGCCGGTACTCGGCAACTTTTTCCGCTTCGCGCACGCTGCCGCCGAGGTAAAACGCATAGGTTCCCGCCTCCACGACATACGCATGGGCGCAGCCCGTTGCGCCGCTTTCGTCGTAGGAGGTCAGGCGGTCGCGGTCCACAAAAATATCCAGCGTCTGCTGCTTTCCGGGCTCCAAAAGTCCGGTTTTTGCAAAGCCCGCCAAAATGCGCGACGGGTTGCCGAGCACGCCGTTCGGTTTTTCAAGATACACCGCCACGGCGTTTTTGCCCGCATACGTTTTGCCGGTGTTTTTGACCGTACACGACAGCGTAAAGCCCGTCGGCGTTTCGGTCATTTTGCGGAACTTGACGGAAAACGTCGTATAGGAAAGGCCGTAGCCGAACGGATACAGCACGGCGTTCGGCTGGAACGTTTCGAACCAGCGGTAGCCGACAAAAATATCCTCCTCATAGGCGTTGAAGTCCGGCGCGCCGAAATTCGCGGACGACGGGCATTGCCCGTAGCCGACCGCCGCCGTATCGGCAAGCCGCCCGCAGGGGCACACGGCGCCGCACAGCAAATCCGCCGCCGCGCTGCCGCTTTCCATGCCGCCCTGCCAAAGCAGAAGCGCCGCGCCGATTTTCCCGGAAAATTCGTCGAGGAAATTGAGGTCAATCATGCTGCCGATATTCAGCAGCACCACGACCTTGTCAAACTGCGCGGTCACGGCGTCGAGCAGCTCCCGCTCCGCGTCGGTCAGGTAGTAGCTCCCCTTTTCAAGCGCGTTTTCGCGGTCCTCGCCCGACGAACGGCCAATCACGACCACCGCGCAGTCCGAGGTTTGCGCCGCCGCGCGCACGTCGAGCTCGGCGACGGGCATATCCGGATAGTACCGCGGCCAATGCGCCCAGAAGCCGTGGTCGATGGGATGCGCGTCGCTCCACGCCTGATAAGCCGCCGCCAGCGTTTCGTTGAGCGTCAGCGTCGGGCAGGCGCGCAGGCCCGCAATCAAATCGACACCGTAGGGCTTGTTGACGTCGCCGCCCGAGCCGTAGCCCGTGTAAAACCACGCGGTCTGCCCGCGGCCGAACACGGACACGCGGCTGCCCGCGGCAAGCGGGAGAATGTTTTCGTTTTTCAAAAGCACCGCGCCCTCGGCCGCCGCGCGGCGCAGCAGCTCCGGCGCGCCGGGCGTAACCTGCTTTTCGGCGCGGGAGCGCGCGGTCTCCTCCTGGGAAACGCTTGAAAACAGCGAAACGACCTTCCCGACCGCCGCTGTGGCCTTCTGTTTGATGTCCATTGCGTACTCCTTTCGGCGCAGAAACCGCGCCTGACCATATTGTGTTCGACTTGCGGTTATTTCCCGAAGGCGGCGACCAGCGCGTCATACTCGGCGTCAGTGATGGCGACGACCGAGCCGTGGCGCGGGCCGAAATCCATTTGATAATCGCTGCGCCGCAGCTTTTCAAACGTTTCAAAGTCCGTCGTCTGCTGCGCAAAGTACCGGCCCTCGCCGTATTCGTCCATCAGCATCACCCAAGTGTCCGTCCCGGTGACGGGGTACATCGAGCTGCCCTCGACCCCGGTCGGCGCAAGCGAAACGACAACCGGCGCGTCCGTATAGGGTCCCTCGGGACGGTCGGCCGTCACATAGGCAATCGTCTGGTCCTCGTCGTGCTTGAAATACAGATAATATTTCCCGTTCTGCGCGTTATAGAGGATGTCGCCGTCAATGGTCTGGATGCCCTCGCGGATATACAAGGGCTGCGGCGCGGACAGCGACTTGAAATCGGTCGTATACGCGTAGTACATGGCGGCGACGTCGTTTTCCTCGGTCGAGTGCGCCCAATAGACCATGTACGCCTGCTTGGACTCGTCCCAAAGCGCCTGCGGCGCCCAGGCGCGCGTGGTCGCGGCAAATTCCCCGCCGAAATCGCGGATGTCGAGAATCGTCTCGTCGGTCCAATGCACCAAATCCGTCGATTTCCAGGTGACCAGCGCGTGGTTCGAGGTCCAGCCCTCCTCGCAGCGCATATCCGTGCCGATGATGTAGAAGCAGCCGTCCTGCCCGCGGAAAATGTACGGGTCGCGCACGGACTTTTTGCCGAGCGTCTGGGTAATAACCGGCTCGTTGCCGTTGAGCGGCTCGAAATTGTAGCCGTCCCGGCTCACCGCGAAATGGATGCGCTCCTGCTGCGGCTCGTTGCCCACGAAATAGCAGAACAGATACGCGCCTTCCGTACTTTTTGCAGGCTCTGCAAATTTCAAAACGCCGGTCGCATACAACACGGATACGGTCACCCCCGCCGCGGCAACCAGCAAGGCGCAGGCCGCCGCCGCAATTTTTTTCGGTCTGGAAAGCGTCATCGTTCTCCCACCTTTTCAAACATACACACTAAGTATACCGGATATGGGAAAAGATGTCATTTCGCAGAACGCCGAAATCCGCCTTGAAGGTTTGGGCAATTTGAATAGAATCTGTTCTGAAAGCCGGACGCGAAAACAGGCGGGCCAAAAAGGCCCGCCTGCTCGTTTCCCGCAAATTGTTTGCGCTTATTTGAAGTACCGGTTCAAAAGCCCCTCGAACGCCTTGCCGTGGCGGGCTTCGTCGCGCGCCATTTCATGCACGGTGTCGTGGATGGCGTCCAGGCCCTCCTCCTTCGCGCGCTTGGCAAGCTCGAATTTGCCCATCGTCGCGCCGTTTTCGGCTTCGACGCGCATTTCGAGGTTCTTCTTCGTGGAGTCGGTCACGACCTCGCCCAAAAGCTCCGCAAACTTCGCGGCGTGCTCCGCCTCTTCATAGGCGGCCTTTTCCCAATAGAGGCCAATCTCGGGATAGCCCTCGCGGTGCGCGACGCGCGCCATGGCAAGGTACATACCGACCTCGGAGCACTCGCCGTTGAAGTTGGCGCGAAGGCCCTCTAAAATGTCCTCCGGCACGCCCTTGGCAACGCCGACCACGTGCTCGGCGGCCCAGGTACGGCTCTCTTCCTTGACTTCGGTGAACTTCGAGCCGGGCACGCCGCACTGCGGGCAGCGCTCGGGCGGGGTGTCGCCTTCATGGACATAACCGCAAACGGGGCAGACGAATTTTTTCATGGTAGTTTCCTCCAGTTTAAAATATTTCCTTTATTTTTCCACAGCGGTGCGCGCGCAATGCGTGCAGACGCCGAAAAAAACCAAGCTGTAATCCCGCAGCTCCCCTTCGTACGCGGGGAAGGGCACGGCGTTTGTGTCGTCGGGCGTGGGCAGGTCGTAAAACCGGCCGCAGCGGTCGCATTTCAGGTGCCAGTGCCGTTTGGTGCAGGCGTCAAAATGCTCCTCCCCGCCGACGGACAGACGGATAATCTGCCCGCTTTCGCAAAGGCCGTTGAGATTGCGGTAGAGCGTACCGAGGCTCAGGTTCGGGATAGTCTTGCGCACGGACAGGTACAGCTCCATCGCCGTCGGGTGGTCCGTTCGGGCGCGCAGGTCCTGCAAAATGGCGTCGCGCTGACGGCTTTTCCGAATCTGCTGCACAAGCTCCCTCCTTTCTCGCTCGCTTTGATTATCAATAACGATAATTGTTACTGTTATTATAGCAAAATACTCCCCTTTGTCAAGGGGTTTTTGAAAAAATTTTTTCTTTGCAGGGCATTTTAAAAAAGTTCGGCTTGACAGCGCAAATTTTCCGTGCTATCATAGCGAAAACCTACGAAAGGAACACGGGTATGCTGCATACGGCTGTTTATAAAACCGCATATACGCCGTCGAAACCGATGCAAAACGATTTTTTGCATGGGCTTATCCCGCTGTATCCTTTTGTAAGACGCCGCAAATAAGCGGCATAGGGTGCAACAAGGCGGTGTAAGTCCGAACGGGCTTGCACCGCTTTTTTATATACAGTATGGGATGACGCTTTGGCACAAGGGGAAGTTTTATGAGAAAAGCATGACGGAAAACAAAAAACAGGGACGCAAAAGCGCCCCTGCAAATTCTTATTCGAGCTCGAACGCGCCGGTATGCAGCTGGTAATACTGTCCCTTTTGCTCAAGCAGCTCCTCGTGCGTGCCGCGCTCGATGACGCGGCCGTGGTCGAGCACCAAAATCACGTTGGAGTTTTTGACCGTGGAAAGACGGTGCGCGATAACGAATACCGTCCGGCCGTACATGAGCGCGTCCATCCCCTGCTGCACAATGGCTTCCGTGCGCGTATCGATGGAGGACGTCGCCTCGTCGAGAATCATGACGGGCGGGTCCGCCACCGCCGCGCGGGCGATGGACAAAAGCTGCCGCTGGCCCTGCGAGAGGTTTGCGCCGTTGCCGGTGAGCTGGGTTTGATACCCTTCCGGGAGACGCTCAATAAAATCGTCCGCCCCCGCAAGCTTCGCCGCGGCAATGCACTCGTCGTCGGTCGCCTCGAGGTTGCCGTAGCGGATGTTTTCCATGACGGTGCCGGTAAAGAGGTTCGTGTCCTGCAGGACCATGCCAATCGCGTGGCGCAGGTCGCTTTTGCGAATTTTGCCGATGTTGATGCCGTCGTAGCGAATCTTGCCGTCGGCGATGTCGTAAAAGCGGTTGAGCAGGTTCGTGATTGTCGTCTTGCCCGCGCCCGTCGCCCCGACAAAGGCGACCTTCTGGCCGGGCTTCGCATACAGGCTCACGTCATGGAGAACGGGCTTGCCGGGCACGTACTCGAAATCGATGTTGTAAAGCCGCACGTCGCCGGTCAGGCGCGTGTAGGTCACGGTGCCGTCCGCACGGTGCGGATGCTTCCAGGCCCAGATGCCGGTGCGCTCGGGCGTTTCGACCAGCTCGTCGCCCTCATATTTCGCATTGACAAGCGAAACATAGCCGTTGTCCTGCTCGGGCTCCTCGTCCATCATGTTGAAGATACGCTCCGAGCCCGCAAGGCCCATGACGACGGCGTTGACCTGCATGGAGACCTGGTTGATGTTGCCGACGAACTGCTTGGTCATATTGAGGAAGGGCACGACGATGCTGATAGACATCGCAATCCCCGAAATGCTGACGTTCGTTGCGCCGGAAAGCAGCAGCGCGCCGCCCGTGAGCGCGACCAGGACGTACAGGACGTTGCCGATGTTGTTGAGGATGGGCCCTAAGATATTGGCATAGCGGTGGGCGCGCTGCGAGGTGTGGAACAGCTCGTCGTTGAGCTTGTCGAACGCCGCCTTGCTCTCCTCCTCATGGCAGAAAACCTTGATGACCTTCTGGCCGTTCATCATTTCCTCGGCGAAGCCCTCGACCTTGCCGAGCGCGGTCTGCTGGCGGAAGAAGTAGCCCGCCGAGCCGCCGCCGACCTTTTTCGTAATGAGCGCCATTAAGACGACGCCAATGACCACGACCAGCGTCAGCCAGAAGCTGTAATACAGCATGATGGCGAAAACCGTCAGCACCGTTACGCCGGAGATGAGCAGCTGCGGGAAGCTTTGCGAAATCATCTGCCGCAGCGCGTCGATGTCGTTGGTGTAATGGCTCATGATGTCGCCGTGGTTGTGCGTGTCGAAATAGCGGATAGGCAGCCGCTGCATCCCGCCGAACATCTTTTCGCGCAGCTTCTTAAGCGTGCCCTGCGTGATGATTGCCATCAGCTGGTTGAAGGAGAACGCCGAAATCAGCGACAGGACGTAGAACACGACCAGGATGCCGACCATGCCGAGGATTTTCCCGCTGACGCCGTCCCAGTCGCCGCTTTTCCAGCTCGTCTCCACAACGGAAATGACGTTCTGCATAAAGACGGCGGGCACGGAGCTTACGACCGCGCTGAAGATGATGCAGAAAATGGTGACGGGCAGCATGACCGGATAAAATTCGAACAGCATCTTGAACAGACGGCGCACCGTCTTGGAGCGTGGCTGCTTATTCCGCATCTTCTTCCCCCCTCTTGTTCTGCGAGGTGTAAATCTCGCGATAAATCTCGTTCGTTTCCAAGAGCTCCTTGTGCGTGCCGACGGCGTCTATTTTGCCGCCGCGCATCACGATGATTTTGTCCGCATCCTCCACGGAGGCGGTCCGCTGGGCGATGATAATCTTGGTCGTTTCGGGCATATAATCCCGCAGCGCCTGGCGGATTTTCGCGTCCGTTTTGGTATCGACCGCGCTGGTGGAATCGTCGAGAATCAGGATTTTCGGGTTCTTAAGCAGCGCGCGCGCAATGCAGAGACGCTGCTTCTGCCCGCCGGAGACGTTTGCGCCGCCCTGCTCGATGTAGGTGTCGTAGCGCTCGGGGAAGGTCTCGATAAATTCGTCGGCGCACGCAATGCGGCACGCCTTAACCATTTCGGCGTCCGTCGCGTCCTTGTTGCCCCAGCGCAGGTTTTCCTTAATCGTGCCGGAGAACAGGACGTTCTTTTGCAGCACGACCGCAACCTGGTTGCGCAGCGTTTCAAGGTCGTATTCGCGCACGTCGTGCCCGCCGACCTTGACGGCGCCCTGTGTGGCGTCGTACAGGCGCGGGATAAGCTGGATAAGGGAGGACTTCGAAGAGCCCGTACCGCCGATGATGCCAATCGTTTCGCCGGAGCGGATGTGTAAATCGATGTCGGACAGCACCATGCGCTCGGCCTCGGCGGAATACTTGAAGTTGACGTGCTCAAACGAAATGGAGCCGTCCGGGACCTCGTAAAGCGGGTTTTCCGGGTTGTGCAGCGTGCTTTCCTCGTTGAGGATTTCCGCAATGCGCTTGCCGGACTCCTCGGACATCGTTATCATGACGAACACCATGGAGACCATCATCAGGCTGCTTAAAATCATGAAGCTGTATGTCAAAAGCGAGGAGAACTGCCCGACGTCCAAATCGACGCCGCGCGAGGTGATGATGGTGTAGGAGCCGAAGGACAGCACGAACGCCATGACGACGTACATGCAGAACTGCATAAGTGGGTTGTTGAGCGCCAAAATCCGCTCGGCGCGGGTGAAGTCGTTGCAGACGTCCCCGGCGGCGGCGTTGAACTTTTTCTGTTCATAGTCCTCGCGCACGAAGGACTTGACCACGCGCATCGCCTTGACGTTTTCCTGAATGGATTCGTTGAGCTTGTCGTATTTGCGGAACACCTTGCGGAACAGCGGAATCGTCTTGGCGATAACGGCGATAAGCCCAATGGCCAAAATCGGCACGACGACTAAGAAAATCCACGCCATGCGCCCGCCCATGACGAACGCCATGACAAAGGCGAACACGAGCATCAGCGGCGCGCGGATGGCGATGCGGATAATCATCATGTACGCCATCTGGACGTTCGTCACGTCGGTGGTCATACGCGTAACCAGGGACGAAACCAGAAATTTGTCGATGTTTTCAAACGAATACGTTTGAATGCGCGCGAACATATCCCGGCGCAGATTTTTTGCAAAGCCGCTGGACGCCGTCGCGCTGGTGGAGCCGGCGATTGCGCCGAACACAAGCGACAGCACCGCCATAACCACCAAAACGACGCCGTAGCGCACAAGCAGCTCCATGCTGACGCTGCTTTTGATGGAATTGACGAGCTTTGCGATGACAAACGGGATTGTACACTCCAGCAAAACCTCCAGCGAGACGAAAATGGGCGTCACGATAGAGGTCGCCTTGTACTCCCGAATGCTTTTCGCGAGCGTTTTGACCATATCTCTACCATCCTTTCCGAACCGCGGCGCACGCCTTGCGCCGGGCAAACACGGCCGGCTTTGCGGCCCTCGTACAAAAAACAAACGTGTTGCCGAAAGCCTGTCGGGCTGCCGCTACACGTACATACATATTTTACCGATTTTCGCCGGATTTGTCAAACGGTTTTCCGGCGAACCATTCGCAGAAAATCACCAAAAACCAAAGGAGGAATTTGTATGAAAACACCGATACTGGAAACCGAACGCCTGCTGCTGCGGCCGCTCAGCCCGGCGGACGCACCCGCCGTATTCGCGTGCGCCGGCGACGAGCGGGTGACGCGGTATATGAGCTATAAGCGCCACGAAACGACAGCCGATACGCTCGAATGGCTGCAAAGCCTCGACAACGATTCGGGCACGTCGTATGATTTCGGCTTCATCGAAAAGGCAAGCGGCGAGCTAATCGGCGTGGGCGGCCTTTACTGGGAGGCCGAAAAACAGCAATGGCGCCTGGGATACTACCTGCGCCATGACCGCTGGCATCGGGGCTTTGCCACCGAGGCGGCGCTGAAGATTGTGCAGTTCGCAAAGGAAACCCTGCACGAAACGCGCATCGGCTCCTGCCACGCGGTGGAAAATCCGCGCAGCGGGCAGGTCATCCGAAACTGCGGGCTTGTGTTTACCGGCTACGGCACATACGAAAAACTCGACGGCAGCGAGCGCTTTCGCTGCAAAGAGTACCTGTGGACCAAAACCGGCGAGGAACTGACGCACCACAAGGGGACGCAGGTCCTGCATACCGACCGTCTTGTTTTGCGCCGGTTCTGCGAAACGGATGCGGCGGATATTTTCGCATGGGCGGCCAACCCCGCGGTCACGCGCTATGTCAGCTACCAGACCCACCGCAGCATCGCGGATTCCGAAAAAATCCTGCAATTCTGGCTCGACGGCTACAAGCGCGAGGATAACTACAACTGGGCGATTACGTTCGACGGCAAAAAGGTCGTCGGGCAGATTTCGGTGACCGAGCACGACGGGGTTTGGGATGCCGGGATGGGCTGGCAGATTGACAAGCCCTACTGGAACCGGGGCTATATGACGGAAGCGGCGCGCGCTGTATTCGAATACCTGTTCTGCGAGGTCTGCTTCCACCGTATTTATTCGGGGCACGACACCCGCAACCCGGCGTCGGGCAAGGTCATGCAGAAGCTCGGCATGGCGCCGGAGGGTATTGCACGCCAGCACTACTACAAACCCGGCTTCGGTACGGGCGACGCGCAGAAGTACGGAATCTTGAAGGAGGACTGGCTGGACAACCGCCGGTAAAGCCTTGGGACAAATGCTGAAAGCCCGCCCCGTCCGAAAAACGGACGGGGCGGGCTCGTTTCCTTTTGCATGGAGGCGCTGCGAGGTTCAGGTATATGGCTTTTCCTCTGCGGCAGACGATTCAAACAGGGCGAGCAAATCGGCAAAATAGGCAGCGCTTTTCGCGGTATAGGCATAGCTGCCGATGTGGACCTCTGTGTCGCCGACCGAAGAAATGAGCAGCGGCTCCGGGATTTCGTTGGCCTGCGCGACAGGCCAAATGCGCACAAGCAAGGTCCAGCCGCCCGTCGGCTCCTGCTTTTCTGCGGCTTGCAGCCCCGCTCCCTGTAAAATATTCAGGACCGCCTGCACATCGTCCGCTTCCGTAAACGTCTTGTATACGCGCGTGCCGCCGTTTTCGGGGCGCGTATATACAATATCCAGTTTTTGAATGCCATCGGTTTTCAATGATTTCATATACATCAACTGCTGATTACAAGAAGCTGCAACGTTTACTCCAGGGGAATTCGTTTGAGTGTCAGAAGTTGTTGGCGCTATCTCTTGCGGCAAAACATTACAACCAAATAGAAAACAAAATAGTAGGCATAAAGCAAATAATAAAAATACTTTTTGCATTTTTACTGTCACAACAACACCCCCTCTCTTACGCAGTTCCATAAATTAAAGCGTACTAGGCATTAAAGTAAACCAAATTGACGACATAATTAAAATCTAATTCTCGTCCGTTATTTCCCCATCCATCATTTATCAGCAGCATACGGCGTGCAGCATCACCATAGGTTTGATAATAATAGCCATATCCCACAATCCAATGGTCTCCATAACTTGGATGACTGTTGATTAACACC
>DGYFJ06201__coassemble_644_pt1 | contig 30057 bp, 24 predicted proteins | sample DGYFJ06201__metabat2_low_PE_011 | metagenome-assembled genome bin DGYFJ06201
AACCGCCCGGCGGCTGCGCCAAAGCACAGCCGCCGGGCGGGTATGAATCAAAATGCGTTAGTCCGACTTCCCGTGTGTATCGTCGTCCAGGTAGTACTGCGCCTGGGCGTTCCACAGCGCGGCGTATTTGCCGTTTTGGCGCAGGAGGTCGCGGTGCGTGCCGAGCTCGCAAAGCGCGCCGGCGTCGAACACGGCGATGCGGTCGCAAAATGCGCAGCCGGACAGCCGGTGCGAAATATATACCGCGGTTTTGCCGGCAACATAGGTGTGGAAGCGCCGGTAAATTTCCGCCTCCGCCTTCGGGTCGAGCGCGGCGGTCGGCTCGTCGAGCGCCACGACGGGCGCGTCCTTATACAGCGCCCGCGCGAGCGCCAGCTTCTGCGCTTCGCCGCCGGAGAGCTCCACGCCCGCTTCATCCAGCGTTTTGGTCATGTACGTCCGCTCCGCGTTGGGCAGCGCTTGCACGCGGGAGAGCAGGTTCGCCTTTTCGAGCGCATCCAAAAGCCTTGCGCGGTCCGCCGTTTCGCTTGCCGCCACGTTGTCCGCCAGCGGCACGGCAAAAACCGTATAATCCTGAAAGACGACGGCGTAAAGCGCCTCAAGGCTCTCTTTTGTATATTCGGGCAGCGGGTGGCCGTTGAGGAGAACCACGCCCTCGGTCGGGTCATACAGCCTGCAAAGCAGCTTCACAAACGTCGTTTTGCCCGAGCCGTTGCGGCCGACCGCGGCGAGGCTTTCGCCGGCGTGCAGCGTAAGGTTCACGTGCCGCAGCGCGTAAGACGCCGCGTTCGGATACCGGAACGAAACATCGCGAAACTCTATCTCGGCCGCGCCGCCGGCAAACGTGCGCGTGCCGTAGGTCATTTGCGCCTTCGTCTCCAAAATCTCGAAATAGATGCGCGACAGCGGCAAAATTTCCCGCAGCTTGCCGAACGTGTTGGCCATCATCATAATCCCGTTGATAATCTGCAAAAATGCGCCGCAGTAAAGCACCAGCGCATGGGCGGGGAACAGCCCCAGAAGCCCCTTGACGCCGATGAACCAGTAGACGCCGAAGCCCGCGAGCGCCCCGAGCACCGCGACGAACGAGCTGGTCTTTGCGGTGTGCAGGGAGACGCGGCGCAGCGTGGCCTCGCCGTCGGTCAAAATGGCCGTCGTCGCCAGGCGGTCAATCAGCGGCTGCTCTTTATACAGGCGGATTTCCTTGCCGGTCCGGTAGTCGCCGAACACCTCCAAAAAGCAATAAAACACGCGGTCGAGCTCGGCGTAGGCTTCGTTGGCCTTGAGATACGACTTGTTGATATGCGCCGCCAGCGCCAGGATAACGCCCGCCATGGCGAGAATGACGCCCAGCAGCGCAGCAAGGAACACCGGGCGCTCGAAGAAGCTCTCGCCGGTCGTGCGGAAGCCGAGCCGCAAAAGCGGGAACAAAAGGACGAGCGAAATCGAGAAGGTGAAAAGCCCGCTTAAAAACCGGAAGGTGGTCCAGACAAAATACGGGAAGCGCGCCCAGCGGCTCTGCTCCGCTTCGGTGTGCTTGTGCAAAAGCGTCCGAAAGTCGGGGTCCTCGAGCGTCCGGCAGTCGGCGCCGAACAGCTTGTCCGCGATGCGGCGGTTTTCCTTGGAAAGCAAAAGGCGGCGCTGATTTTCGCTGTAATCCTCCAAAAAAGCGGACAGGAAAAACAAAATGAGATTGACCGCAAGCGCCAAAGCAAGCAGCGGCAGCAGCGCGCGAAACGACGCGCCGGCCGTCAGACGCTCGATAAGCCTTGCCGAAAACAGGATGTTCACGAACGGCTGGACGGCGACGGCGGCGGCCTGCAGCGCCGCCGCGGGCAGAGCGCGAGGCTCTAAGGCATGAATCTCCCGGTAAATTTTAAAAATCAGCCTTCCCTTACGCATGGCGCACCTCCGCTTCCCGGTACGCTTCGCTTTGCAGGCGGTACATCCGGTAATACGCGCCCTTTAGCGCCATGAGCTCCTCGTGCGTGCCGCTTTCCAAAATGCAGCCGTCCTCCAAAAACAGGATGCGGTCGCAAAAGCGCGTAGAGGAAAGGCGGTGCGAAATGAAAAAGGAAATTTTATCGCGCGTCAGCTCCCGGTACTGCAAATACAGCTCGTTTTCCGAGATGGGGTCGAGCGCGGCGGTCGGCTCGTCGAGCACCAGGACGGGCGCGTCCTTATATATCGCTTTGGCGAGCAGCAGCTTTTGCTTTTCCCCGCCCGAAAAATCCACCGCGTCGGGATAAACGTCGCGGCGCAGACGCGTTTGCAGCCCCGCCGGCAAGGCGCGGACCTTATCGGCGACGCCCGCCTGTTCGAGCGCGGCAAAAAGGCGGTCTTCTTCCCAGCCGCTTTCGGCCGAGAGGTTTTCGGCCAGCGTCATCGGCAGGAAGCTGCTCTCCTGGAATACGACGGAAAAAAGGTCGAAGCGGTCCTCGTCGTGCCGGCAGCGCACGCCGTTTACCAGAACCGCCCCGTCGTTTGGCGCGTACAGCCCGCACAAAAGTTTTACGACCGTCGTTTTGCCCGCGCCGTTTTCCCCGACAATCGCAATGTTCTCTCCGGCGCGCACGGTAAAGGACAGGTCGCGCACCGCGGGCGCGTCGGCGCCGGGATAGGCAAAGGTAACGTGGGAAAACGCAATCGAGTCAACCGCGCCCGCTTCGGCGGCGGGCTTTGGCTGCGGCGCGTCCTCCTGCACATAGGCGCGGTACGCCGCGCAGTCCATGCAGCAGCGCTCCAGCCTTGCATAGGACGAGACCAGCCGCACCGTCCAGTTGGAAAATCCGGTCAGGACGCCGAAATAGAAAAGAAAATCCGAAACGGACAGCGCGTTTTGCGCGGTCAGATACACCAAATACAGATACGCCACGCTTTGGCGCACAAGGTTCAGCAGCGCCCGCGTGCCGCTTGCGGCCGCCGACACGCGCAGATAGGCGGCAACCGCGCCCTCCGCCTTGGCAAGCACGGCGGCAAGCGCACGGATGCAATAGGCGGAAAAGCCGTAGATTTTGATTTCCTTGGCGGCCGCGCCGTTTTTGGAAAGCGCGTAAAAATAATCGAGCTGCTGGGAAAAACGCGCGAACGCCCCGGTGGCCTCCTCCTGCCTGCGGCCGAGGCCGCGCAGCAGGAAAAACTCGCCGGCGCAGGTCAAAAGCACCAGCGCAATCATCCAGAAGCTGACGCGGTACAGCAGCGCGCAGGACGCTAAGGTCCCGACAGCGCAGACGGAAATGTCGCAGCAGACCTCCAAAAAGTCCGCCCCCGCCGAGAACCGGGCGTTGTAAAAGGCCTCCGCCCGCGCGCGGCGCTGCCGCCCCGCAAGGCTTTCCAGCTGCGCATAGGGAAGCCGCATGGTTTGGCGGAACGCCCCGACGGCATAGCGCATCCGGATAATCCGCGCGCTGCCGCGGATAAGCTCCTTCATGAACGGGTCCATCCAGATGGTGAGCGCGAGCAGGCAGCTCAAAAGCGCAACCGCCGCCGTCATGCGGCCGATGGAAACGCGGCTGTAAATGCCGTCGAGCAGAACCTTTGGAATGAGCGCGGTGACGATGGGCTGCAAAACGAGCGCGGGCAGCCGCACCAGGCAGAAGCCGAAACTGCGCGCGTCCCACGCCTTCCAGTTGCGCAGCATATAGCGCACTTCCCCGTGCATTTCCCGAAGTCGCATCGAAAGTCCCCCCTTTTTAAATTTCAGCCGGTCGGTTCCCCCATGGAAAACGCGTACGGCAAAAGCTCGGACAAGGTGTGCGCCTCACACGCGAGCGCATCGTCGCCGAAAAAGATTTTGAAATCCGGCGCGCAAAACTCCGCAAACGCCTGGCGGCATACGCCGCACGGGGTGCAGAAGGGCTGATACGCGCCGTCCCTGCCGCAGCCGACGACGGCGATGGCCTCAAAATCCGTCTCCCCCTCGCTGACCGCTTTAAACAAGGCGACACGCTCGGCGCAGACGGTGGGCGAAAAGCTTTTGTTTTCGATGTTGCAGCCGAGGTAGACCCTGCCGCTTTTTGTCAGCAGCGCCGCGCCCACCCGAAATCCCGAATACGGCGCGTAGGCGTGCTTTTGCGCGTCGAGCGCGCACATGACCAGCTCCTGCGGCGTCATGTTTTGCATCTCCCCTTTCGGCTTTCTGCCCCCATTGTACAAAAGGCGCCGGAAAAAATCAACCTGTCCGCGCTTCTTTTTGCCGCGGCCGCGCCATATACAATACGGAAACAGTTTGGTTTGGAGGCGGCGACATGGATACTTTACGATACGGCAGCCGGGGCACGGCGGTGCAATATTTGCAGCTCGCGCTGCAGCGGGCGGGCTTTTCGATTGCGCTCGACGGCATTTTCGGGGCGCGCACGCTCGACGCGGTGCGCAGCTTCCAGCAGCAAAACGCGCTTTCCCCCGACGGCATCGTCGGCAAGCGCACCTGGGCTTCTCTTATGCCGTACTTAAAGGGCTACACGACGCATAAGATTCGCGCCGGGGACACGTTTTTCGCCCTGGCCGAGCGCTACGGCACGACGCTGCGGCGCATTTTGCTTGCCAACCCGACGCTTGACCCGCGCAATTTGCAAATCGGCACGGTCGTGTACATCCCCTTTGATTTCCCGCTTGTGCCCGAGAACGTCCCGTACTCCTCGGTGCTCAGCGAGGCCGTCATAGAGGGGCTTACGGTGCGCTACCCGTTTTTTACAAGCGCCGCCGTCGGGCGCAGCGTCATGGGCAAGCCGCTTTGCGTTCTGCGCTGCGGCAGGGGCGGCAAGGAAATTTTTTACAACGCCGCGCACCATGCGAACGAATGGCTGACGACGCCGGTGCTTTTAAAATTCGCAGAGGATTACGGCGAGAGCTACGCGTCGGGCGGGGAGATAGGCGGCGTGCTTGCGGCGGAGCTGTTCCGCGCCTATTCGCTGTATCTGCTGCCGATGGTCAACCCCGACGGCGTGGATTTGGTGACCGGGCTTCTGCACGCGGGCGGGTACTACAACAGCGCCCTGCGGCTGTCGCAGCGCTACCCGGAAATCCCGTTCCCCGACGGGTGGAAGGCGAACATTGCGGGGGTGGATTTGAACCTCCAGTACCCGGCGAACTGGGAGGAGGCAAAGCGCATCAAATACGAGCAGGGCTTCACCTCCCCGGCCCCGCGCGACTTTGTGGGCAGCGCACCCTTAACCGCGCCGGAGAGCTACGCGGTCTATGACTTCACGCGGCGCCACGACTTCAGGCTGACGCTGTCCTATCACAGCCAGGGGCGGCTTATCTACTGGAAATACCTCGATTATGAGCCGGCGCGCTCGCGGCAGATTGTCGAATTTTTCGGGGGTGTGAGCGGCTACGCGGTGGAGGAAACGCCGTATGCGTCGGGCTTTGCGGGGTACAAGGACTGGTTCATTGCGACCTTTGACCGGCCGGGGTACACCATAGAGGTCGGCGTCGGGCAGAACCCGCTGCCGCTGCAGCAGTTCCCGGAAATTTACCGGGAAAATCTCGGAATTCTCGTCGGCGGCATGACGCAAATCTGAAAAAGCGGCATAAAAAAAGCCCGAGCGCGTCTCGGGCTTTTTTGTATCGTTTATCGGAGCGCGCTAAGCTCGTCGGGGGCGAAAACGCCCTTTTCCGTAACAAACGCCGTGATGAGGTCCGCCTTCGTCACGTCGAACGCGGGATTTAAGACGCCGACGCCCTCGGGCAGCAGCGGTTCGCGAAACCACAGCGACCCGACCTCGCGCGCGTCGCGCTGCTCGATGGGAATCCCCTCCCCGCAAGGACAGGCGAAATCGAAGGTCGAGCGCGGCGCGCAGACGTAAAACGGCACGCCGTAATGCCGGGCCAGCACCGCAAGGCCGCCGGTACCGACCTTATTCGCCGTGTCGCCGTTGGCCGCGATGCGGTCGGCGCCGACAAGCACCGCCTGTACAAGCCCTTTCGAGAGGACGTACGCCGCGGCGTTGTCGCACAAAACGGTGACGGGGACGCCCGCCTCGTGCAGTTCATAAGCGGTCAGCCGCGCGCCCTGCAAAAGCGGCCGGGTCTCGTCGGCATAGACGGCCAAACGCTGCCCGCGTTCTTTGGCGGCGTAGACGGGCGCAAGCGCCGTGCCGTACCGCACGGCGGCAAGCCGGCCGGCGTTGCAATGCGTGAGCACCGCGCGGCAGTTTTTAAGAAGCGGCAGGCCGTTTTCGCCGATTTTCCGGCAAATTTCCACGTCCGCCGCGTGCAGCTCGAGCGCGCGCTCGGTAAGTTTCCGCTGCAAGTCCGGCACCCGCTTTGCGCCGGCGGACAGCACGCGCTCCATTTCCCCGAGCGCCCACGCAAGATTCACCGCCGTCGGGCGCGCGGCGCGCAGAACGGCCGCGTCCCGGCGCACCGCCTCGCAAAAGGCGGGGACGTCGGTCTCTTCGCTTTCGTTGGCGCGCACCGCAAGGCCGACAGCCGCCGCCACGCCTATCGCGGGCGCGCCGCGCACACGCAGCGCCCGGATGGCCTCCACCATTTCTTCGAGCCCGTGCAGCGCCAAAACGACCGTTTCCCCCGGCAGGCGGGTCTGGTCGAGCAGCAAAAGCCGGTTATGCGGGACGTCAAAGCGGACGGTCTCGCCCTGCAGGTCGTACATAAGCTCCCTCACGTGGGTAAAGCAAAATTGCTTTACAGATTTTGCAGAATCGCCGTAACAAGCCGTTCCAGCCGCGCGCCGTTTTGCCGGCCCGCTTCGAGCACCTCTTCCTCGGTAAGCTTCTGCGGCAGGACGCCCGCCGCCATATTGGAGATTAAAGAAAAGGCGAGCACGCGCATCCCGCAGTGGTTCGCGGCGATAACCTCGGGCACGGTGGACATCCCCACCGCGTCCGCGCCAAGCGTCCGGAAGGCGCGGATTTCGGCCGGGGTCTCATAGCTCGGCCCCTGGCAGGCAAGGTAAACGCCTTTACAGAGTCGGATGCCGCACGCGGCGGCGCAGCGCTCGGCCAGCGCGCGTAGCGCCGGGTCATACGCATAGCTCATGTCCGGGAACCGCGGCCCGAGGGTCCCGTCGTTGGGCCCGACAAGCGGGTTTTGGCCGGTAAAATTGATGTGGTCCTCGATAAGCATCAAATCGCCCACCGAAAAGCCGGTGTTTATCCCACCGGCCGCGTTGGTGGCGAGCAGAATTTCCGCGCCGAGTCCCCGCATGACGCGCACGGGCAGCGCGACGTCCCGGGCGGAATGTCCCTCGTACAAATGCAGCCGCCCCTGCATACACACAACCGGCACGCCGGCAAGGCGGCCGAACAGGAAGCGCCCCCTGTGCCCGGGCGCGGTGGAAACCGGGAAGCCGGGCAGCGACGCGTAGTCGACGGCCGACGCGTCTTCGAGCCGGTCGCCGAGCGCCCCGAGGCCGGAGCCGAGAATCACGGCGGCCCTTGGCGTTTCTTTGCAATAAGGGCGCAGAAGGTCGAGGTAAGCCCGCACCGTATCAGCCATGGGACGCCACCTCCACGCGAATGCGCGCCGCGCGCGCCTCGACCTCAAATTTTACCTTTTCGATATCTATCGTCGGGAACTTGCCGTCGCGGTAAAGCACGCGGCCGTCCACCATGGTAAGCAGCACCCCGGCGCCGGAGGCGGCGTAGACCAGGTTGTTGACGGTATCGTGGTGCGGGGTCATGCGCACCGTATGGAGGTCGACGACCTGCAAATCGGCGCGCCAGCCCTCTTTCACACGCCCGCAGTCCGTGCGTCCCTGGGCGATATATCCGTTTTCGGTCGCCATTTTCAGCGCCGTGCGCTCCGAGAGCACGTCCGGCCGGCGCAGAAAGCCCTTGGGCAGCAGGGCGCAGAGGTACAGCTCCTTGTACATATCCAAATTGTTGTTGGAGGCGGCGGAGTCGGTGCCAATCGCGACGTTGACGCCGTTTTCCAGCAGCCGGACCGTGTCGCACACGCCGCTGCCGAGCTTCAAATTGCTTGCGGGGTTCGTCGCAACCGAAACGCCGGCGGCGCGGAAAATCTCCACGTCCTGCGGCTCGACCCAGACGCAATGCGCCGCCGTGGTCGGGACTTGGAACACGCCGCACGCCGAAAACAGCGCGGCGGGGGTCAGCCCATAGCGCGCCTTGCATTCCCTGTGCTCCTTTTCGGTCTCGGACAAATGGATGTGCGCGCGCACGCCGTGGTCGGCGGCAATTTTGGCAAACTGCTCGATTATCGTACGGCGGTTCGTATACTCGGCGTGCAGGCTCATGTCGATTTGGATGCGGCCGTCCCCCGTCCCCTGCCATTCGGCCAAAATGCGCTCGCTTTCCTGAAAGCTTTGCAGCGCGTGGATGTCGCCGTCCCGGAAGCTCGTAATCGCGCGGCTGAAATTACACTTCATGCCGCTGTCGCGCACGGCGCGCAGGACGTCGTCGGAAAAATAGTACATATCCGAAAACGAGGTTGTGCCCGTCGAGACCATCTCGGCTATGGCGAGCAGCGCCGCAAAGTACGCGTCCTCGCCCTGTATGCGGTCCTCAAACGGGAACACCCGCTCATTGAGCCACCGGTCGAGCGGCAAATTTTCGGCATAGCCGCGCAGCAGCGTCATGGGCGTATGGGTATGGGCGTTGACAAAGCCCGGCAGCAGCAGCCGGTTCTGCCCGTCGTACCGCTCGCCGAAGTCACCCGGCGGACACGTATCCCCGACATAGGCGATGCGCCCGTTTTGCACGGCGACGTATTGGTGCTCGGCGACGGTCCCGTCCGGCGTTAAAACGGCGATATCCGCAAACAGCATATCCTGCCTCACTTTTCTTCATACGGCACAATGGCGACGGATTCCATCACCACGTCGCGCGTGGGCTTGTTCATAAAGAAATCGACCGGCACCGCGGCTATGGCGTCGACCACGTCCATGCCGTCGAACACCTGCCCGAACACGGTGTGGTGGTAATCGAGCCACGGCGTGCCGCCGAGCGTTTCATAGGCGCGCACGCATTCGGTCGGGAAGGCCTCCTCCGAGGCGGCCTCGAGCTGGTCGAGCATATCCGACGACACCTCGCTCGCCTGCACAATGAAAAACTGGCTGCCGTTCGTGCCGGGCCCGGCGTTCGCCATGGACAGCGCGCCGCGCAGGTTGTGCAGCAGCGGGGTGAACTCATCCTCGAAGCTCTCGCCCCAGATGCTCTCGCCGCCCATCCCCGAGCCCGTCGGGTCGCCGCCCTGAATCATAAAATCCTGAATCACGCGGTGAAAGATAAGGCCGTTATAGTACCCGTTTTTCGCATGGGTCTTGAAATTTTCAACGGCCTTGGGCGCGTATTCGGGGAACAGGCGGACGCGCACCGTCCCCATATTGGTCTGAATCTCGGCAATCTCTTCGCCGGCCTTCGGCAGTTCGGTTTGCAGCATAATGCTTCCTCCTTATATAACGCTTTTTCGGCTTTGCTACGGGCGCAGCCGTTTCGGCACATACGCATACAGCGCGTCGATGGTCTCCTGCTTTGCTTCTTCGCGGTCCCCGAAGGGGAATTCGAGACCCAGCGCCGCATATTTTTCCGCGCAGAGCTTGCGAAACGGCAAAAGCTCGACGCGGTAAACGGCGGGAAAGGCCATTGCAAGCTCGGCGAGCGCCCGCGCGTCTTCGGGCGTGTCGTTGACGCCGGGGGTAACGACCTGCCGCAAGACGACGCGCTTGTCCTGCCGCTGCGCCTCGCGCAGGAACGCAAGGACCGTTTCGAGCGGCACGCCGATGTACCGCCGGTATTTTGCGTCGTCGGAATACTTGATATCCAAAAGCACGATATCCGTGACGGCGAGCAGGCGTTTTGCCGCGTCGTCGAGGCGCACGCCGGACGTGTCGAGCGCGGTGGAAATGCCCTCGGCCCTGCAAAGCGTGAAAAGCTCCGTTACAAAATCCACCTGCAAAAGCGGCTCCCCGCCCGAAACGGTCACGCCGCCCTCGGCGCCGAAATACGGCCGGAAGCGCAGAAGCTGCGCAAAAACGTCGCCGGCCTCCCGCAGCGTTCCCCCGCCGGTGTCCCAGGTGTCCGGGTTGTGGCAGTACGGGCAGCGCAGCGCGCAGCCCTGCAAAAAGACGACGCTGCGCACGCCGGGCCCGTCCACCGTGCCGAGGCTCTGGATGGAATGGATGCGTCCGCGCATAAGCCGGCCCCCTTTTTTACCCGTATGGCATTAGTATACAGGATTTTCCGTTGGCTTGCAAGAAAAAGAAAGACCCGGCACGCCGTTTGGGGCGCGCCGGGCGGATATGGATGCAGTTCAGCAGCCGCAGGGTTTGCAGCCGCCGGACGGTGTGCAGCAGCCGCCCGTCTCCTTCGGCGGGAAAAAGGCGTCCACGGGGAAGCATATCTTGCGGAACGCCTCGCACGGGTCGTCGGTGTCGCAGCTGCATTCCTTTTGCGGGATGCAGAAGTCGTAGGCGGGAATGAGCATCTGCACGTCGCGCTCGAGCTGGATAATCGTGAAAATGCCGATGGTCACGGCAACCGCCTTTTCGCATTTCTGCGCGTCGCCGAAATCCGCCGGGAATTCTTCGACAAACGCGCGGCGCACGCAGCGCGGGATGGGCCCGCAGCAGTCGCAGCAGGGCGCGCAGCAGTCGCACGGGCGGCACAGCTTCGCGTCCAGGCAAAGGGGCTCGGCAACCTGAATTTTCGCGCGCGGGTTCGTGTTGGTCGGGATGAGCTGGGCGTCGTCATGGTCGGCGCGGTATTCGGACGAATAGACGTGCACGCTGCCGTCGCCGCCGTACAGAATGCATTTTTTTGAGAACGTCGCAAAGCCGCTGAGCGTGGCGGGCGGGACGGACGCGATGGAATAGACCTCAACCGTTACCTTGAAAAAGAAGGTGACGTCCACGCTGTAGCAGCCGCGGTTGAACGGCGCCTTTTCCACATCCATAAACACGTTGAGCAGCTCCACGCCCCGGCTTCGCACGCCGGTTGCGCGGTCGACGGCCTCCTGACACTGCGGCGGGAAATACACGCGCAGGTCCGCAAGGCAGTCCTTGTCGGCGCATGAATCGTAGACGCGGTTCGTGTCGATGCAGACCGCTTCGCGAATTTTCGGCAGCCCTTTATCCAGCGGGCCGCAGGCTTTGTTTTCTGCCATACAGATTCCTCCTGAAAGCCGCGCAGATACGCGGAAAGTAAAGTTTCACAACTTCACTATCATTGTATTCGCGCCGCGGCTTTCGGTGACAATGCACGCAAAAAAACGGGGCGCAGGTTCTGCGCCCCGAAAGGAGATTGGATTTTATTTGTCCTGCGGTTTTTCGTCTTCGTCCTTGTGTTCGTCCCATTTGTCGAACAGCACCTGCATGGCTTCCTTATAGCGCTTCATGGCGAATTTCGGATACGCGTCGCGCAGGTGCCGCACCGCGGAAAACCGGCCGCGCGCCGCTTTGGCCACGCGCGAGGAGCGGATGCGGGCCGCGAGCGCGTTCATGTATTCGTCGGTCGTGTCGACGCCCTTCTGGACGTGCTCGCCGACGGAATCCTGTAGATTTTGCAGCAGCATGACCGTGTTTTTCAGCGCCGCGATGGTGGTGGCGAGGTCCACAAGGAGGATGGAGTAAAACACGAGCGCCGTGGTAAACAGCGCCGCGTCGGACAGCGACGCGGTAAAGTCCATGACGTACGGCTGGCACACGCGCACAATCACAACCACGCCAATCCCGAACAGGATGCTGTTTTTCAGGCAGATGCGGCCCTGGAAATTGAAGCGCTTTTCGGAATAGTCCCACCACGTCGCGTGGAACAGCTTTTCGAGAATGAGATGCGTGAAAAATTCAAGCGCCGTGCAGACCGCCGAGCCCGCGAGGAACAGCAGAAAGACGTTTTCGATGCGGCCGTAAAAGAGGACCGTGCTCAAAATCGCGCCCACGCCGTAAATGGGACACAGAGGTCCGAACAGGAAGCCGCGCTTGACCACCTTTTTCTGCGCGATGATGTAAAGCAGCGTTTCCATAATCCAGCCGCAGACGCTGTACAGCAAAAACCAGAGGAAGCCCTCAGCGAGAAGCCGCAGGACGTGCATAGTGTTTCATCTCCGTCTCAATACAGGTGTAAACCGGCCGAAAACGTTTGGATAAGCGCAGGAAATCGCGCACCGCGCCGACCTTGTCGGCAAGCGTCAGCGCCAGCCCTTCGCGCGAGCGCGGCGGCATGAGGTGCAGGGGCCACATATGGCTCAAAATCATGTCGCGCTGCAGCGGCGTCAGGTCGCCGAAATACAGCTCGGCGTTTTTGACCGCCTCTTTCGGGTGATACCAGGCGTGGCCTTCGTCGTGCTTGTCGGTGTACCAGTTATACAGGTAAAAATCATGCAGAAGCGCGGCGCGGGTCGCCTCGCGCGTGCGCAGGTGCAGCTTTTCGCATATGCGGTAGGTCATAAACGACACATACACGCTGTGGTAAAGGGTATCGATAGGCTTGTGGTGCGGATACTGCCGCATTTGCTGCACCTTTTCATGCGTCAGCAAATCGCCGACGGTCTCGCAGTATCCGCGCACCCACTTTGCCTGCTTTGGCTGCTGCATGGGTTACCGGGTCGCCTCCATACGCTGCTGGACATAGAGCATATCGAAGCCGTCGATAACGCCGTCGCCGTTGAGGTCCGCCGCAAGGGTATAGACGCCCGCCGCTATGGCGGAAGCGTCGAAGATGGCCGCGCGGATAGCCGTCGCGTCGTTTTCGAGCACGCGGCCGTCGCCGTCCACGTCGCCCAAAAGCAGCACGGTCGCATTGTCATACACCACGCTCGGGTCGTCTGTCGAAACGCATTGCACCACGCAGCCCGTACCGACCAGCGCGTCGCCGGGAAGCGCCGCGCCGTCGCGCAGGACGCGAATCTGTATCGCCTCGTTTTGCAGCTGGGCGCGGAGCGCGTCCACCGTTGTGCCGGCCGTCATGCCGCGCAGCAGCACCATCGCGCCGGAGCGGTCGACGGAAACGGCGGTCGAGCCGTCCGTTTTGGGGGTGATGAGCTTCAGCTCTTCTTTTTCAATATGGACAAGGTAGGAAAGGCTTTCGTAGCTTTCCACACCCGCGGCGTTGACCGCCTTGAAGCGGAACGTCGCTTTCATTTCTTCGGTAAGCGTCAGGGTGTTTGATTCGAGCTGTTCCCACGCGCCGCCGGTCGTGTAGAAGTAGGTCACGCCGGAAAGGCTGTTGGGCACATACAGCGTAAAGGTCACGGGGCTTGCGGTCTGGGCGTTCACCGTGCCGGTGACGCCGACCTGCAAAAACGGCTTTTCGCTGTCTATCTGCACCGTAAAGGCTTCGGACGCCGCGCTTTGGGCGCCGGTGTTGGACACAGCCGTAAATTCGTAGGTGTGCGCGCCGCTTTCCGTCACGGTAAGCGTGCTGCCGGCAAGCGTCTGCCAGTCGCCGCCGTCCACACGGTAACGGTACGCCGCAATGCCCGCGGCCGCGTCGCTGGAGAGCGTCATCGTAACGGCCTTTGCCGTCCACGTACCGGACGCATACGCGCCGTCCGCCGTGGAGGCCGTGACAACGGGCGCGGTGGGCGCTTCTGCGTCAACCGTCACGCCCGCAGAGCGGTACGTCTCGGCCGTTAAGCCGTTCGTGTCGGACGCCGTCGCTTCGACATAGCCGCTAAAGCTTGCCGGGAGCACCGGGGGCTGCGCTTCGTCATAAGCCGTCCAGTCCCCAAGCGGTTCGCCGTCCGCCGAAACAAACCGGTACTGTACCTGCACGTCGCCGGTGCCGTTGTACGCGGTTTCTACCGTAAAGCTCGGCGCGGCGGTATAGTAACGGCCGAATTCCGTTTCGTCCGTCGCCGCCGGTTCTTCGGAGAACGCAATGCCGGTGACCTCGAGAGAGGGTTCATAGAAATTGTCGACCACAAGGAGCACCGTTTTGCGCAGGCCGTTGCCGCCGGTCACGGTGAACAGATAGTTGCCGTTTTCCGAAACGGTGACCGCCGGCTTATCGGTGATGTCCGCGCCGTCCATTTCAACGGATTCGACGCCGGACGGCCCGACGAGCGCCTCCACCGCCACGTCATACGGCGTGCAGGTCGGCCCGGTAACGGCGGGGGTCAGCCGCAGCTCGGGCTCGGTCGTATCAATCATGACGTGGTAGCTGTCGGAGGTGATGCTTTCGGTGCCCGCGCCGTTTATCGCCTTGAAGCTGTATACGGCGTCGGTGTTTTCGGTCAGGTACAGGTCCGCGCCGTCAAAGTCGTACCAGCCCGTGCCGTCGCTGTAATAATAGGTGATGCCGGAAAGGCTTTCTTCCTCGGTCTTGAAGCTGAAGTGCGCGCCGGACGCCGTCCAGCGGCCGAACGTGCCGTCGAAGGTGACGCGGATGACCGGCTTCTGGCGGTCGATGCAGACCGTAAGCGACGCCGGCTCGCTTTCGAGCGCGGCGTTGGAAACCGCCTTGAATTCGTAGGTGTGCGTGCCTTCCTCGGCCGCGGTAAACGTATTGCCCGCAAGCGGCTGCCAGTCGCCGCCGTCCATCCGGTACTGATACTCGTAAATGCCGGAGAACGCCGTGCTTTCCAGCGCGATTTCCACATCGCCCGCAACCCACGCGCCGTCCGTATACGCCGTCTCGCCGTACGTCGCGGTCAGCTCGACCTGCGTGGGCGCCGTGCCGTCCAAAACATAGCCGTCGGAGGTGACGACTGCGGAGACGTTCCCCGCGCGGTCAACGGCGCGCACCTCGGCATAGCCGCGGAAGTTGGGCAGCTGCGTCGGCTTTGCGTCGGCGGAATAGGTCTGCCATTCGGTAGTCTCTTCCGTTTCGTCGTTATAGAAGCGGTACTCGATACGGTCAAGCCCCGCAACACCCGTATCCTCGGCCGCCGCGGTCAGCTCGACCTCCTCGTTGAAGAACAGGCCGAAGGTCAGCGTTTCGAGCAGCCGCGCGAAGCCGCCGCCGTTTTTGTGCGCGAGCGTAACCTCCGTCACGGTGGGCGCTTCCTTGTCGATGTTCGCAATTTCAACCGTCTGGCTGAATTGCAGGCCGTTGTTCGCGGTGACCGTTACGGTATAGCTGCCGTTTTGCTCGACCGTGAAGGCCTCGGGCGCGGCGGTGATGTCCGTTTCGTTCATCGTGACGCGCTGCACGCCGGAAATGCCGGTCGCAAGGCCGGTGATTTCGACCGTGTAGCTCCGGTTCGTAAGCTCGGACACCGTCGGCGTCAGGGTAAACGACGGGGTCACGTCGTCGCGCCGGACGGTGTAGCCCGCGGTCTCGGCGCTCTCAATCCCGACGGAGTTTACCGCCTTAAAGTAATAGGTTTCGCTGCTGTTCGTGCTGACCGTGAAAACGTCGCCGGCAATTTCCTGCCACTCTGTATTCGTATCGGTGCGGTAAGAGTAGGTCACGCCGTTCATCGGGTGCGTCGCGGAAAGGTTCAGCGACACGTCGCCCGTCGCCCAGCCGCCGTCGTATTCGCCCACGTCGACCGAAACGACCGGCGTGCCGTAGACGATAACCGGGAAATATGCCGTTGCGGACCGCCCGGCGTGCGTGTAGGTTACGGGGATTTGCTGCTCCACGTCGAGAAGCGTCGGGTTAAAGGCGCTGTAGTCCACGGTGTAGTCCGTGACCTGCTCGGAGGCGGCGTTCTCGTAGTTTGCCGTAACCGTAAGGCCCTCCAAATCCAGCTGATATTCGCCCTCGCTGTAAGCGTAGCGCGGCGGGTCAAGCGTGATGTCCGTCAGCTTTTTCGATTCGAGCGTAACAGGGAACGTACCGTAGTAATTCCTGCCCGCGCGCGTGACCGACACAATGATGTACTGCTGGGTATCCAAAATGCTTTGATTGATTTCGCTGACCGTGTAGTCGGTGACCTCCACGGTAAAATCGCTGTCCGACCAGCCGGTCGTGTCGTAATACTGCGCGACGTCCTCCGGGTTGTAGCGCAGCTCCACCTTCATGCCGGTAAGGTCCAGTTCGGTCTCGCCCTCGACGTAATTCGTACGCGCAGGCGCGGTGACCGTGATGTTTTCGGGTTCAAGCTCGACGACGGTTATCGCGTGGGTGTCCTCGGCGACTTTTCCAACGTGAACGCCGGGCGTATCCCAGCCCTTTTTCCCAACCGCATACAAGGTCGTATCCCCGGCGGCAAGGCCTGTGACCAGGCCGTTGTTGTCCACGCTTGCAAGGCTGTTTTGCTGGTTGCCCCCTTGGATATCCTCGTATGCGTCGTCCGTTGCCGTGACCCACGGGCGAGTTCCGTCGTCCGCCGGCAGGCCCCAATAGTATTCATCGACCTCTGTATCCGCCGGCGTAAAGCTGACGGAATAGCTGCGCGGGAAATCCTTGATAACATAGTCGCTGCCCGAAATGTCCGCGCTTGTCAGTCTGTAAATTTCGCTGCTGCCGCGAACATTGAACGTAATGGAACGGGAAACGCCGCCGATTGTCGCGGTGATTGTGACGGATTTGCTGTGATACATTGTCCCGCCGCCGGCATCCTTGCCGTATACGGCGCCGTTCTCAACGGAGGCGACGCTTGCATCGGAGGTCGTCCAGACGACGGTGTCCAGAAGACCTGCGTCATAGTCTGCCGGCACAATGGAACCTATATCGATATAGCCGGTATGGCCCTCCTCCAGCGCGCGTTCTCTTTGGAATCCAATCAGCATATCGGAAAAGCCGCCGCCCAAGGACAAGGTAAAGTCCGTAATCGGGTTGCCGGCGTTAACCGTCACGCTTTTTTCCAGGACCGTCTCGCCGTACGTCGCCCTGCCGTGCAGGGTGATGACGCCGCTGCCTTTGGGCGTGAGCACGCCGTCGGCCGTCAGCGTCGCGACGCTCGTGTCGGCGGGCGCGTCGGCGGTTGCCCAGACAACCGCGCCGGTTAAGGGCTCCGTCAGGCCCCATTCGCGGCGGACGTCGTCGCTGTCGTTTAAGCGCGGCGGGGTCACGTCGATGGTATAGGCCGTGGAGCTGTTGTTCGGAACGGTCGTCGGCCCGACAATCTCCATATCGGTAATCGTGCCGCCGACAAGCTTCTTATTCACCTGAATTTCCACCGTGCGCGTGACGTCGCCAATCGACGCGGTCACGTTGGTTTTGCGGTTGAGCTGTGTCCAGCTGCTGCCGCCGTCCAGACCCGTCACAAGGCCGGTCTGGTCGACCACGGCGACGGTCGGGTCGGCGCTCGTCCAGACAAGGTCGCCGGTATACGCGCCCGCAGGCTGCACGTTCGTAATGGCGAGCTGCGTGGTCTCGCCCTCGTCCATTTCCGTTTCGCCCGTAATGTCAAAGCTCTCAACGGGCAGGTCCTCCCGGCTTACGACGTTAAACGTAATCGTGTCGGTCACGAAGGCATACGCCGCGCTTTCCGGGTTCAGACGCACGGTCACTTCGCCGACCGAGGTAAAGGTCACAAGGCCGTCGGAAGAGACGGTCGCGTGCTTGCCGGACTCGGTATCCAAAATCGTGCCGCCCATCGTCCATTTGATACCCTGTTCGAGACGCACGGGCGTGCACATGCCGTACAGCTGCACCGTCGCGCCGACCGCCACGGTCGTCGGCACAGAGTTCTTGTTCGTAATATGCACCGCGGTCGGGTAAATGCTCGCAAAATCCAGCGTGCTCTGCGTCACGACAACCTCGACCGTATCCGTCGCAAGCACCGAGCCGTCGGCCGCGTGCAGCGTGGCGGTGATTTCGACGTTCATGCTGTCGAGCGTTTCGCGCAGGCTGTTTGCCAGCGATTCGCCGAACGAGCCGCCCATGTCGCCCACAAATTTGATAAGCCGCTCAATGTCCGCCGGGTCGGCCAGGTCGATGCCTTGGTCCTCGATGTTTTGGAGGATCGAATCCGCCAAGCTGTCGCCGATAAGCGGCAGAACGCGGACGTTCTCATCGAGCCACTGGTGCACGATCGCCTCTTTTGAGAAATCGTAGCCGTGCACCTCGCCGTTTGCATCGACGCCGGCCAGCAGCGGCTGGCTCGATTCCCACGTGACGTACGCGCCCTCCGGCACGTCGCCCGACGTGGTGTAGCCGAGCTTAACGGACTCGAACTCCTTGACTTCGAGCCGCTCGGTGACCTCGACGCCGTCTTCGTTCGTGATGACAATCTGCGCGTCCGCCGCAGCGGCTGTGAGCGCGGGCGTCGCCGTCAAAAGCAGCAGCAGCGCGCACAAAAGGACGCTTAAAACCTGTTTCCCTCTTACCTGCATACAGTCTCCAACTCCTTAAAGTCCTATTGACCGAGTATACAGCCAGATTATAACAAAAAAGCAGGCGGCCCGCAAGAGGATTTCAAAAAAAGTTCAAGATTTAACTTTTCTTTAATATATATTGGGAAAATCCACAAATTTTCCGGGATTTTTTGGGGAAAGCGCGACCTGTTCTTTTGTTTGGTCGATTTTGCGCGGACGCGGCGCCGAATGCTTTTTCCGGTTGCATATTGCGCGGGAATATAGTACAATATACAAGTTCAAATCCATTTACAGAAAGGGAAATCCCCGTATGCTGCAATTTGAAGAGCTGCGCGGGCAGCTGACTGCCCACAAAAACGCGCTTGACGAGCTAGCCGAGGCGCTGGGTCTTGAAAAGATGAAAGAGGAGATTGCCGCGCTGGAGGCGAAAGCGGCGAAGGAGGGCTTTTGGGACGACCTCAAGGCCTCGCAGGCCGTGCTCAAGCGCACAAGCACCCTGAAAAACAAGGTGGCCGCCTACGAAAAGCTGCGCGGCGACTATGACGACGCGCTGGTGATGATTGAGCTTGCCGACGAGGAGGGCGACGAATCGCTGTACGACGAATGCGCCGAAAACGTCAGGGCCTTTGAAACGGCGCTCGACGACATGACGCTTTCGACGCTTTTGACCGGCGAATACGACGGCAAAAACGCCATCCTCACCTTCCACGCGGGCGCGGGCGGCACCGAGGCGCAGGACTGGGCGCAGATGCTGTTCCGAATGTATACCCGCTGGGGCGAGCGCCACGGCTACAAGGTCTCGACGCTCGACTATCTCGACGGGGACGAGGCGGGTCTAAAATCCGCAAGCATCCTGATCGAAGGCGAAAACGCCTACGGCTACTTGAAAAGTGAAACGGGCATCCACCGCCTGGTGCGCGTGTCCCCGTTCGATTCCGAGGGACGGCGGCACACGTCGTTCGCCTCCTTAGAGGTCATGCCCGAAATCGACGACACCATCGAGGTGGAAATCGCGCCCGAGGACATCAAAATGGACGTGTACCGCTCGAGCGGCGCGGGCGGGCAGAAGGTCAACAAGACCTCCTCGGCCGTGCGCCTGACGCACATCCCGACGGGCATTGTCGTCGCCTGCCAGGTGGAGCGCAGCCAGCACCAGAACCGCGAGGTTGCGATGCGGATGCTCAAGTCGAAGCTCGTTGAAATCAAGGAGCGCGAGCATCTCGAGAAAATTTCCGACATCAAGGGCGACCAGAAGGAGATTGCCTGGGGCAGCCAGATTCGCTCGTATGTGTTCATGCCGTACCAGATGGTCAAGGACCACCGCACGAACTATGAGACCGGCAACATCCAGAGCGTCATGGACGGCGACCTGGACGGCTTTATCCACGCCTATCTCAAGATGGAGTCGCAGAAAAATTTAGGGCAGGCGTAACGCCCCAAGAAACGTAAGAGGCAAAAAGCAGGGCTTCGGGGAAAACCGGGGCCCTGCTTTTTTGCATACCATCTGTAAAAAAGACAAAGCCGCCCCGCCAAGCGGCGAAACGGCTTTGTCTCTGTATAAAGGAAATATCAAGAGGCGTGGTCAGAAGAGGGCTGCGGCTTTTCGGACTTGCAGCTGTGACAGCCCCCGGACATCGGGCAGCTTCCGCAGTTGCAGCCGCAGGCGGATTTTCCCGCCCTGCGCCGGCGGACAAGCGCCCAAACGGCGAGCGCCACAACCGCCAGAAGCACAAGGGAGATGAGAATGGTCGCTATGTTTTGTGAAAGAAAGGTCAGCATACGGCAAGCCTCCTAACGGGTCCCGTTATTTTGCGGCCGACGCCGCCGCGCGCATCTGCGCCTGCTTTTTCTTCATGGGGTCGGGCCTAAACAGGAAGAAGCACAGCACGCCGAGCAGCAAAAACGCCGCGATAGAGCCGACAACATTGCCCTGCCCGGTAAAGAGGAGGCCGAGCTGGTAGACGATAAGCGACACGACGTAGGCGAACACACACTGGTAGCCGATGGCGAACGCCGTCCATTTGGCGCTGTTCATTTCGCGCTTAATGGCGCCCATCGCCGCAAAGCACGGCGCGCAAAGCAGGTTGAACACCAGGAACGAATAGGCGGACAGCGGCGTGAAGGCGGCGCGCAGATTCGCCCAGACCTGCCAGCCGTTTTCGGCAACCTCGTCGAAGCCGCCGAACAGGACGCCGAACGTGCCGACGACGTTTTCTTTTGCGATAAGCCCCGTAATGGTCGCCACGGCGCTTTGCCAGTTGCCCCAGCCAAGCGGCGCAAACAGCCACGCGATGGCGCTGCCGACGGCGGCAAGCACGGAGTTGTTGAGGTCCTCCACCATGCCGAAGTGCCCGTTTTCCATGCCGAACGCCTGCAGGAACCACAAAAGGATGGACGACAGCAAAATGATGGTGCCGGCCTTTTTGATGAACGACCAGGCGCGTTCCCACATGGAGCGCAGGACGCTGCCGACCGTCGGGAGGTGGTAGGCGGGCAGCTCCATCACAAACGGCGCAGGCTCGCCCGAGAACATTTTGGTCTTTTTCAGCATGATGCCGGAGAGGACAATCGCCGCCGCGCCGACGAAATAGGCGCTCGGCGACACCCACCACGCGCCGTCGAACAGCGCGCCGGCAATCAGCGCGATAATGGGCAGCTTCGCGCCGCAGGGGATGAAGGTGGTGGTCATGACGGTCATGCGCCGGTCGCGCTCGTTTTCAATGGTGCGCGACGCCATAACGCCGGGCACGCCGCAGCCCGTGCCGATAAGCATCGGGATAAAGGATTTGCCCGAAAGGCCGAATTTGCGGAAAATGCGGTCCATGACGAACGCCACGCGCGCCATATAGCCGCAGCTTTCCAAGAAAGCCAAAAACAGGAACAGCACAAGCATTTGCGGCACAAAGCCGAGCACCGCGCCGACGCCGCCGACGATGCCGTCCAAAATAAGCCCCTGCAGCCATTCGGCGCAGTTAACGGCGGTAAGGCCCGCTTCCACAAGCACCGGGATGCCGGGCACCCAGACGCCGTAGTCCTCGGGGACGGGCTCCTCGGCGGCGGCCGCCTTAAGATAGGCCGGATAGTCCACGGGGATTTCGTCGGTGACGTTCCCCTCGTCGTCATACAGCACCGCCGTGGCGGTGACCTGCGCGGCCTTTTCCGGGATAAGGACGGTCTCTTCCTCGGTCGACGCCTCGAAGTCGACCGCGCCCGCTTCGGCGGCGGCCTCCAAGAACGCCTCGACCTCGGCGCTCGGCAGCGCGTACGCCTCGACCGCCTCCTCATAAGCCTTTCCGCCGGTTAAGTGCCAGCCCTCGCCGAACACCCCGTCGTTCGCCCAGTCGGTCGCCCAGGTCCCGACCGTCGTGACGGACACATAATAGACCAGCACCATGACAATGGCGAAAATGGGCAGCGCGAGCCAGCGGTTCGTCACGACGCGGTCAATCTTGTCGGACACCGTAAGCTTTTCCCGGTTCTTTTTCCGATAGCAGGTTTTCATCAAAGACCCGATATAGACGTACCGCTCGTTGGTGATGATGCTTTCGGCGTCGTCGTCAAGCTCTTTTTCCGCATCCCGGATGTCCGCTTCGATATGCGCGGCGACGCTGTCGGGCAGCTGCAGCTTTTTTAACACCTTTTCGTCGCGCTCAAAAATCTTTATCGCGTACCAGCGCTGCTGCGCCTCGGGCAGGTCGTGCACGGCCGCCTCCTCAATGTGCGCGAGCGCGTGCTCGACCGGCCCCGCAAAGGTGTGCGGCGGCGCGGCGGCCTCGCTTTTCGCCGCTTCTACGGCGGCCTCGGCAGCCTCCCAGACGCCGGTCCCCTTCAGCGCGGAGATTTCGACGACCGGGCAGGCAAGCGCGCGCGACAGCGCCGCCGTATCGATACGGTCGCCGTTTTTGCGGACGACGTCCATCATGTTAACCGCCACGACGACCGGGATGCCGAGCTCCTGCAGCTGCGTGGTCAGGTAGAGGTTGCGCTCCAGGTTCGTGCCGTCCACAATGTTGAGGATGGCGTCGGGCCGTTCGTCCAGAAGGTAGTTGCGCGCGACGACCTCCTCGAGCGTGTAGGGCGACAGCGAATAGATGCCCGGCAGGTCCATAATTTTCACGTCGCTGTGCTTTTTAAGCTTCCCCTCTTTTTTCTCGACGGTGACGCCCGGCCAGTTGCCGACGAACTGGTTGGACCCGGTCAGGGCGTTGAACAGCGTCGTTTTGCCGCTGTTGGGGTTGCCCGCCAGCGCAATGCGAATTTCCATAGCGTTCTTCCTTTCATAAGTTAGCTTTGGCTAACCGTTCGGTAAAAAAATTTTTCTCCCGGGGGGGCGTTATTCGACCTCGACCGTTTCCGCGTCGCCCTTGCGGATGGACAGCTCGTAGCCGCGCACGGTAAGCTCAATCGGGTCGCCCAGCGGCGCAACCTTGCGCACGTGGACCTCGACGCCCTTTGTAAGCCCCATGTCCATAATGCGGCGCTTAACCGCGCCCTCGCCGTGGAGCCGCACGACGCGGCAATTCCCGCCCACAGGCACTTCGCGCAATGTTTTCATACAAATTTCCCCTTTCGGTAAAGTTCGGTCAAACGAAAATGCGGTCCGCCATTTCGCGGCTGACGGCGATGCGGCAGCCCTTGACGCTGACAATCACATTCCCGCCGTTCGTGCTGACGACCGTGACCGCCGTACCCGGCACAAGCCCCATGTCGCCCAAATGCCGCCTGACTTCGTCGCTGCCGCCGACCCGGCGAATCACCGCCTCTTCCCCGTTTGCCGAAAAACGCAGCGGTAGCATGGCGTTCTCCTTTCCCGGCTGCCGGTTTCCTTGCAAGTTAGCAGCCGCTAACCACTAATAGAATACGAGTCCGCCGGGCATTTGTCAAGAGCTGTTTCTAAAAATTCCCGGTTTCGGCGAAATATACAAATTCTTTTTGAATTTTCGTACAGATTGTCCCCGCCGCCGCTTTGTTGCGTTTTGGCGGCGAATGTGCTACACTAAGCTGACAGAAAAAAGCAAAGGAGGCGGCGCCATGCAGCTGCAGGAATCCGGCGAGATGTACCTCGAGACCATCCTGGTGCTTTCGCAAAAAAAGCCGGCTGTGCGGGCTATTGATATTGTGGAATACAGGCAGTTCAGCAAGCCGAGCGTCAGCCGCGCGCTGGGGCTTTTGAAGGCCGGCGGCTTCGTCACCGTGGAGGAAAACGGGCATATCCGCCTGACCGAAACGGGCCGCGCCGTCGCCGAAAAAATTTACACCCGCCACACGGTGCTGACCAAAGTCCTCACGTCGCTGGGCGTGCCGGAGGCGGTCGCCGCCGCGGACGCGTGCAAAATGGAGCACGTCATCAGCGACGAAACCTTTGAAGCCTTGCAGACGCACATCCGCGAGCACACCGCAGATTAAGCTGCCCCATGCAAAAGACGCGCACCCGGTTTTGCCGGATGCGCGTCTCGGATTGTCAAAAAACGAACCTATATTCGCCATTTGCACGGCGAGCTTTTTAAGCGGCGCTCCTGCGGCGCTTCGGGGAACCCCCTGCGAGGGTTCCCCGCCGAAAAACATCCCGCCGGGATGTTTTTCGCCCCTCCTGCGCTTTGAGAAGGCAGGGAAGTTTCGCGTCCTGCGGGACGCGACGGGGGCGCCGCCCCTCGACCCCGCCGCCTTTTGAAAAAGGCGGGCGAAAACTTTTGCAGTCCGTTATATGCAAGAGGTTTTCTTTCCAAACGCAGACGCGCACCCGGTTTTGCCGGATGCGCGTCTTTTTATTCGCCCTTGCGCCAGGTCGTGAGGTTCACGATTTTCGCATAGCTTTGAATGATTTTACAGACCTTGACCGAAACGTTCGTGTCGGCGTAGTCCTCCGCCATCACGGTTTCCTCGCCGTTTTCATACATGGCGACGGCCAAATCCATCGCCTGCTTCACGTCCTCGCCGCGGATGCCGCCGACGACGACCGTGCCCTTGTCGAGCACCTCGGGGCGCTCGGTCGAGGTGCGCACAAGCACCGCCGGGAAGCCGAGCATGGCGGATTCCTCCGACAGCGTCCCGCTGTCCGACAGCACGCAGTAGGCGTTCTTCTGCAGCTTGTTGTAGTCCAAAAAGCCGAACGGCTTGAGGCTCTGCACCAGCGGGTGGAAGCAAAAGCCGCGCTTTTCAATCCGGCTGCGCGAGCGCGGGTGCGTGGAATAGATAATGGGCATCCGGTACTGCTCGGCAATCTCGTTGACCGCGTTCATCAGCGACAGGAAATGCGCCTCGTTGTCGATGTTCTCCTCGCGGTGCGCGGACAGGAGGATGTATTTGCGCGGCGTCAGGCCCAGCGTCTCCAGGACGCGGCTCTGCTCAATTTTTTCGGCGTGGTCGCGCAGCACCTCGCGCATGGGCGAGCCCGTCACGAACACCGTTTTGCCGTCTATCCCCTCGTTCAGGAGATAGCGCCGGCTGTGCTCGGTGTAGGGCAGGTTGATGTCGGAAATATGGTCGACGATGGTGCGGTTGGTCATCTCCGGCACGTTCCAGTCCCAGCAGCGGTTGCCCGCCTCCATGTGGAAAATCGGAATTTTCAGGCGCTTTGCGGAAATCGCGGACAGCGCGGAATTCGTGTCGCCCAGGATAAGCAGCGCGTCCGGCCGTTCCTTTTCGAGCACCTCGTAGGATTTGGCGAGGATGTTGCCCATCGTTTCGCCGAGCGTTTTCCCGACGCTGTCGAGGTAATAGTCCGGCGCGCGCAGGCCCAGGTCCTCAAAGAACACCTCGTTGAGCGTGTAATCCCAGTTCTGCCCCGTATGCACAAGGATATGGTTGAAATATTTGTCCGCACAGCGGATAACCGCCGACAGACGGATAATCTCCGGACGCGTGCCGAGGATGGTCATCAATTTCAGCTTGGACATGGTGGTTCCTCCCCTGTCTTTTGTAAAGTTTTGCGCCGGCGCAGCCGTCTTGCGCCGAGGGCGGCGCCGTACAGCAGCCACACAAGCGCCGCCGCGCACAGTGCGCCGCAAAAATCCAAAAGCACGTCCTGCACGCGCGGGCCGCGGCCGGACAGGATTTGGATGGATTCATCCGCAACGGCAACGGCGAGCGCGGCGGACAGCGTATTCCAAAGCGTTTGCAGCCGCAGCCTTCGGTGCAGCAGCAGAAACAGCGCCGCGAGCTCCGTGCCCAGCGCGAAAAATTCCACGGCGTGCGCCGCCTTGCGGACGGCCTGCACAAAGCTGCGCCAGCCCGCCTTGTCCGACGCGAACGTCTGCGCCTGCGGCAGGACCGAAGCGAGCCGGTCGGCCACGTCCGTCGCGCTTTGCGCGGACGCTTGTGTCGGGAGCGCGGAATTGTAGAAAATGAACGCGGCCGTGCCGAGCGCGAGCGCCAGGCAGATAAGCAAGGCGGCTTTCCGTTTCATCGCTCACACATCCAATGCGTAGGTATCCGGGCGGTCCGGGTCAAAGCATTCGTTGCACCACATAAAGGTGACAAGGTCCCCCTCGCCCAGGTTCTCGATGCTGTGCGTATAGCCCGGCGGGATGTCGACGACCTCGGGGCGTTCGCCGCTGACGTAATAGCTGTACACCTTTTCTTCGTCGATTTTGCGGAAGCGGATAACCCCCTTCCCGCTGACGACCAGAAATTTCTCGTTTTTGGTGTGGTGCCAATGCTGCCCCTTTGTGATGCCGGGCTTCGAGACGTTGACGGAGAACTGCCCGTGGTTCGCGGTGCGCAGGATTTCCGTAAACGAGCCGCGCGCGTCGGTGTGCGCGGTCAGCGGGTAGGAAAACCCGTGCTCGGGCGGCAGATAGGACAGGTAGGTGCTGTAGAGCTTTTTGGAAAAGCTCCCCTCCGACAGGTCCGGCACCTGTAAAGTCTTTCGGCTTTCCCTAAACGCGTAAAGCAGGTCGACAATCTCCCCGAGCGTGGTCCTGTGCTCGACCGGGACGCGGCAGAATTTGCCGTCCTGTGCGGGCCGGCCCGCCGCGGCGCGCAGCAGCTCGGCGACGACGTCGTCAATATAGACGAGCGTCATTTCGTGCGCGCGGTCGCTGACGGTTATGGGTTCGCCGCGGGCTATATTGTGGCAGAAGGTCGCGACGGCGCTGTTGTAATTCGGCCGGCACCATTTGCCGAACACGTTGGGGAAGCGGTAGACGTACACAGGCGCGCCGGTCTCCTCGGCGTACTCGAAAAACAAATCCTCCCCGGCCTTTTTGCTTTCGCCGTAGGGGTTTTGCAGCGCCGCCTGCGTCGAGGAGGACAGCATGACGGGACAGGTGTTTTTGTGCTTTTTCAGCGCGCCGAGCAGCTGCGACGCGAAGCCGAAATTGCCCTGCATAAATTCCGCCGGGTTCTGCGGCCGGTTGACGCCCGCAAGGTTGAACACGAAATCACAATCCGCGCAGTACCGGTCCAAATCGGCGGGGTCGGAATCCACGTCATACGCGCGGATTTCCAAATCCGGCGGCAGCGGCGCGGTTCTGTCCCTGCCGGTGCGGATGTTTTCGAGCGCCGCGGTCAGGTTCCGGCCGATAAAGCCCTTTGCGCCGGTGATGAGCAGCTTCATCATGCACGCCCCATTTCCGCAAGCTCTGCGCGAATATACGGAAGCGTCAGAAGCTTTTCCCTGACCTGCTCCACGGTCATGAGCTCGGTGTTATTGGAATTGAACTCTGTCAAGGGATTGCGCTTTACATCGCCGTCCTTGAAATATTTGTCATAGTTTAAGTCGCGCTTGTCGCAGGGCACGCGGAAAAAGGCGCCCATATCCACGGCGTTCGCGCACTCCTCGTTGGTCAGGAGCGTTTCATACATTTTTTCGCCGTGGCGAATCCCGATGATTTTGATTGCCTCCTCGGGGCAGAACAGCGCCTTGACCGCCTCGGCAAGCACCTGAATGGTGCACGCCGGCGCTTTCTGCACCAAAATATCGCCGCTTTCGCCGTGTTCGAAGGCGAACAGGACCAAATCCACCGCCTCGTCGAGCGTCATGACGAAGCGCGTCATTTGCGGCTCGGTAACGGTAATGGGGTGGCCGGCTTTTATCTGCTCAATCCAAAGCGGCACAACGCTGCCGCGCGAGCACAGCACGTTGCCGTAGCGCGTGCAGCAGATTTTGGTCTTTTCGGACGGCACGGTGCGGGATTTCGCGACAATGACCTTTTCCATCATCGCCTTGGAGGTTCCCATGGCGTTGACGGGGTAGGCCGCCTTGTCCGTCGACAGGCAGACGATGTTGCGAACGCCCGCGTCAATGGCGGCGGTTAAGACGTTTTCCGTGCCGAGCACGTTGGTCTTGACCGCTTCAATCGGGAAAAATTCGCAGGAGGGCACCTGCTTGAGCGCGGCGGCATGGAAAATATAGTCTACGCCGTGCATCGCGTTTTTGACGCTTTGCAAATCGCGCACGTCGCCGATGTAAAACCGAAGCTTCTCGCTGGCCTGCGGCATTTTCGCCTGGAACTCGTGGCGCATATCGTCCTGCTTTTTCTCATCGCGCGAGAAAATGCGGATTTCGCCAATCTCCGTATTGAGGAACCGGTTGAGCACCGCGTTGCCGAACGACCCGGTCCCGCCGGTGATTAAGAGCGTTTTGTTTGCAAAAATGGACATATATGTCTCTCCTTATGCGTAAATTCAGCGGAAGAGCGTTCGTCTTAGCGGCGCACGAGTTTGTGCCATGCTTTTTTAACAGTTCCGAACAGCAGTTCCTTTTCGTAGGCATTCATCCCAAAAAGCAGCATAAGCGCAGCAAATACCGTGACTATGAGCAAACCGTTGACGCCGAAGCGCAGGTAGCGGTTTGTAATAGGGTTGATATATTCCGCCAAAAGTCCGACCAGCAAAGTCAGAAACAGATATGGGGACAGCGCCCCGAAGGTGCGCTTGGCAAAGCGTGCCATATCCAGTTTTAGAACGCGCTGATAAATCACACCCATCAAGATGGTACGCACCATATATGCGATGAAAATAGAGAGAGAGGCCCCCAGCGCGCCAAAGTAATGGGAAAGCCCCAGCGAAAAAACGATATTGGTTACGCCCATCACAACAAACACGCCAGCTTGCAGCTTAACCTTATTTTCGACGATTAAAGTCGTGTTAGCGATTTGCATGGGCAGATAGAAAAAGCTCGGAATGATAAGTAAAACAGCGCATAGATAGCTGTCAACAAAATCCGCCTTATTCCAGATATCAACAATAAAGGACTTCCCGACCGCAATAAAGCCAACCACCAGCAAGCCGATAATCATGCATTGTATGCGCCCAATTCGAATCATTAGCGGCATCAATTCCTCTTCCCGCTTACCATCATGAACAATGCGGGCGATACGCGGCATAAACATCCCGTTGATGGCGGTTGCAAAGGTGTAGACATACCCTTCAATGGTCGAGGCGAGACCAAACACAGCAACACCCACCGAGCCGGTCGCCGATACAGCAGCGATAATGGACGGTGTGATGTTAAAAATCAGGCGCTGTGCCAGGCTGCCGACAGTCGTCCATAGCGAAAATCCGAAAATCTCACGCAGAAGGCCCTTGTCAAAATAGCGGAAATTGACTCGAACCTTTGTGTTCCGGCGGATTAAGAACAGTTTGATAGCAATGGTCAAAAGCCCTGCAACGGCGTTAACCAGCACCAGCGCATATACCCCATAGCCCAGCAGCAAGCATACGACCATAGCCGCAATGATAAAGACTTTATGGAACAAGTCGCAGCCTTTAAGCTCTACAAATTTTTCGTGGGCATTCAAAATGCCGTTCAAATTGGTGAACGGGAACGAAATCACGCTAAACAGCCCGACAATCACATATAAGACTTTAAAGACCTCTAACTCCTCAGACGTCAGCTGCGTATATACGCTGTCTATGAAGAAATAGACAACAACAAGCACAAGAAAAATAACGACGTCAATGACAAGATATAACTTGTACACGACACCGAGAAAATCATTGACTTTCTGCTGCTCGCCTTCCGCGTTGTATTTCGACACAAAACGCGTAACCGCCGCGCTCATTCCGAAATCCATTACAAACATGGTGATAAGCGATGTTGCGAGCGTATACAACCCGTAGCTGCTCTGCCCGATTTGCGAAATCATCCATGGGGTATAAAGCAGTCCCGCGAGCATATTAAAGGCAATCGCAAAATAGGAAAATAGCGCGCCGAGTTTTATTTGTTTGGAACCGTTCATAAATTCACCTGCAGAGCACCGCGTTTATCCAAGCGGCAGAACGCATCGCTCACCTATATAAACTGACCTTAACCGTTCGCACTCGGGAATTTCTTTTTGCCAAACGCCTCGAAGGCTACACAAATCCGGCTCCAAAGCTTCGAGGTTTCCCACTTGTCGTACAATCGGCTACGCACAAATTCAATGGCGGCTGACATTACAAAAAGCATCAGAATAATACCGAAGCCATATAGGAAAAACCACGGTTTGTTGAGATAGGCGGTCGGGTGCAAGGTCTGCCACAGCCAGTCGCGAATGGTAGGATTGTTATGGACCAGATAAACGCCAAAAGTCATCGGTGCAACCGCTTGAATAATTCGTGCCGCAAAATGGGATTTAATTTTCACATTTAAAAATACAACCAAAAGCGCTACGGCTGACAAACAGACAAAAACCGAATTATTTTTATAGAAAAATTTACTGTATGCTGACAAATCCAATGGTAAAAATTGGTTTGCAAAATCGATGCCAAACCGGCTAAGCGGCAGCAAAATTGTTGGCGCAAAATAAAAGAAAATGATTTTCCAGTTAAGCTTGCCTGCCGGCTTATAATACAGTCGCAAATAGGCTCCGAACACATATAAGGCCAACATCCATGCAATGCCGTAGCCATTGACCACCAACGCTGTTGACGGCAAATACAACGTAAACAACGCAAACAGAACAAGGCAAAGAATACGATGCTGTTTTTCATTCATAGCTTGC
>DGYFJ06201__coassemble_665_pt1 | contig 27164 bp, 24 predicted proteins | sample DGYFJ06201__metabat2_low_PE_011 | metagenome-assembled genome bin DGYFJ06201
TTTCTATTCGCTATCTTTTTTTCTTATTTGTCACACATCATTGTAACACCTACAGCCGGGCGGGCTTTGCGTATAAAAATTCTCTTGAACAAGCGGCAGATTTATGGTAAAATAGACTATCTTATCCGAAACCCGGCATATGATTTGGAGCCTCGCCGCCGGCCGAAACCCGGCATACGGTTTGGAACCCTTACCGCCGGCCGGAACCGGCATATGGTTTGGGACCCTCACCGCCGGCCGGAACCGGCATACGGTTTGGATCCCCCGCCGGCAGAAGCCGCCATTGCGCGGGAACCGGCTTTGCCCGAAGTCCCGGCGCCGCGTGAACGCCGACGCCCGGTTTCATCCCGGCATCGTTTGAAACTGTCCGCCAAAGGAGCGCACGACGCATGGATTTGCAAAAGCACCACAAGCCGACCTTCGACAACATTGCGCCCGAAAAGCGGCGGCGCATTTTGGACGCGGCGACGGTGGAGTTTTCCCAGCACGGCTTTGAGAACGCCAACATGACCGTGATTGCCAAAAAAGCGCAGGTCAGCGTCGGCTCGCTGTACAAATATTTCGAAAGCAAGCAGGACCTGTTTTTGACCGTCGTGCAGCATTCCATCCGCAGCATGACCGAGCTGCTCAACCGCCTGGCCGTCAGCGAGGAGGACATCCTTGTCAAGGTCGAGCGCATTTTGCGCGAGATTCAGCGCACGTCCAAGCAGAGCGCGGTGCTTTTGCGGCTGTATAACGGCATGACCGCCGAGATAAATCCCCGATTTGCCTCGCAGTTCGCCTATGAAATGGAGTCGCTGCCCGCGCACATTTACCGCGTGGCCATTGAGGAGGGCAAAAAGGCGGGCGACATCCGCGAGGACATCGACGCGCCGTTCGCCGCCTGGCTTTTGGACAACCTCTTTATGACGCTGCAATTTTCCTACGCGTGCGATTATTACACCGAGCGGTTCCGCATTTACGCGGGGTCGGAGATTACCGACCGCGACGACTTTGTGGTCGACCAGTGCCTGAAATTCGTCAAATCCGCCTTACAGAAGCAAAACTGACTTTGGAGGTCATGGTATGGTAAATCCGGTATATGTGCTTGCTTACGACATCGGCACGACGGGGGTCAAGACCTGCTTGTTCTCCATTGCGGACACCATTGAGCTGCTTGCCTCGGCAAGCGAGGGGTACAACCTGTATGTGCTGCCCGGCGGCGGCGCGGAGCAGGACCCGGACGAGTGGTGGGACGCGATGGTCAAAAGCACCCGCACCGTGATGAAAAAAAGCAAGGTCAACAAAAAGGCCATCGCGGGCATTTCGTTCTGCTCGCAGATGCAGGGGCTGGTGCTTGTCGACCAGGAGGGCAACGCCGTGCGCCGCGCGATGAGCTACATGGACCAGCGCGCGCGCGAGGAGCTGAAAAAGGGCATCGCCTACGGCCCGCAGATTGCCGGGGCGTATATTCCGAAGCTTTTAAAGGCCCTGCAGGTCACGGGCGCCGTGGCCTGCTCTGTCAAGGACCCGGTCTGGAAATACAAGTGGGTCGAGGCCCACGAGCCGGAGGTCTTTGCCAAGGTCCACAAGTGGCTCGACGTTAAGGAATACCTCATCTGCCGCATGACCGGCGAATTCGTCATGACGCCCGACTCGGCGTTCGGCGCACTGCTGTACGATATCCGCAAGGGCAAGGAGGGCTGGAGCTCCGAAATGTGCCGGCTGTACGGCGTGCAGGAAAAGCACCTGGCGAAGATTGTCCGCAGCACCGACCGCGTCGGCAAGCTGCGCCGGCAGCAGGCGGAGGAGCTCGGGCTCGAGGAGGGCACCGCCGTATTCGGCGGCGGCGGCGACGCGTCGCTCATCGGCGTGGGCGCGGGTGCGGTCGACCTCGGCGACACGCATATTTATTCGGGCACGTCGGGCTGGGTCTCGACGGTCGTCGACAAGAGCGTGGTGGACGCGAACGCGATGATTGCGGCCATTGTCGGCGCGCGCGAGGGCTACTTCAACTATTTCGCAGAGCTCGAGACGGCCGCGAAATGCGTCGAGTGGGTCAAGGACCATCTGGCGCTCGACGAAATCGACATCTACCTCGACAAGAGCCACGACTTAAAGCACCACCGCGAGGACCGCGAGGTCGTTTACACGAACCTGTACGATTACATGATGGCGGTCGTGGACACCGTGCCCGCCGGGGCGGGCGGCGTCGTCTTTACCCCGTGGCTGCACGGCAACCGCTGCCCGTTTGAGGACCCGAACGCGCGCGGGATGTTCTTCAACATCAGCCTCGAGACCGGCAAGTCCGAAATGATTCGCGCGGTTGTGGAGGGCGTCTGCTACCACCTGCGCTGGATGCTCGAAACGCAGGAGAAAAAAATCAAGACCTCCGACGTCGTGCGGTTCGTCGGCGGCGGGGCGTTAAGCGACATCACCTGCCAGATTTTGGCGGACTGCACGGGCAAGACGGTCGAAACCGTCGCAAGCCCCCAGAACATCGGCGCGGTCGGCGCGGCGGCGACGATTGCGGTCGGCACGGGGCTTATCGCGGACCTGGGCGAGGCGAAAAAGCTGATTCCCGCGGCCAAGACGTTTTATCCGAGCGCGGCGAACAAGGCCGTCTACGACCGGAATTTCGCCGTCTACAAAAACCTGTACAAGGCGAACAAGGAAAACTTCGCCCTGCTCAACGCGGACGCGTAAACGCCCGTACACAGCAAAAGGAAAGCCCGGCCGGGTGCGCACCCGGCCGGGTTTTGCTGTTCAAGAAGGCTTTTTGGGCGCGGGACGGCGCGCAGCGGGAAAAGGGCCCCGAACCCGGAGGATTTTCACGCCCGCCATACCCAGTCCGACACGGACACGCGTTTCGGCTGTGATGAAAATAAATCCGTACAACGGTAGGGGCGGGTCTCCGTGCCCGCCCGAGCTCTGTCCGGCACGGACACGCGCCCCAGCTGCGATGTAACCGAAAGTCAGCACCTACCTTTCCTCCCCCTGACGGGCGCCGTCGCCGAAGCGCCGCCGGTGGCGGAAAAAGCGAGGCGAGGGCGGCGAAGCGGTCAAAATTTGCCGTGCGCTCCAAGCCGGCAAATTTTGGGCACCGCGAGAGGGCCAAAGGTGGCACGCGCACAGCGCGTGACGGAGGGAGAGACAAAATCAGATGTAAGCCCGCCTTTATGCGGTCTAACATCTAATATCTAATATCTGACATCTAATCGGGGAGAGAACCTTCTCGCCGTTCGCAAGAACGGCGCGTAATCCTTGACTATGTTCTATCTTGTCTCTCCCCCAGTCTCGACGTCGCAGGCTCCGTCTCGCCAGCCCTCTCGTCAGAGGGGGCAAAGAGTGCGTTCTGACATCTGACCTCTGTATTCTGAATTCTGGTTGGCCGCCCGCTCACGCCGCGGCTTCGAGCGTGGCGCCGACGGCATAGTGGTCGGACACAAAGCTGCCGTCCACCTGCACGGCGTATACCGTGTGGGAAACCGGCGCAAAGCCCGCGCTGCAGAACACGAAGTCAATCGCCTGCCCTTGTGTCTGCTCGCCCCAGTTGTGGTAGGTCGGCTGGGTATCCTTTTCGGCCGGCTGGGCGTTCGAAAATCCCGCCGCCTCGAGCGCCTTGCACGCCGCGCCGTCGCGGGATTCGTTGAAGTCGCCGGTCACGACGACCGGGAAGCTTTCGCCGTAGGTATCGCGCAGCGCCGCCGCGCGCTCGGCAATGAGCTGCCCGCCCAGCGCCCGCGCGCCCTCGCTGACGTGGTCGAGGTGCGTGTTAAAGTGCGCATAGGTAAAGCCCGTCTGCTTGTTTTTCAGCACGACGTACGAGCAGACCCGGTTGCAGCCCGCGTCGGGGTAGCGCGATTCGGTCTCCGGCGTTTCCGTCAGCCAGAACGTCCCGCTGTCCAAAAGCTCGTACTTGTCCTTGAGGTAGAACACGCCGCTCATCTCGGACGTTTTTTCGTTCTTGTCCCCGCCGCGCGGCACGCCGTAGTAGGCGTAGGCGGGCAGGGCCTCGGTGAGCTTGCCGGCCCAGTCGCTGTTGATTTCCTGCACGCCCAAGGAATCGGGCGCAAGCGCGCGAATCTGCCGGATAAACAAATCAACGCGCTTGCCCGAGGACGTCCCCTTGAAAAAGCTGCCCCACGGCGCGGCCGTGTTGTAGCTCAGGACCGAAACGCGGCCGCCGTTGTCCGCAAGCCGCGCGGCAACCGCCGCGTCCGAGCCGGCCGCCGTACCGCCGCCGCAGCCCGCGAGCAGCAGGCACAGCAGCGCCCCGCAAAGCAGGGCTGTGAAAATTTTCCGTTTCATGCTGTCTCCTCCTTTTGGATATGCCGTATAACCGCCCGCAGCTCCGCCGCGTGTCCGGCGGTGTCCGTGGGCGTTTCGAGCACAATCGGCAGTGCGCAAAGCGCCGGGTGCGCGACCACGCGGCACAGCGCGTCCATGCCGATTTGCCCCGCCCCGAGCAGCGCGTGCCGGTCCTTGCGGCTGCCGCAGGGATTTAAGCTGTCGTTTAAGTGGATGCATTGCAGGCGGGAAAGCCCTATCTCCCGGTCAAAGGCCTCCAGCACGCCGTCGAGGTCCCGGACAAGGTCGTAGCCCGCGTCCCAGACGTGGCAGGTGTCGAGGCACACGCCGACCTTATCCTGCAATTCCACACGCTCCAGAATCGCGCGCAGCTCCGGGAACGTCCCGCCGACCTCGCTGCCCTTGCCCGCCATCGTCTCCAGAAGCACGGTCGTCTCCATATCGGGCGTCAGCAGGCGGTTGAGAAGCGCGGCAACGGCCCCGAGCGCGTCGTCAAGCGGCTGCTTTATGCGCGAGCCGGGGTGGAAATTGTACAGGTTCCCCGGCAAATGCGCCATGCGCCGCAGGTCGTCGGCAAGCATTTCCTCCGCAAGCGCGCGCACGCGCGCGTCGGGCGAGCAGGGATTGAGCGTATACGGCGCGTGGGCGACGACCGGCGCGAAGCCGTGTTCGCCGAGGAAGTCCCGCAGCGCCGCCGCGTCCGCTTCGTCCAAGGGCTTTGCGCCCGCCCCGCGGGGGTTGCGCAGGAAAAACTGCATGGTGCGCATCCCGGCGGCCTTGGCCTCCTGCCCCATGTGCAGAAACCCCTTGGAAAACGAGAGGTGCGCGCCGAGCGCGTATGGAATTCTGTCCATAGTCGTCCTTTCTCAGCCGACGGCGGCTGCCGCAAACATTTTGTCGGTCTGCCGGCGCAGCGCGGCGTGCTCCGGCTCCTGCAGCGCCGGGTCCTTCTCCAAAAGCTGCTCGGCGGCGCGCCGGACAGTCAAAAGCAGCTCGCTGTCGCGCAGAAGGTCCGCAAGGCGCAACGCGGGCAGGCCGTGCTGGCGTTTGCCGAAGAAATCGCCCGGGCCGCGCAGCCGGAAGTCCGCGTCGGCAATCTTGAAGCCGTCGGTCGTTTCACACAGCACCCGGAAGCGCGTTTTCGCCTCCTCGTTCTGCGCGTCGGACACCAGGATGCAGGTGGACGCCGCCTCGCCGCGCCCGACCCGGCCGCGCAGCTGGTGCAGCTGGGAAAGGCCGAAGCGTTCGGCGTTTTCAATGACCATGACCACGGCGTTCGGCACGTCCACGCCGACCTCGACGACGACCGTGGCGACCAGCAAATCCACCTCGCCCGCCGCAAACGCGCGCATGACCGCGTCCTTTTCCTTCGGCTTCATGCGGCCGTGCAGAAGGCCGAGCCGGTAGCCGTAAAACACGCCGTTTTGCAGCTTTTTATAGTATTCCTCCGCCGGCACAAGGTCGCTTTCGCCCTCCTCGACCAGCGGACAGACGATGTAGCCCTGCAGGCCCTTATCCATATGTTTTTTCAGGTAATTGTAAATGCGCGGGCGGTACGACGTGTCCACGCAGTAGGTGGAAACGGGCTGCCGGCCCGGCGGCAGCTCGTCGAGTACGGAGACGTCCAGGTCGCCGTAAAGCATCAGCCCGAGCGTGCGCGGAATCGGCGTGGCGGACATGACCAGGATGTGCGGCTGCGCCCCTTTTGCGGCGAGCGACGCGCGCTGGGCGACGCCGAAGCGGTGCTGCTCGTCGGTGACGACCAGGCCGAGCCGCCGAAAGCCGACGTCCTCCTGTATGAGCGCGTGCGTCCCGACGGCGAGGTCCGCCTCGCCGCTTTGCAGCGCCGCCTTGGCCGCGCGCTTTTCCGCGGCGCGCATGGACCCGGTCAGCAGGACCGTGCGCACGTTCGTCCCCGCAAAAAACTTGGAAAACGTCCGGTAATGCTGCTCGGCGAGCACCTCGGTCGGCGCCATGACCGCCGCCTGCAGCCCGTTTTGGGCGGCCGTATAGACCAGCGCCGCCGCCACGGCGGTCTTGCCAGAGCCCACGTCGCCCTGCAAAAGGCGGTTCATCGGCCTGCCCGAGCGCATATCCGCAACCGCCTCGCGCACGCTGCGCGCCTGGGCGTTCGTCAGCGTAAAGGGCAGGTGCGAGAGGAATGCCGCGGTCGCGTCGGTTTGCAGGACACAGCCCGTTTCTGCGGTGTGCGTGCGCGTGCGCATCTGCAAAAGCCCGAGCTGCAGCAGGAAAAGCTCGTCGAAAATCAGCCGCCGGCGCGCGGTTTCCAGCTCGTCCCGGGTTTTCGGGAAATGGATGCCGCGCACGGCCTCGTCCAGCGTGCAAAGGCCGTTTTCCGTCCGCACCCGCGCCGGCAGGAAGTCGGGGATGGGCCCCTCGAGCGCGTCGAGCGCGTTCTGGACGCAGCGTTCAATGGCCCGCGAGGGCAGCGCCGCGCTCGACGGATAAATGGGGCGGATGCGGTGGGCGCTTTGCGGCTTCTGGAACAGCGGCGACGCCATCTCCCGCGCGCCGTACCGGTTGTGGGCGGCCTTGCCGAAGAAGAGGTACTCCTCGCCCTCCTTAAGCTGGCTGCAAACGTATTTGTTGTTGAAAAAGGTCAGGTTCAAAAGCCCCGCCCCGTCGGTCACGGTGGTCTTGTACAGCTGCAGGCCGCCCGGCACGCGGACATGGTCGACCCGGTGGCAGACGACGGCGCGCACGCAGGCGTATTCGTTTTCGGGCAGGTCGCGAATCGGGACAATCCGGCTCCAATCCTCATACGCGCGCGGATAATAGCGCAGAAGGGCGCCGACCGTCGGCACCGAGAGCTTCAAAAACGCCTCGGCACGCGCCGGACCGACACCCTTGACATATTGGATTGGTGCGTTCAGCTGCATACGCCGCCTCCGTTACGCTTCTACGGAAACCAGGAAGAAGTAGACCGGCTGGCCGCCGTCGACGACGTTCACCTCCGCCGACGGGAAGCGCGCCTGCAGCCGTTCGGCAAGCGCGTTCGCCTGCTCGGCGGCCGCGTCGGCGCCGTAGTAGACGGTCAGAATATCGCCGCCGTATTTTTTCACCAGCCGGCGCGAGACGCGGTAGGCCGTGTCGAGCAAATCGTCGCCGACAAGCGTGACCTTGCCGTCCTCCATGCCGAGCATCTGCCCCTTGCGGATACGCTCGCCGCGCATGGCGCTGTCGCGCGCCGCAAAGGTGACCTGCGCGGTGTGGACGCCCTCGGCGGCCTTGTGCATTTGCAGGTGGTTTTCCTCCGGGCTTTTTGTCTCATCAAAGCTGAGCATGGCGGTCACGCCCTGCGGGACGGTGCGCGTCGCAACGACGCTGACGCCCCGGTCGGCCAGGCGCACGCATTGCTCGGCCGCCATGATGATGTTCTTGTTGTTGGGCAGCACGAACACGTGCCGCGCGGGCGTCGCCAAAACGGCGTTCAAAATGTCGTCGGTGCTCGGGTTCATGGTCTGCCCGCCCGAGACGACGCGGTCCGCGCCCAGGTCGTAAAAGAGCTGCTCGAGCCCCGCCCCCGCCGCCACGGCGACGAAGCCGTATTCCTTTTCGGGCTCGGCGCGCTGCGGCGCGGGTTTTGCCGGTGCCGCGGGCGCGGGTTTTTCCGGCGCGGACGCTTGTTCCGCCGTTTGCCGGTCGATGCCGGCCGCCGTTATTTCGCCGCAGGAAAGCGCCGCCGAAAGCAGCTCGTCGGGCGCGTCCACCTGCGCTTCGAGCGTCAGCGTCAGCCCCTTTTCCGTTACGCGGCTGCCGGACGCCTTTGTCTCGAGAAACGCGCGCAGCGCCTGCACGGCGGAGGAGGCGTTCGGCGACAGCGCGACCGAAACCGTGCAGCGGTACCGCCGCGCCGGCTCCCGGGGCGCGCCGGGATTTGCGCCGGGGGCCTCGCTCGAAATCATTTCCCCGCCGCAGAGCACCGTGCGCATTCCTTCCAGCAGGTACAAAAGGCCCTGCCCGCCGGCGTCGACCACGCCCGCCTCTTTAAGCACGGGCAGAAGCTCCGGCGTTTTCGCAAGCGTCGCCTGCGCCGCGTCGCACAGCACGCAGGCCGCCTTTTGCTCGTCGGGCTCGTCCGCCTGCACGGCGGCGGCCGCCGCCTCGCGCACGACGGTCAGAATGGTGCCCTCCGTCGGCTTCATAACCGCCTTGTACGCGGCGGCCTGCCCGGCGTCAAACGCAGCGGCAAGCCCGCGGCCGTCCGTTTGTGCAAGCCCCTTGAAGCTTTTCGAGACGCCGCGGAAAATGAGCGACAAAATGACCCCCGAGTTGCCGCGCGCGCCCCGAAGCAGCGCGCCCGCCGCTTTTTTGGCGACGTCGCAGAGCGGCGCGTCGTCCGGCATGACCTGCAGCTCGCCCACGGCGGCCATGCAGGTCTGCGACATATTGGAGCCCGTGTCGCCGTCCGGCACGGGGAAGACGTTGAGCGCGTCGACCTCGGCACGGTGGTTCTGCAGGTTGTTCGCCCCGGAAATCAGGGCGTTTTTGAATAGCTGTCCGGTAATCAAAGTAACACTCCTATTTTGCCATGCCGTCTACGAACACGCTGACCTTTTTGACCGTCAGACCCGTCGCGGTCTCGACCGTATAGCGGACCTTGTTCGTAATGCTGTCCGCAATGGCGGCGATGTTGACCCCGTAGGTCACAAGGATGTGCAGGCTGATGTTGAGCTCCCCGCCCTCCGTCGCGACGCGCACGCCCTGGTCGAGGTACTTGCGCCGGCGGAAGAAGAACGAACGCAGCCCCTGCGAAGCGCCGCTGTTCGCCATGCCCGCCACGCCGAAGCAGGCGGTCACGGTGTGCCCGATAAGGTCGGAGAAGTAGCTGTCCTGGATTTCGATTTTTCCGAGATGGTTTTCGATGCGAATCATATCCCGTCTCCCTCCTGGGAAGTTACGCGTCGCCGAACGCCGCGGCGACCGAAATGCCGGCAAAGTCCGGCGCATAGATGTCCGAAAGCGTCATCGTCGCGCCGCTCGAAATGGTGACGCTCTCGCCCTCGCCCCACCAGACGTAGCTGCCGTCGTTGGAAAGCTCCAGCTCGTTGTAGCCCGATGTGCAGTAAAGCGTCAGCGTTTTTTCGCTGAAATAGTTCCAGCTCTGCGTGTTGCGGAAGTAGGCGACGCCTTGGTCCTCGCCGTTGAGGCGGATGCGCGCGTAGCGGTCAATCTGCTGCGGGTTATAGTCGTGGCTGCCGAAGCACTGGTCGTTGGCGTAGGAGAGCGTAATGCGGTACCAGCCCGAGCGCGGCACGTTGAAACCGAACGTCGCGCTGTTTTCGCCGACCGCGCCGCGCGCGAGATTCCCGACGTGGGCGCCCGTGGGCGACAGCGGATTTTCGACAAGCGCGGCCGTACCCGAAAGCGTGACGGTCCCGGCGTCGGCGGGGATGCTCTGGGCGGCGCGCTCGAGGTCCTTTTGCAGGGTGATGCGCGCAGGCGGCGTCGCGGTGTCGAACGCGATGTAGTTGACGCCCTTGCGCAGGTACACCGCCGCGCTGTCCTGCAAGTCCATATCGCCGACGTGCGTGCCGTCGAGATAGACGGCCGCCTCGCCCGCCGCGTCGGTCGTCAGGCGGTAGTAGCCGCCCGTTTCGGTGACCAGCATGAATTTGCAAAAGCCCTCTTTTGTGACGGTGCGTTCGGCCGCAAGCGTGATTTCCCGCGCGAGATAGTCTTCCACGGTCTGCGCCGCGGTATCCACGGCGGTCAGGCGCATGAAGTCAAGGCCGATGTCGTAAAGCCCGAGCTTTTTCCCGTCGCAGGAGGCAACGGTCGTCTCAATCGTATACGCCCCGGCCGGGAGGTATTTGTAGGTCGTCGCCATGTCCATATAGGCGACGGTGTAGGTGTTTTCGAGCCGCAGCGTGGTGTAGTCGTCCGCGCCGTTCCAGCGGATGGTCATTTCGGCGGGCGCGCGGTCGCCGTTTGCGGCCTTGAGCTGGTTGCTGTAAACGAAATCGCACTTGTAGACGCCCGAAACGGGAATCGTGACGTTGTAGGTCACGTCCACCGAATCAAAGGTCGCGTTCTCGTTCACGATCCCGCCGAGAATCCTTGTGCCGCTCGTGCAGTAGCTGCCGTTGGATTTTGCATAGTTCTTGTAGTTTTCGTTCCACTTGTCGCCGCTGCCCGTTGAGGAGGTCGGCATCTCAATCAGGTTCGTGCCGGCAGTCACCTCTACGCGGATGGAATCGACCGGATTTTCGTAAGTCGCGCTGCCCGTGGCGGGAGTCAGCGTGATTTTGTACGCGCCGGAGGTCGTCACGCCGTCCTGCCAGGTGACCGCCCCGTCCGTCACGGGCATATCGCCGTCGAACAGCAGCACGGGCTCGAGGCACTCGCCGGTCAGACCGACGAAGTCCACCGCCTCCACGCGCATATGCACCTGCGCCTGCCCCGGGAAGGCGGCCCCGAGGTTCTGCACCGTCACGCGGGTCTCGGCGCCCTCGCTGTCCGCGCCCGCGTAAATGACGTCGAGCGCCCCGTCCGCTTCGTCAAACGCCGCGACGCCGCGCAGCACGTTGCCGTTGGAGGAGGTCAGGGCAAGCTCGTCGCCGAGCATTTCGTTGTACCACTTATAGACCCACCAGTCGGCGTTCGGGGAGTTGTAGTCGCCGGTCAAGTCGTTCATGTTGTTCGCCGTGCGCCAGTACGCGCGGCAGCCGGCGGCGTCCGCCGCCTCAAAGACGCTAATCCACTGCATGGAATTCGACGGCATGGAATTGCTCGTCTTTGCGCCGTATTCGGTAATGCAGACCTCAATGGGCAAAATGCCCAGCGTCTGCTCGAGCGCGCGGTACTGCGCGTAATGCGACGTAAAGCTGTTGGGGCCCTGGTCAATTTCGGCGAGCTCGTGCCAGGAAACGACGTCCGGCAGGCAGCCGTTGTCGCGGCAGAAGGTCATGAACGTCTCCATCTGGTCCGCGTTGTTGTCCGTATACCCCTGGAAGTTCGGCCCGCCGACCTTCGCCTCGGGGTTTATCGCCTTGATGATTTGATAGCTCGTCAAAAACGCCTCGTTGTACTCCGCCGAGAAGTTCCCGCCCGAAAACCACCCGGTGTGCACCCCGCCGCCGTCCGGCTCGTTGAAGGGGTAGTAGACAATCCGGCTGCGGTATTCGGGGGCAACGGCGTTGTTAATCTCCGTCACGACGTCCTTCAGCATCTCGTAGTACGCAGACAGACCTCCGGCGGGCGGCTGGTAGTACCAGGTGTCAATCTTATCCTGGCAATAGACCTGCAAATATTCCCCGCCGGCTGCGAAAAACGTCTCGTAGACCTGCGTGATGTCGCCCATCGGGTGCTGCAGGCCCGCCTTGGGCTTGGCGACCGCGGTATAAACGCCAATCGCCGACAGCGTGTTTTCGCTGGGCACGTCGGGCTCTGCGAAGCCGTAGAGGAAGCCCGCCGCCTTGTGCGTCATCTGCCCGGCGACGCTGCCCGCGTCCACCGTCAGCGTCTGCGCCGCGTTCGGCGCGCCCGGTTCGTCAAACACGCTGTCCCCCGGCGTGCCGGAGCCGGTTCCGACGCCCAGAATTGCCAGAAGCGCCGAAACTACGATTGAAATCATGCGAAATACCGTTTGCATACGCGGTACCGCCTTTCCGTAAAAGTTGGGGTCCGTTTATTTTGCCGCTTCGGCTGCGCGCCAAAGCGTAATGTCGCCGTACAGGGAATAGGCCGCCGTGGAAAAATCGGGCTGTATGCGCGCGCTGTAGGCCGCGAGCCCCGCGCGGTAGCAAAGCGGCACAAAGGGCATATCGTCCAAAAACGCCTCCGAGAAGGCGGCGGCGTCCGTTTCCCCGGCGCAAAAGGCCGCGTACGCCGCGACGACCGGCAGGGTCTGGTCAATGCCCCGGCTCGCCGCGCCGGACGCCGTGAAAAACGGCGACAGGCTCAGGTTTTCGCCGAGCTTGACCTCGCCGAGGTACAGCGTGAAGTCCCCGGCCGCAATCCGCGAGAGGTATTCGTCTTGCGGGACGCTTTCGACCGTCACAAAAAAGCCCGCTTCGTTCAGCGCCGCCGCAATGGCGTAGGCCGCCGCGGTGCGGAAGTTGTTTTCGGAATTGACCAGCAGCGTCAGCGCAAGGGAGGCCGTGCCGTTCGTCCGCACGCCGTTTGCGTCAAAGCGGTTAAAGCCGAGCCGCGAGAGAATGTCGGCGGCGAGCGCCGTGTCCGCCTTGTGCCCCGACGCAAGGCCGTTTGCCCGGCAAAACGCCGGGTGGAACGGCAGCGCCGCGCTTTCGGCGCAGCCGCGGTAGGCAGAGGCGGCCAGGCTGTCGGCGTCAATCGCGTAATACAGCGCCGTGCGCACGCCCGCCGACTGCAAAACGCCGGTCCCGTTTATGCCGAGGTACACAAGGCTGTTCATCGTCACAAAGGTCGCCTGCCCCGCCGGGCGCGTATACGTGCCGTCGGCAAAATCGTCGAACAGGTAGCTGATGTTGCCAATCTCCAGCGCGTTCGTCAAATGCGCCTCGTCCTGCACGGCCTGCAGCGTCACCGCGGCCGCCGCCCCGTCGCGCGCGGGGTTCGCCGTAAGCGTCCCGTCGGCGGCAAGGACATAGGGACCCGTCCCCGCCGGGATGCTGTCGGCAGCGTCGGCCGTGCCGCTTTTCACAATGGGGAAGGTCAGCAGGTTCTGCGCGTACCGGTCGGGCGACGCGAGCGTGAAGGTCACGCCGCCGCTTTCGGCCGACGCCGCGCTGAGGTTCGCAAGGCGCGAGGCGTACCAGCCGCTCGCCTTCGCGCAGGTAAAGGAATACACCACGTCCGCCGCCGTCACGGCCGACCCGTCGGGGAACCGGCCGCTGCCGAGCGTCACGAACAGGCTTGTCCCGCGGTTTTCCGCGCTTGCGGCAAGCACGGGCTTCGCCGAATAGTCCGCCTGCACGCGGAACAGCGGCTCGCAGAAGAGGTCCGAAAGGCCCCGGTTGTATGCGGAGGCCGCAAAGTAGGGGTTCAGTGCGTCGTTCGGGTAATAGGGCAGCGTCAGCGTCAGCGCCGCCGCCTCGGTCTGCGCGCCCGGCGACTCCTGCGCGCCCGGCGTCTCCTCCCCGGTCCCGGTGCACGCGGTACACAGCAGCAAAAGCGCGGCGAGCCCGCACAGCACGCGGCTTCGTTTTTTCAGCACGCCGCACCGCCCCCTTCCGGCTCGCACAGCGACACGCGCCGCACCAGCACCGCGCGCCGGCTCGTTTTGTCGACGCGGACCAGCAGCCCCTGCAAAACGCAGGGTCCGTCCGGGTTTTGGAAGCGCACGGGCAGGTGCGTGCGCAGCTTTTCAATCGCAAGCGCCGGGTCCACGCCGAGCACGGAGCGCGCCGGCCCCGTCATGCCGAGGTCGGTCAGGTACGCCGTGCCGCCCGGCAAAATCTGCTCGTCGGCGGTCTGGACGTGGGTGTGCGTGCCGACAAGCGCCGCCGCACGGCCGTCCAGATAAAAGCCCAGCGCGCGCTTTTCCGCGGTCGCTTCGGCGTGGAAGTCGACGACGGTGAAGTGCGCCTCGTCCCGCAGCGAGGCCAGCGCGCGGTCGGCCGCGTCAAACGGGCTTTCCAGCGGCTCGAGATACGCCGTCCCCAAAAGGTTCACGACCCCGACGCGCACGCCGCCCTTGTCCACAACGCAGAAGCCGCGCCCGGGCGCGGCCGGGCCGTAATTTTCAGGGCGCAGGCAGCCGGGCGCCGAGTCCAGATAATCGTAGACCTCGCGGCGGCGGAACGTGTGGTTGCCGCCGGTTACGCAGTCCGCCCCCGCGGCGAACAGCGTCTCGGCCGCGGCGCGCGTCAGGCCGTTGCCCTGCGCCGCGTTTTCGCCGTTGACCACGCACACGTCCACGCCGTATTCTTTTTTAAGCCCCGGCAGCGTCCGTGTCAGCGTGCGGCAGCCCGCATCGCCCACGACGTCGCCGACAAACAGCAGCGTGCAAATCGACCCGTCCATGGTCTCTCCTCTAAAACAAGCGTGCCCTGACCCACAGCGGAATCAGGGCGGCGAAAGGGTTTATTTTGCGTAATCGATGGCCCGGTTCTCGCGGATGATATGGACCTTGATTTGTCCGGGGTACTCGAGCTCGTCCTCGATTTTCTTGACGACGTCGCGCGCAACGATGGCCATCTGGTCGTCGGAAATGACGTCCGGCTTGACCATGATGCGGACCTCTCTGCCCGCCTGGATGGCAAAGGATTTTTCCACGCCCTCAAAGGAAGTTGCGATCTCCTCCAGCTTTTCAAGGCGTTTGATGTAGTTCTGCACGTTTTCGCGCCGTGCGCCGGGGCGCGCCGCGGAAATGGCGTCCGCCGCCTGCACCAGGCACGCGACGACGGTTTTCGCTTCGATGTCGCCGTGGTGCGCGGCAATGGCGTGCACCACCTGGTCGTTTTCGCGGTATTTCTTTGCGTATTCCACGCCCAGGTCAATGTGCGAGCCTTCAAAGTCGCGGTCAAGCGCCTTGCCGATGTCATGCAGCAGGCCCGCGCGCTTCGCGGTCTTGGCGTCCGCGCCAATCTCCGCCGCCATCAGCCCCGCAAGCTGCGAGACCTCCAGCGAGTGGTTCAGGACGTTCTGGCCGTAGCTCGTGCGGTACTTCAGCCGCCCCAGGAGCTTGACAAGCTCGGGGTGGACGTTGCCCACGCCCGCGTCTATCACGGCGCGTTCGCCGGTCTGGCGGATGGTCTGTTCGACCTCGCGCCGGGATTTTTCATACATTTCCTCAATGCGCGCGGGGTGGATGCGCCCGTCGGCAATGAGCTTTTCGAGCGTCAGGCGCGCAATCTCGCGGCGCACGGGCTCGAAGCACGAAACGGTAATCGCCTCGGGCGTGTCGTCGATGATAAGGTCGACGCCGGTAATCGTTTCGAGCGTGCGGATGTTGCGGCCCTCGCGCCCGATGATGCGGCCCTTCATTTCATCGTTCGGCAGGTTGACGACGGAAACGGTCGCCTCCGAGGCCTGGTCTGCCGCGCAGCGGCCAATCGCGGTCGAAATAATCTCGCGCGCGAGCTCGTCGGCCTCGTCCTTGGTGCGCTGCTCAAAGTCGAGAATCCGCACGGCCTTGTCGTGCGTCAGCTCCTCGTCCAGCTTTTCCAGCAGCATGGCCTTCGCCTGCTCCTTGGTCAGCGAGGAGATTCGCTCGAGCGTGTCCAGCTGCCCGCGTTTGAGCTGCTCGACCTCGGCGAGCTTTTCCTCCGCCTGCTTGAGCTTTTCGTTTAAGGATTCTTCCTTCTTTTCCATCGCGTCCGACTTTTTGTCGAGCGATTCCTCTTTTTGAATCAGTCTTCTTTCCTGCCGCTGGACCTCGGCGCGGCGTTCGCGGGTTTCCTTTTCCGCTTCGGTAATCAGCCGGTGCGCCTCGTCCTTGGCTTCCAAAATGGTTTCCTTGCGTTTGTTTTCCGCGGTCTGCACGGCGTTGTTGACAATGCGCGCGGCCTCCTCGGTGGCGGAGCCGATGGCGGATTCCGCAACCTTTTTCCGGTGCAGGCCGCCGAGCACGAAGCCCAAAACGCCGAAGACGACCGCCGCGCAAACGGCGGAAATCACTGCAATCAGTACAGGGTTCAAAAAGAATGACACCTCCCTTTCGTAGGTTTTCCGGTTCTTGAAAGCATAGTTTTCGAGAGAAAACAGAACTGAATTTGCGGATAACGCAGCATGATCGCAGGATGCTGCATTATCTTAATTATTTTATACTGTTTGCCGCCGGATGTCAAGAAAAAGAGACCGGCGCGCCCGTCTTTTTCAATCGGGACCGTTTGCGCCCGCTTTGCGGCGATATGCCCAAAAATCGCGCCCGGAAAAGACGCGGCGCGAAGGATTTGCGAATTTTTGTTAAATCTTTGTAAACCGGATTGACCGCGGCGGGGGAATCGTGGTTAAATAGGCGTGTAAGCTGGGAAAGATTCGGACTTCCGCAAACGCGGACAAAAAGGAGAAAACGGCATGGACAAGCAGGACGCAAAAGCGCGCATCGCGGCGTTTACCGAAAAGCACAAGGAAATTTGGAAATTCATCAAATTCACCTTCACGGGCGCGAGCACCTCGGTGCTCGAAATGGCGGTGTTCGCGCTGCTGCAGTACGTCATTTTCGCATCGCTGCGCGAGGCGCCCGTCGGCGACAGCGCGGTGCTCGACTTCCTGGGGATTGAATACAAGGGGTATATGTACTCCTACTTCATTTCGGCGACCATCGGCTACGCCGCGGCGTACGTCATGAACCGCAAGCTGACCTTCAAGGCCGACGCGAACCCCGTGCTCTCGACGGTGCTGTATGCCATCATGGTCGTCTGCACCATCGCCTTCAACACCTGGTTCGGCTCGTTCATCGGCACCTGGGTCACAAACAACGGCTGGAACAACTTCTGGGTCGATATGCTCGTCAAGCTCATCGTCATGACCGTGCCCACCCTCTGGACCTATCCGCTCAACCGCTTCGTCATCCACCGCAAGAAAAAATCCGACAAGGAGGCGTAAGGCTTGTCCGAAACGCGAGAGTCTGCCGCGCAGAAGCCGCGCTTTACCGAACGCCACCCCGAGTGGTGGAAATTCATCAAATTCAACCTCTGCATCGTCGTGACGACGGCGCTCGACGTGAGCATCTACCTTCTGCTGCTCTACCATGTGTTTGACGGTCTCAACGCCGTCCCCGTCGCCGACAGCGCGCTTTTGCGCTTTTTGCGCATCGAGTACCAGGGGTATTTATACGCCTACCTTATCTCGACGACCGTCGGCTACGTCGCGGCGTACCTCATCAACCGCAAGCTGACCTTCCACTCCGACTGCAACGCCGCGCTCTCGAGCGTGCTGTACGTCATCATGGTCGCGGGGACCATTTTGTTCGACTCGTGGCTGGGCGGCGTCGTCGGCACCGTGATGCAGAACCACGGCTGGAGCACGCCGTTTACGGAAATCCTCGCGAAGTGCGTCATCATCAACGTCCCGACCATCTGGACCTATCCGCTCGAGCGCTTCGTTATCCAGCGGCAGAGAAAGAAGGCGTAACGCATGGACATTCGACTGTTTGCGACCGACCTCGACGGCACGCTGCTGAATTCGAACGGCGCGGTCAGCCGCCGCAACTTCGCCGCCATGCGCCGCGCGTGCGCCGACGGCTGCTTTGTCGTCCCCACCACGGGGCGCAGCTTTTACGAAATGCCCGCCGCGCTGCGCGAGGCGCGCGGCTGCTATACGCACTGCATCTGCTCGGACGGCGCCGCCATCTACAACGGCAAGGGCGATTTGGTGTGGAAAACCGTTTTTTCGCCCGACGCGGTCCGGCACATCGTCGCGGTCTTAAAAAACTACGACGTGCTGCTGGAATTTTACGTCAACGGCGTGCCGTACGCCCCGAAGGACAAGCTCAACGCCGCCGCCTACCGGCACTACCGCATTGAGCCGGACTACGACGCGGTGATGGACGAGACGCGCCGCGGATTTGCGGATATGGACGCGTTTTTGGAGCGGTCGATTGGGGATATGGAAATTTTCAACGTCTTTTTCGCCGATGAAAACGAGCGCACCGAGGCGTTTGCGCGTCTGGCGCACGGCGGCGTCGCGGAGCTGACGACCTCCATGCAAAGCAACCTCGAAATTTTGCAGCCCGGCGTCAACAAGGGGTCGGGGCTGCGGCGGCTTTGCAAAATGCTGGGTCTTTCCACCAAGCAGGTGCTCGCCGTCGGCGACAGCCGCAACGATTTGACCATGTTCCGCACCGTCGGCGTGGGGCTGGCCGTTTCGGGCGCGTGCAACGAATTGAAGGAGCGCGCCACGGCGGTTATCTGCTCGAACGACGCGCACACCTTTGCTTACGCCTATTCGCACTACGCGCCGCAGAAGGCGGCGGCGCACGGCAAGGAGGAGAGCCTATGGGCCAGACGGCGCCGGCCGGCAAAATCTACTTTTTAAACACCGGGATGTCCGACTGCCTGCTGCTGGAAAGCGCGGGGCATTACGCGCTGATTGACGCGGCCGAGGACACCGAATACCCGAAAAACAAGCCGTACTTGAAATACCGCGGCTACGAACGGGAGGTCGTCGACTTCCTCCTGCGCCACTGCCGCGGCGAAAACGGCCGCGTGACGCTCGATTTCGTGCTCGGCACGCACGCGCACTCCGACCACCTCGGCGGGTTCGACACCGTGGCGCTGTGCGAGGAGATTGACATTCGGCAGGCGTACCTGCGCCCCTACGACGCGCGCCGGGTCTTTGTCATGGAGCGCGTGTGCTGGGACAACCAGGAGGTCTACGACGAAGCCGTCGGCGCGTTCCGGCAGCGGGGCGTGCCCATCTGCGACGATTTTGACGGCAGGCGCGTCACGCTCGGGGAAATGGCGCTGACCTTTTTGTACTGCGGCACGCACAACCGCACAAGGCTTGCCTACGGCGAAAACGTCCAAAGCGTCGTGACGCTTCTGGAGGCGGGCGGCGCGCGGGCGGCGCTTGTCGGCGACATGAACTACAAGGCGGGCGACGAACGACGCCTGGCCCCGCAGATTGGCAAGGTCGACCTTTTGAAGGTCGGGCACCACGGCACGGTCGGTTCGACCTCCGCGCGGCTTTTGCGGACGCTTTGCCCAGAGGTGGCGGTTGTGACGAACAAGCGCCTGGGCGTGTTCCCCGACGTGTGGCTCAAGCTCCGGCATTACTGCCGGGAAATTTACACGACGGTCGAGGCCGACGGCGTGTGCGTCGAATTCTCCGGGGACGGCACGCTGCGCGTCACGACGGGCATCATGGGCTGACCGCGGGAATTGGGCAAAAAATTTACCGGGACAAAACGAACGGGACCGTGCGGCTGCACGGTCCCGTTTCCGGCTGTAAAAAAACAAAAACTGCGCGCACACCCCGTAGGACGGGGGACAAGCTCGCGCCGAGAAAAGGGCGGTTGGTTAACCAAGCTGTTTACGGCTGTGCAGATATTACAAATCAGAAGTTACCCTTTGCCCCCTCAGCTGTCAGAATTCAGAATACAGAGGTCAGAAGTCAGAAAAGCGCAAATTAGAAGTTATCATTTGCCCCCTCTGACAAGGGTGATTCCCCGCGGTGCGGGGAAATGTCCGCGCAGCGGACAAAGGGGACGGCCAATCAGAATTCAGAGGTCAGAAATCAGATGTCAGAATGGTAGGGCGGGGGCTTGCTCCCGCCGTAAAATGGCGGAAGGTTTACCAAGCTGTTTCCGGCTATCCAGACATTGAAAAATCAGAACGCACCCTTTGCCCCCTCTGACGAGGGGGCTGGCGAGACGGCGCTTGCGACGTCGAGACTGGGGGAGAGACAAGTCAGAACTAAGCGCGTGTTATGCGCCGTTCTTACGAACGGCGAGAGGTTCTCTCCCTCCGTCACGCGCTGCGCGCGTGCCACCTCCCTCGTCAGAGGGAGGAACGGTAGGTGCGACTTTCGGTTTCATCACAGCCGGGACGTGTGTCCTTGCCGGACTGTGCTCGGGCGGGCACGGAGTCCCGCCCCTACGGCAGTCGATTTTATTTTCATCACAGCCGAAACGTGTGTCCGTGTCAGGCTGTGTACGGCAGGCGCAGAGGCCTGCCACTACGCGTTCTGACCTCTGACATCTGACATCTGAATTCTGACAAGGGAAGCCCGCCACTACGCGTTCTGACCTCTGACATCTGAATTCTGACAAGGGAAGCCTGCCACTACGCGTTCTGACTTCTGATTTCTGAACTCTGAATTCTGACTGGGCAAGCCCCGCCCTACGGTGTGTGCATTTTCCTTTTTCCGCACGGTTGGAAACAGTCCGGTTAACCGCCTGACTCTCGGCCGCCTTCCGGCTGCGGAGGTTCGGCCTCGGCCTTCGGAGCTTTGCCGGACCGCCGCGCAAACGCGAGCAGCGCCGTCACAAGCGCGGGCACGAGGGCGCTGAGCAGCACGGAAAGCATGGCCGCGTTTAAAAAGCCGGTTACGAAGTCGTAGAGCGACAAAAGGCTGATGTTGACGCGGTCCGCCGCGCCCAGCGCAAGACCGGCGGCCGGGGCCGCAAGCAGCATCAGCGCCGCGGCGGAAAACGCATAGATGAAAAAGCGCAGGCAGCTGCGCCGCTTTGTAAAAAACAGGCGCAGAATCACCGCGCAGACGGCAAATCCGGCCGCGCCGGCCGCCGCCGCATACAGCGCATACGGGCTGTACCGCGCGAGCAGCTGGGCCGCCGTCGCGAAATACGAGGCGGAAAAGACCCCGGCGTACGCGTCGTACAGCGTGCAGAGCTCCGATGCGATGGTTTGCAGGTTTTCGTTGACCGTGTCGTCGAGCGTGAAGCCCTGCTCGACGGCATAGGCCTGCAATTTCGTAAGCAGCGCGCTTTGCAGCGCCTCGGTCACGGCCGGGTCGCGCTCCACGCTGCCCGCGTAAAACCGGCGCAGCGCCGCCGACGCGTCCGCATCGATGCTTTCGGGCGTAATATCCGTCCCGAACACGCCGTCAAAAAAGCTTTCGTCAATGTTGCAGGCGTTGCCGTAGGAAACGAATTCCTCGCGCAGCTCCCCGCACAGCGCTTCGGAAAACTGCGAGCGCGCAAGCACGCGCACCGCAAAGGCGGGGTTGAGGACCGTCGCCGACAGCGTCAGGCACAAAACGGTCAGCACAACGAAAAGGGACATAAGAAACGACACGAGCGTACAAAGCAGGGAACGCACGGTCCTGGCTGATTTCGTCATCCGCGCCCTCCTCATTCATACATATTGACGTTCGGCCCCGAAACCTTTTCGCAGAACGCGAAAAAGCGGTACGGCGTCGACGCGATGGTGTCGTTCGGATAGCAGGTGTACAAAAGCAGGATTTCCTTGTACCCGTTGAGCTCCTCCGCATACCCCGCGCGGTCCGTGTTCTCGATAATATCCGTGCGGTAGACGCGGTAGACATAAGCGCCGTAGGTGGTTTCCAGGTGTACGAGCGCGCCCTCCTCCACGTATTGCAGCGTGTGGAAGTAGGTGTTGTTGTGCGCGCCGACCAGCACGCCGCGCCCGCAGCCGGGGATGTGGCTGTACAGCGACATACACGCCCCGCGCTTCAAAAGCGATTTGCTGTCGCCGTAGATGAGGTCCGTGTCAATCTCGGTCCCCTCCACGGTGATGTGGCCGAACGCCTCGCCGTAAACCGGGAAGGTAAAGTCGTCCCAGTTGAGCGTTCCGCCGGTCCGGCCGGTACTCCCATTGAAAATGCTGTCCGCCCCCGGTTCTTCAATGGTCTGGGCGTTGGCGCCGGAAAACGCCAGCTCATAAACGGTCACCAGGGGGTCGAGAATCGGCGTCAGGCAGGCAAATAAGATAAGGTACCCGCACAGGAAAAAAACGACCGGAAGCAGCAAAAACCACTTCCGGTAACGTTTGGTTTGCCGACTGTGTTCGGGCTTAGTCTTCATCCGCCTTGCGCAGACGCTTTACGCTCACGCCCGCTGCGCAGAGAACCGCCAGCGCTGCCGCGCCGCAGACCGCAGCGGCGGTGTAGCTCGCACCGGTCTTGGTGATGGCGGGATGCAGCTCCGCAACAACCTTGCCGCTCGCGTCCGTGATAATCAGAAGGCCGTGGTCGGCATCCGCAAGGGAGCCCTTCGTCGAGACGGAGTAGCCGACAACGCCGAGCGCGCGGTTCGCATAGTCCAAAAGGGCCTTGGTGGAACCGGTCTTCGTGATGTCCTCAATCTCGGTGAGGTTCTTCGACTTGACGAACGCCAGCGCTTCGTCCAGAACGCCGATAATCTCGTTGTACTGCGCTTCGGTCAGGTCTACCGTCGTCAGAACGTTTTCGAGCATCGTGGTGAATTCCGGGCCGGCCGTAATCGTAACGCCGTCTACGACGTACGCGGTCTCCACATAGTTCATCAGCTTTTGCTCGTACTCGTTGATGCCGGACGCCGCAAAGGCGGGAATCATAGAGACGACCAGAAGGACAGCAGCAACCATGAGGCATGCCAGTTTTTTCATGTTTTGCACTCTCCTGTTTCTGAAATTTCCGCATCAGGCCGCCGCACGGGACGGTACGCCTCATACAGAATCATATTTATATTACCGCTTTTCCTCAATTTTGTCAACCCGCATTTTTTATCTAATTTTTTCCGGCCTGCTCTTGACAAAAATGCACAAAAATCGACACGTTTGCCGCTGTCGGTGGATTTTTGCCATCCCCCGGGCGCGGCGCGCTTGACAAACGCGCAGAAAACGTGTACTATCCTGTAGCCCGGCAAATCCGATGCCGCCGGGCGGCCGGTTCGTGACCATCCCGGCCGGCGCAATGCGCCGAATCAAAACTACGGAGGGTTTTTCCATGCAGAACAAAAACGTCAAATTCTTAGTCCGCGGCGCGGTGATTGCCGCCATGTACGCGGCGCTGACCTATCTCGCCGGCGTCGCGGGCCTCGCCTACGGCGGGGTGCAGTTCCGCTTTTCGGAGGCGCTGACGGTCCTCGCGGCCTTTACGCCCGCCGCCATTCCGGGGCTGACCATCGGCTGCTTTTTGGGCAACCTCGGCAGCCCCTACGGCATGGTCGACATCCTTTGCGGGACGCTTGCGACGCTGCTCGCCGCCCTGTGCGCCTATGCCGCGCGGCGGATGCGCATCAAAGGGCTGCCGCTTTTGTCGATGTTTTTCCCGGTGCTGTTCAACGGCCTCATCGTCGGCGCCGAGGTGGCCGCCTTCCTGCCGGAGGGTTTTACGCTGTACGGTTATCTTGCGAACGCCCTGTGGGTCGCCATCGGGGAGCTGGTCGTCTGCTACGCCGGCGGCATACCGCTGACGCTCGCGATTGAAAAAACCGGCCTGAAAAAATTTTTCCGGTAAAGCCGAACAGGAGCCGCACGGCTCCTGTTCTTTTTATCGCCCGCCCGCTTGCGGGGAAATCGTCCGCAAGCCCTTACACGTCGATTTGGTACGTTGCAACGTATTGCAGGTTCTCTTTTGTATAGCCGAACACGGCGTTCGGGAACAGCGGCGCCATATAGCGGATGGCTTGTTGGATAACGCCCTTTTCCTTAGCGTTCGGTTTATAATAGAACGCCATCTTTTCCCCGTACCGGTCGTGCACAATCAACGCCAGCTTGTCCGTACTGCTGACAAGCAGGAAGCGTGTTCTGTGCTCATACTGATATACGCAAAGGACGTCGCTTGTGTGCGCAAACAGAAGCGGATTTTTCCGGGAAACCAGATAGTCGGCGTTCACGCAAAGGCGGGCGTCCTGATATAGCGGCGCAGCCTTCACCGCCTCACCGAGGTCGACAAAGTTCCCGTACGCGGCAAACAGAACTTGTGCGCGGCGCAGCCTTTTTATCATGCACACCAAGAAACCAACCGCCGCGGCCAGCCAAACCGCAAAGAAAAACACAGCAAAGGAATTATCGTCCTCATCCAGCGTTGTGCGCGGTTCGCGAATCACGCGCAGACCGTTGTGCGCATACATATTCGACACAACGGCGTTGTTGCCCACCTCGGCGATAATTTCGCTTTGGATTTCGGCGTCCGGCGTCATTACATCTCCATAGACCGTTACGGCGTCCGCTGCGTCGAAGTTCTCCGGCAGCTCTTCTGCCTCCAGCACACAGAGGGCGTCCTGATAATAGTCGTAGGACGTCTCGATTGTGAACATATTCCCATAGACATCTATGGCCAGGCAGGTGTAGGTCTCGATATGCTCGACGCCCCGCTTCTCGTAGCCCTCCTGGTAAAGGGGCAGCACGTATATGAGGTCCGTCGTTACATATTCGCCGACCGTGCTGTTTGCCGGCTCAAAGCTCGCCGCGGGAATCGGCTTTGCGTTTGCGCTGGCCTTTATAAAGTTGACTACGCCCATTAAAACAATGCTGGCGAAAAATGCCGTGAACACCGCCGCAATGCCGACGAATACGCGCCGCTTTGCCAAATAGGCTTTCGTCTTACCGGAGGCCTGCTCGTCGTGCGGCCTCCGCGGCAAAAAAACGGGCTGCTTTTGCATTGCGGGATGCAAAAGCTCGTGCGTGTCTCGCGGCACTGTCGGCGGCGCCATCGGGTCGGGCGCGCCGGTCGGGGCGGCGGCCGGTTCCGTTTTCGCCGTACCGGCTTTCGGCAGCGGGGCGCCGCAGGAGGCACAGTAGAGCGCGCCGTCTTTGTTTTCTGTTTTACAATTCGGACAAAGCATATTCCATTCTCCTCTTTCTCTTTCCCTTTTCTTTTATAGTACACATTTGCGGCGCAAATTTCTATATGCTGCGAGTAGACACCCTATTCGCCGCGTATGCCGGCCGACGCCTCCCCGTTTTTTGCCGGCTGTCGACAGCAAACAGAACCCGCCGCCGAAATTCGGCGGCGGGTTTTCGTGTTCCGCGGCGGGCAAAGCCGGCGGCGTTATCCCTCGCGTTCCTGTCCGGCGGCAAGCTCGTCGCGCGCCGCGAGCACGTCGCGCATACAAAGCACCGTCGTCAAAAAGGACAGCACGGCTATGGCTGCCGAAAGCAGCGCCCGCGCCGTGCGCAGGACCCCGTGTTTGCTCATGTCGTCTCCCTCCCGTTCTCCGCCTGCGCCGCGCGCGCCTCCCGGGCGAGCGCCTGCACCTCGGCTTTGGAAAACACATACGTCTTGTTGCAGAAATTGCAGGTCGCGCGCGTCTCCTCATCCCCGGCCATTTCCTCCAGCGCCGCAAGCCCCGTCGCGCGCAGGGCGTTTTTCGTCCGCTCGCGCGAGCAGGTGCAGCGGTAGCCGACCGACGCGCAGTCGAGCGTCTCCAGCGTAAATTCCGGCAGCGCCGCGCGGCAGATGGCCTCGGGCGTCATGCCTTCAAACAGCATCGTCGTCACGGGCCGAACCTTGCCGACGCAGCGCTCTACGCGGTCTATGACGCTGTCGTCCGCCGTCGGCAGCAGCTGAATGAGGAAGCCGCCGGCGTTGAGGATGCCTTCGGTTTCCGGGTCCACAAGCACCCCCAGGGCGCAGACGGTGGGGGTCTGCTCGCTTGCGGCGTAGTAGGCGGTCACGTCCTCGGCGATTTCGCCGGAAACAAGCGGGACCTGCCCGACATACGGCTCGCGCAGCCCCAGGTCGCGCACAACCGTGAGCGTGCCGGTTTTCCCGACCGCCCCCGCGACGTCCAGCTTGCCCCTGTCGTTCAGCGGCAGGCGCACATCCACGCGCCCCGCGCAGCCGCGCGCGTTCCCGCGGCTGTCGGCGACGGCGGTCAGGGGGCTTGCCGGGCCGTCGCCGCGCACGGTGAGCGTCACGGAATCGTTTTCGCCCTTGAGCATACTGCCCATCAGCGACGCCGCGGTCAGCAGCCGTCCGAGCGCCGCCGACACGACCTTCGCCGTGCCGTGCAGGCGCTGCATCTCCCGCACCATGTCCGTTGTATCCGCCGCAAGCACGCACAAAACGCCGTCGCGGTCCATCATGCGAATCAAATTTTCGTTCATACCGGTTCCTTTCGCGTTACATACACCACGCGCTCGCTCGTCTCCCGCGGCGGCGCGTCGGTATAGCCGTCACGCAGCTCCAAAACGCGCAGCCCCGCCGACAAAAGCAGCTTCTCCCACGTGCTCGGCGCATAGGCGCGCTCCGCAAACGTTTCCGACAGGCGGCGGTACGTCCCCTTGCCCGCGGGAAAGAAAAAATCAAGCGCAATTTCCACCGCGTCGCCGGGCAGCGGCGCGTTTTGCCAGACGCAGTAGACCTCGTCCGTATCGTAGACAAACACGTTGTCCGCGAGCACCTCCCGGTGCTTGTACGGCGTGTTGACGTCGAACACGAACACCCCGCCCGGCTCCAGGAACAGCGACACGCGCGCGAGCGCCGCCTGCACGTGCGCTTCGTCCGGCAGATGGTTGAGGCTGTCCAGCGTGCAGACCGCCGCGCGCACGGTGCCGTAGAGGTCGAGCGCGCACATATCCTGGCACAAAAACAGCGTGTCCTGCCCGGCCTGCGCCGCCTTTTGCCGGGCGACGGCGAGCATATCGGGCGACGCGTCCGCGCCGATGAGCGAATAGCCGGCCGCCGCGAGCTTCCCGGTCAGCGTCCCCGTGCCGCAGGCAAGGTCCAGCACCAGCCCGTCGGCAATCCCGTACCGCCGCAGCGCCGCGCACAAAAATGCGGCGCAGGCGTCGTAATCGACGTTCTGCGTCAGCGCGTCGTAGCCTGCGGCAAACGCCTCGTAGCTCATGCCCCGTCTTCTCCGGCGGTGCGCGCAAACAGCTTTTCATAGCCGTTGCAGCCGAATTGCAGCGAGCGGTTCACGCGGCTGATGGTCGCGGTAGACGCCCCCGTTGTCCGGACGATGTCGGAATAGACCTGCTTTTCCGAAAGCATTTTCGCAACGGCGATGCGCTGCGCCATCGCCTGCAGTTCGTTGACGGTGCACAGGTCCTCGAAAAAGTCGTAGCACTCCTCCATGGAACGCAACGCCAGCACGCACCGGAACAGGAAATCCATATTTTCGCTTTTGAGCTTACTGTCGCGCATGATAACGCCTCCAATCCTTTCCCATTTTAGCACACTAAACTTGAAAAGTAAAGCGCTTCCGCCCGCCCGGCACGCGCCGCGGCAGCCGCGCACGAAAAATTTATTCTTTTTCAAAAAATCCCTTGACATATCCTAAAAAATGTGGTATTTTAATTCAGCCGCAAACAAAGCGGCCGTTCGGGAGCATAGCTCAGCTGGGAGAGCATCTGCCTTACAAGCAGAGGGTCACAGGTTCGAGCCCTGTTGGTCCCATTTTCTATGAGTATCATAGAACTAATTTCATATGGCGATGTAGCTTAGTTGGCTAGAGCATACGGTTCATACCCGTAGTGTCAGCAGTTCGAATCTGCTCATCGCTATGTCAGGAAGAGATGTATTTTTATCGAATACATCTCTTTTTTTCTTTTCTGCTGTTATGAATCAGGTTA
>DGYFJ06201__coassemble_688_pt1 | contig 25522 bp, 24 predicted proteins | sample DGYFJ06201__metabat2_low_PE_011 | metagenome-assembled genome bin DGYFJ06201
GCAGGGACGGTTCTGTGTCGGGCTGACATCTGACTTGTCTCTCCCCTATTAGATGTTAGATGTTAGATGTTAGATGTTAGACCGCATAAAGGCGGGCTGGCATCTGATTTTGTCTCTCCCTCCGGCTTTGCGGCGAATTTTTCGCCGCAAAGCCACCTCCCTCGTCAGAGGGAGGAAAAGTTACATCTGACTTTTGGGTTCTGCGCAGCCGGGGCGTGTTGTCCGTAGCGGGCTGGGTATGGCGGGCGTGGAAGCCCGCCACTACGCGTTCTGACATCTGATTTCTGAACTCTGACCTCTGACTTCTGAACTCTGAATTCTGACCGGAGAAGCCCGCCGCCACGCGGTCTAGAATCTAGCGTCTAACATCCAGCATCTAACATCTAACATCTAGCATCTAACATCTAACATCTAGCGTCTAACGTCTAGCATCTAGCATCTAACGTCTAATATCAACATCTAATTATCCGGCCAGGCGGGCGTGCCGTCGGCGTTCGTTTCGTCGTAGGCCGGCACGCTGAATTTCGGCCCGAGATAGACAAGCTGGAAATTGTAGCTTTCGGTTTCCATCTGCATGGAGGTGCCGGCAATCGGTTCGTCGACGTAGAGGACAATCTGGGCAATTTTGTCGTACGCCACTTCAACGAACACGCGTTTTGCGCCCTCCAGCAGCGACGGTTCGCCGTAGGTCTCGCGGTACCGCTGCAGGAAGCTGTCGCGCACGCAGAACTGCATTTGCACAATGTGCCCGCGGCTGTCGATTTTGCAGCCGTCGGCGGAAAAGTCCATATCCGCCGCCGTAAGACCGGTCAGGCACCGCAGCTTTGCTTGCAGCGTATAGGGCGAAAACGCGTCGCTTTCCTGATACGCCGCAGCCGTCATCGGCGTTTTGGTGCGGGTCTCTCCGCCCGCCTCGTCCCGGGTATTTTCAAAGAGATAGGCCTTTGTTTCCCCGGACGCCCCGGTTGAATCGCCGCAATACGCTTCGTACACCGTTTTGCCGCCCAGCTGCTTTTGCACCTGGATGCGCAAAGTCGTATAGTCGCCGTTTTCATCCACATACGGCGTATAGGTTTTGTTGTCGATGTCGGACAGGACGTTGACCAGGGTATACTGCGTCGTTTCGGCGCGGTTGTCCGTCTCCTTCCAATAAAAGAGGTCGGCGGCAAGGGAATTTTGCAGCGCAGTTTCCAATACGGCCTGCGCGTCCGTTTCCGAGGCCTTTGCGCCGCAGCCGAACAGGCTGCCGAACAGCAGCGCGGCGGCAAGCAGCAGGCCGCCCGTTTTTAAACCGTTTCGCATGGTTCTCTCCCCTTTCAGGCCTGCGCCGCAGCCGTTTTCGGCGCAGCGGTCAGCTCGCGGTACCGCGCGCGCATATCCGGCAAAAGCGTCCGGCTGATTGCTTCCTCGCGCACCAAGGTTTTGGCGTCGAGATACGGCTTGAACGTGCGGTGGTACAGCTCCAGCTCCTTTTCCGCTTCGCGGATGGCGCGGTTTCTTGCGCGGTACGCCTCCCGCGTATCGTCGGGCATGGCGAGCGCCGCGTGCAGACGGCTTTCGTCCGGCGCTTCTATGCCGTTCGGATACGCCTTTTGGATGGCCGCCGCCATGCGCAGGCGCTTTTTGGCCTGCGACACCGCGTACCGCCGGCGGCGCTTTTCCGCCTTGGTGGACGCGGGCAGGGCGCGCGCGTCCGTAAGCAGGCTTTGCGGCGCCGTGCGCAGGTCCTCCGGCTGCAGGGCGGCGAGCGGCCGGGCAAATTCCAGCTTCATCTGCATTTCCGGCGTTTCAAATTTGGTCAGCTCGTCGGTCAGATAGACCGCCGCGTCCTTTTCCACAAGCAGCTGCCGCGCGGCTTTGAGGGCCTTTCGGGCGGCCTTTCGTTCCGCCTTTCCGGAGGCGGCGCGCACGGCGCGCTTGCACGCGGCAAGGTCCGGCGCGGGCGCGTCGAGGCAGGCGTAGGTCTCCTCAATGCCCGCCATCGTTTCGACGATGCGCTCATCCGACAGGCAGCCGTCGGCGTAGTCGTCGAACAGCGCGCGGTACTCGAGCGCCTTGACGATGTTGCGGTGCTTTTCGACCGACAGGCTGTAAAAGAAGAACGGAATCAGGTTGGTAACCGCGCCGGCGATGGACATCAGGCACAGCACCATGAAGAAATTGTTGCGGATGGTGGGGTCAAAGAGGATATCGTAATTGGTCGTCACGCCCATGAGCTCATAGACGTACGGAATCACGAGTCCCGTGGAAAGCGTTACGGGCAGGCCGATGAGCCCCGCCGTGCCGAACATGAAGTCCATGCGCTTGCCGCTGATGTACTGCTGGTAATCCTTGACCTCGGCGTGCATGACGTTGTTGTAGACAAGCGACAGCGCGTTGACGAACGTGTTGAGGTAATTGAATATGAAAAACAGGTACATCGTCTTGTAGGTAAACAGCATCGCGGTGACGAACACGATGTTGAGGCTGTTGTGCACCAGCAAGAGCCTGCGGTTGCCGAGACGCTTTAACAGGAACGGCGCAGAGAACATGGCGATGCCGGACGCGGTGCCGAGCACCGTATTGAGCAGGCCGTAATTGGTCATGTCCTGCGTGCCGTAGATGAAAATCCAGCTGAAAATAACGCCGCAGGCGGATTCCGCAAAGCCAATCCAGCCGGAAACGGTGCGCAGCCACCAATGCTTGTTGCGGTAGATTTGCAGGCAGCCCTCAATCACGCGGACGCGCGGCGTATAGTTTTTGGAGGCGACGATGCGCTCCTTGCAGCCGAACGCCGTAAAGAGGTTCATCCCCACGCCCAGCACCGCGACCGGCACAATGACGTAGCGGTAGGTGTTGATGTTGGTGTAGCCGCCGAAGCGGGCGGCGAGCATCGGGACGAAAAGGCCGGTCAGCGTCGGCGCCATGGAATAGATGATGCTGTTGATGGCGATGATTTTGGAGCGTTCCTCGGAGTTGGAGGAGATGACCGTTTGCAGCTCGCTGTAGGTGTCGGTGAACATGGGCGAAATCATTGCAATCGACACCGTAACGAAAAAGGTCAGATACAACTTTTGCGTGTAAGGCAGGGTCGGGACGGGCAAAAAGATATAGACCGCCGCCAATACCGAAATGGGAATGCCCATCACCGCGATATACGGGCGGAAACGCCCCCAGCGCGTGCGGGTATTGTCCACAATGCGGCTGCGGATTATCGCAAAAAAGATGTTGAGGACCGTATAAATCATCGACATATACTGGATGTGCATGGGCGTTATGCCGATGGTCGAGCCGATAAGCGTGTTGCCGACCGACAGGCCGAAATACCCGGTCAGCGTCGTGACGAACTGCTGGCCCATACCGCCGAGGCCGAGATTCAGAATCTCCTTATACGGGACCTGATTTTTCCCGCCCGGGGTCTTCCAATGGCCGGTTACGTCCTTGATGACGTTGACGGCAAGCGTTTTGCCTTCTTTGAAGATGTTCAAGGGACATACCTCCAACCCTACGCATTACTTATATCATAGCGTTTGCGCTGTTTTTCGTCAATGTGCACAACAAAAGAAAAAAACCGCTTTGGGTTTGTAGAAAATCCACAAAACCAAAGCGGTTTTTGCCGTGTTGCCCAAAGAAGCGGTCGGGCGCGTTTTGTTGTAAGGCCGTTTTCCTTTACACGCTTGCCAGCGCCCGGTCGACGTCGGCTAAGATGTCGTCGATATTTTCTATGCCGACCGAGAAGCGAATCATGTCGGGCGTGACGCCGCATTCGGCCAGCTCCTTGTCGGAAAGCTGCCGGTGCGTCGTAGACGCCGGGTGCAGCACGCAGGTGCGCGTGTCGGCGACGTGCGTCACAATGGCGGCAAGGCGCAGGCTGTTCATAAAGCGTTCCGCCGCCTCGCGCCCGCCCTTGACGCCGAAGGAAATCACGCCGCAGGTGCCGTTCGGCAGGTATTTTTCAACAAGCGCGCGGTCGGGGCTGCTTTTCAGCCCCGGGTAGTTGACCCAGCTGACGCGGTCGTCCGCCTCCAAAAACTCGGCGACGCGCTGCGCATTTTGGCAATGGCGCTCGACGCGAAGCGCAAGCGTTTCCAGCCCCAGGTTCAGATAAAAGCTGTTCTGCGGCGCGGGGGTCGAGCCGTAGTCGCGCAGCAGCTGGGCGACAATCTTGGTGATATAGCCCGCCTTGCCGAAATCGCGGGTGTAGACCGCGCCGTGGTAGCTTTCGTCCGGCTCTGTAAGGCCGGGGAACTTGTCATTCTGCGTCCAGTCGAAATTGCCGCTGTCCACGACCGCCCCGCCCAGCGCGCAGGCGTGGCCGTCCATGTATTTCGTAGTGGAATGGGTCACGATGTCGGCGCCGAACTCGAACGGCCGGCAGTTGACCGGCGTGGGGAAGGTGTTGTCGACAATGAGCGGCACACCGTGCGCGTGCGCGGCGCGGGCGAACTTTTCAATGTCGAGCACCTCGAGCGACGGGTTGGCAATCGTCTCGCCGAACACGGCCTTCGTATTCGGGCAAAACGCGGCGTTCAGCGCCGCCTCGTCGGCGCGCGGGTCCACAAAGGTCACGTCGACGCCGATTTTGCGCATGGTCACGTTCAGGAGATTGAACGTGCCGCCGTAGATGGTCGCCGAGGAGACGATGTGGTCGCCGGCGCCGAGGATGTTGATAAGCGCGAAGAAATTCGCCGCCTGCCCCGAGGCGGTCAGCACCGCCGCCACGCCGCCCTCTAAAGAGGCGATTTTCGCCGCAACCGCGTCGTTTGTGGGGTTGGCAAGACGCGTGTACATATAGCCGGGCTCCAAATCAAACAGCTTGGCCATGGCGGCGCCCGTGTCGTACTTGTAGGTGGTGGACTGGTAAATGGGCAGGACGCGCGGCTCGCCGTTTTTCGGGCTGTAGCCGACCTGCACGCATTTGGTCTCAATCTTATAGTTCGGTTCCATGGGTTATGCCTCCTCCAAAAAACGCTTCATAATGTCCGGGCCGTGCTCGATAAACACGCCCGTGGCCGCCGCCGTCTGCTCGTTGATGGTCGAAACGCCCTTTTGCGCCCTGCTCTTTTGGTAAATGAGATAGGGCACCGGGTCGCTTGCGTGCGTGCGGGTGACAATGGGCGTGGGGTGGTCGGGCAGGAGCATGATTTTATAGTCCTCCCCGAGTGCCTCCAGGCCCTCGAGCACAATGGGCAGCACGCGGCTGTCAATCGCTTCAATCGACTTGACCTTGTTTTCCGGCTCGTTGCGGTGGCCGCATTCGTCGGGCGCTTCGAGATGGATGTAAGCCAGGTCGCAGCCGTCTTGCAGCGCTTCCACGGCGGCGCGGGCCTTGCCCTCGAAATTCGTGTCGATGTAGCCGGTCGCGCCCTCGACCTCCGGCGCGCGCATCCCGGCGCATTTGGCAATCCCCTTGAGCAGGTCCACCGCGGAAATGACCGCGCCGGTCTTGCCGAACAGGGATTCAAACGTCGGAAGCATCGGCTTTTTGCCCTCGCCCCACAGCCAGATGGCGTTCGCCGGCCGCTTGCCCGCGTCAACGCGCGCCCGGTTCACCGGGTGGTCCTTTAAAAACGCATAGCTCTCGCGCATCATGGCGACAAGCTTTTCGGCGTTCGGCGACGTGGAGAGGTACGGCCCCACAACGCGGCCGGAAATATCGTGCGGCGGGGTCATGGCGCCGAGCTCGGTCGTCCCGTTTGCCCACACCAGGCAGTGGCGGTAGCTGACGCCCGGATAAAACGTAAATTCTTCGTTCCCGAAATGCGCCTGCACGTCGCGGATGAGCACGGCGGCCTCTTCGCTCGAAATATCGCCCGCGCAGTAATCCACCATGGTCTTGTCCGCGAAATCCGGCTCGTCGGAGAGCGTCACCAGATTCGTGCGCAGCGTTACGTCCGTGTCGCGCAGCGCCACGCCGATGCTCGCCGCCTCCAGCGGCGAGCGGCCCGTATAGTAAAGCGCCGGGTCAAAGCCCATGACGCTCATGTTCGCGACGTCGCTGCCGGGCTTCATGCCCTTTGCAACCGTGCGCACAAGCCCGACCTGCGCGGACTTTGCAAGCGCATCGATGTGCGGCTTTTTTGCCACCTCCATCGGCGTTTTGCCGCCGAGTGCGGGCACGGGGTAATCCGCCATGCCGTCGCACAGCACTACCACATATTTCATGTTTCCAGACTCCTTTTTCGGTCTTTCGGCCGTTATACGCGATGCCATTTGACGCCCTGGGGCGTGTCCTCCAGGACAATCCCCTCGGCCTTCAGCTCGTCCCGGATGCGGTCGGCCTCCGCCCAGTTTTTCGCGGCGCGCGCGGCCTGGCGCGCTTCGATGCGCGCGGCGATACCGTCGTCGAGCGTCTCCTTTTTGCGGTTGTAGACAAGCCCGAGCACGTCCGTCGCAAGCCTGTCAAACAGCGCGGCGGCCTCCTCCAAAAGCGCCTTTGAGCCGGAGGGAAGCACCGACACGTTGATGTCGCGCACCAGCTCGAACACGGCGGCAAGGCCGTCGGCGGTATTGAGGTCGTCGTCCATGGCCGCGATGAACTGCGCCCGGCGCGCTTCCAGCTGCCCGCGCACCTCGGCGGCGTTTTCGGGCTCCCGGTCCCCCGCGCTTTGCAGCGCAAAGTCGATGCTGTCACGGCAGGTGTAAAGGCGCTCGAGCGACGCGCGGCACTGCTCGATGATGTCCACGCTGTAATTGATGGGGCTTCTGTACTGCGAGGACAGCATCAGATAGCGGATAGGCTCGTAGCCGTATTCCTTCGCGACGTCGCGCACCGTAAAGAAATTGCCCAGCGACTTCGACATTTTGACGTTGTCGACGTTGATATAGCCGTTGTGCATCCAGTACCGGGCAAACGGCACGCCGTTGCAGCACTCGCTTTGCGCAATCTCGTTTTCGTGGTGCGGGAAAATCAGGTCCTGCCCGCCGCAATGGATGTCAATCGTTTCGCCCAGGTACCGGCGCGCCATCGCCGAGCATTCTATGTGCCAGCCGGGGCGTCCCCTGCCCCACGGCGCGTCCCACGCGGGCTCGCCGGGCTTCGCGCCCTTCCAAAGCGCAAAGTCCATCGGTTCCTTTTTCAGCTCCCCGATGTTGATGCGCGCGCCCGCCTCCAAATCCTCGAGCGGCTGGTGCGACAGCTTGCCGTATTCCTTGAACTTGCCGGGGCTGAAGTACACGTCGCCGTTCTCGACCGCGTAGGCGTAGCCCTTTTGCAGCAGCGTCGAAATAATCGCTTCGATTTCGTCGATGTTTTCCGTCGCCTTGGGGTGGACAGTCGCCTCGCGGAAATTGAGGCCCTTCGCATCCGTCCAGAACTCCCGGATGTAGGTTTCGGCTACGGTTTTGTAGTCGGTCCCCTCCTCGTTTGCGCGGCGGATGATTTTGTCGTCGATGTCGGTGAAATTCTGGACGAACCGCACGGTATAGCCGCGGAATTCCAAATAACGGCGCAGCGTGTCAAACACGCACAGCGGGCGGGCGTTGCCGATGTGGATGAAGTTGTAAACCGTCGGCCCGCAGGCGTAGATTTTCACTTCGCCGGGGCTTAAGGGTACAAGCTCCTCTTTTTTTCGGGTGAGCGTATTGTAGACGCGCATAATCATTCTCCTTTTCGTTCCGCGTCGCGGTAAGCTTGCAATTCCTGTTCGAGCTTGTGGATACGCACGGACATACGGCACAGTTCCTGGGAAACGGGGTCGGGCACATGGACCTGGTCGAGGCTGTCGACCCGCACGCCGTTGCGCTTGACGACGCGCGCGGGCACGCCGACCGCCGTGCTTTCCGGCGGGATTTCCTCGAGCACGACCGCGCCGGCGGCGATGTTGGAATTGTCGCCCACGCGAAAAGGCCCGAGCACCTTGGCGCCCGCGCCAATCATCACCCCGTTGCCAATCGTCGGGTGGCGCTTGCCCGTGTCCTTGCCCGTGCCGCCGAGCGTCACGCCCTGGTACAGCGTGACGTCGTCGCCGATTTCCGTCGTTTCGCCGATAACGACGCCGGTGCCGTGGTCGATAAAGAAGCGGCGGCCGATTTTGGCGGCGGGGTGAATCTCAATGCCCGTTTTGCGCACGGCGCGCTGCGAAAGCCAGCGCGCCCAAAACCGGTGGCCGTGCCGCCACAGCCAGTTGGCGCGGCGGTGCATCCGAATCGCCTTAAGGCCCGGATACAAAAGCAGAATTTGCAGCGTGGAGGTCGCCGCCGGGTCGCGCTCCTTGACGGCGGCGATGTCCTCCTTGAGTCTTGCGAACATACCTTTCCTCCAAAAAAACAGCCCTCGCCGCCCCTACGGGTGCGGCGAAGGCGAAAAATTCGCGGTCCCACTTCGCTTCCCGCCCCGCCATGCGGGACGGCTCTTTGCCTTAACGCGGCTTAAGACGGGCGGGGATACTCCTGTTCCCCCCGCCTGCTCGGGAGTGCATTTCACCGGGTGTCCCGCAAAAGCGCTCACAGCCTTCGGCGCTTTTTCTCTGGGGCGGGAGGGAGACGGCTACTTCTCTCCGTCAGGGCATTTGGAAACCTTCTCTATTGGTATAGTATAGCACGTTTTTTACGGATGTGCACCTGTTATTTTGCCGAATCTCACGCGCGCAGCGGCACGGTCATTTGGTATAATCGATTACGCTGCGGCTGTCCTTGATGTAAATCGCGCCGGAAATGACGGTTAACACGGCGGTAATCCACAGAAGGACGTTGGAAATGTTTGCAAGCGTCAAGAAGCTCGGCACCGTCACGCCGGGGTACAGCTGCGGGACGTATTGGTAGACCTCGCCGAGCAGCATGATAACGATGGTAAAGACCATCTGGCTGACGGTCTTGAGCTTGCCCCAGAAATTGGCCGGGATAACGACGCCTTCGGCCGCCGCAATCATGCGGATGGACGCGATGGCGAATTCCCGCGTTAAGACAAGCATCACAATCCAGATGTTGCAAAGCCCCATCTGCAAAAAGGCGAGCAGCGCCGAGGTGGTCAGGATTTTGTCGGCGATGGGGTCCAAGAGCTTGCCGAAATTCGTAATCTGCCCGTTTTTGCGGGCGAGCTTGCCGTCAATGGCGTCCGTCGCGGAGGCGACGGCGTAGACCAGCGTCGCAATCAAAAAGCGGTGCGGCAGCGATTCCCACAAAAGGAGCGCTAAAAACACCGGCGTCATGATGACGCGCGCAATGGTCAGCTTGTTGGGGGTGTTCAGCTTCATACGACTTCTCCAATCAAATCACAATCGCGCACATCGAAAATTTCGACCTCCACGAAGTCGCCCTCGTGCAGCTCGTAGCCGCAGGTGAAATGCGCCTCGCCGTCGATTTCCGGCGCGTCGCGCCAGATGCGGCCGAAATAGCTGTCCGTGTACGGGTCGTACCCTTCCACGACCGCCTGATACACATTTCCGACACAGGCCCGGCATTTTTCCTCGAAAATCCGGCTCTGGATATCCATGACCGTCTCACCGCGCGCACGGCGGACGTCCTCGTCCACCTGGCCGGGGAATTCGGCGGCGGGCGTCCCCTCCTCCGGCGAATAGGCAAAGCAGCCCAGGCGGTCGAACCGGGCGGCCTTTACAAAATCGCACAGCGTCTCGAACGCCGCCTCGGTTTCCCCGGGGAAGCCGGTGATAAGCGTCGTGCGCAGCACCACGTCGGGCATCCGCGCGCGAATTTTTTCAAGCAGCGCAAGCAGGCTTTCCCGGTCGCCCGTGCGGTGCATGGCGCGCAGAATCCCGGCGTCGGCGTGCTGCAGGGGCAGGTCGATATAGTGCAGGATTTTCCGGCTGTCCGCCATGACGTCCAAAAGCTCGTCGGTGATGCGGTCGGGGTAGCAGTACAGCACCCGAATCCATTCGAAGCCCTCCACGGCGTCGAGCGCCTTCAAAAGCGCGGCGAGCGCCGGCTTGCCGTACAGGTCCTCGCCGTAGCGCGTCGTGTCCTGCGCGACGACAATCAGCTCCTTAACGCCGGACGCGGCAAGCGCCTTCGCCTCTTTGAGAATCTCCTCGGGTTGTCGGCTGCGGAACGGCCCGCGAATGGCGGGAATGGCGCAGTATGAGCAGCAGTTCGAGCAGCCCTCGGCGATTTTCAGGTACGCGAACCACGGCGGCGTGGTCAGCATCCGTTCGCCGGAAAGCGGCAAATCGGTCTTTTCGCCGAAGCGCTCGACCGTCTCGCCGTCGAGTACGCGCCGGCAGATGTCGCAAATGTCGGCGTTCGAGCCCAGTCCCACGACGGCGTCCGCCTCGGGAATCTCGCGGAGAATCTCCTCGCGGTAGCGCTCGGCAAGGCAGCCGGTCACGACAATCTTGCCGATGACGCCCTCCTTTTTGAGCTCCGCCATATCCAGTATATTCTCAATAGCCTCCTGTTTTGCCTCTTCAATGAAGCCGCAGGTGTTGACGACGACAAGGTCGGCGCCGTCGACCTCGTTGGTGATGGTGTAGCCGGCCTCGGAAAGCCGCGCCAGCATCCACTCGGCGTCCACCTGGTTTTTCGGGCAGCCTAAGGAAATCATCCCGATTTTTTCAGCCATCTGTTTCCAGCTCCTCGCATTCCTGTTCCAATGTTCTGAAGGCTTCGCGGATGTCCGCATACGTATAGCCCATGCGCAAAAGGCCGTTGACCGCGCGCCGCCGTCCCTTTTCGTCGGACAGGGCGCTGCGGTATTTTCCTTGCAGCAGTTCTATAATACGGGTTTCGCCGGCTTTGTCAAGCCCTTCCACGGCATTTTCGGCAATTTCCCGCGAGACGCCTTTTCTGCGCAGCTCCAAAAGGATGCGCCGGGAGGCGAAATGTTTGTTGCGCGCGAGCTCCTCGGCGTACGCCGCGGCAAAGGCTGCGTCGTCCAGAAGCCCCAGTTCCTTGACGCGCGCGACGGCGTCGGCCGCCGCGGCGGGCGGGTATTTGCGGCAGAGCTTGTCATACAGCTCCTTTTCGCTGTGGCCGCGGCGGGAAAGATAGTCCTCGGCGCTGTTGAACGCACGGCGGGAGCCGACCGCCTGTTCCAAGGCGGCCAGCTCCCCCGAGTCAATTTCTGTCCGATTATGCCATCGTTCGGAATACCAGAAGCGGCTGTCCACCGTTAAGCGGTATTCGTCGTCGATGAAGATGTGTATTTTTTCACCCTTGCCGGGCTTGATTTGCAGCTTCATTCATCGTCCTCGACCGCGACGTCGATTTTGGCGCGCGCGGCGGCCTTGGACGTTACGACCGGCTTATAGGCCACGGGCTCGTCCGCCGGGTCCGCCGGCTTTTCGTGCTGCTGCGCCTCGGCGGCAAGCAGCTCGCGCACCTGCTTTTCCAGGTCGTCGCAAAGCGCCTTGTCGCGCGACAGCAGCGCCTTGACATTGTCGCGGCCCTGCCCCAGGCGCTCGCCGCCGTAGGAGAACCAGGCGCCGCTCTTTTTGACAAGCCCCAGCGTAACCGCCGCGTCGAGCACCTCGCCCACGCGGGAGATGCCCGCGCCGTACATGATGTCGAATTCCGCCGTCTTAAACGGCGGGGCAACCTTGTTTTTGACAATCTTGACCTTGGTGCGCGAGCCGACAAACTCCCCGCCCGTGCCCTTGAGCGATTCCACGCGGCGCACGTCGATGCGCATGGTGGCGTAGAATTTAAGGGCGCGGCCGCCGGTGGTGACCTCGGGATTGCCGTAGACCACCCCGACCTTTTCGCGCAGCTGGTTGATGAAGATGACGACGGTGTTGGACTTCGCAATGACGCCGGTCAGCTTGCGCAGCGCCTGGGACATCAGCCGGGCGTGCAGGCCGACGTGGCTGTCGCCCATGTCGCCGTCAATCTCGGCGCGCGGCACCAGCGCGGCGACGGAGTCCACGACAATGACGTCGAGCGCGCCCGAACGCGCGAGCGCCTCGGTAATTTCCAGCGCCTGCTCGCCGTTGTCGGGCTGGGAGACCAGCAGCGAATCCACATCCACGCCGAGGTTTGCGGCGTACACCGGGTCGAGCGCGTGCTCGGCGTCCACGAACGCCGCTTCACCGCTCTGCTTCTGCGCTTCGGCGACGACGTGCAGCGCAAGCGTCGTTTTACCGGAGGATTCCGGCCCGTAAATTTCAATAATGCGCCCGCGCGGCAGCCCGCCGACGCCCGTCGCAATATCCAGAGACAGCGAGCCGGTCGGAATGGCTTCAATTTGCAGCGCGCGCGACTCCCCCAGACGCATCACGGCGCCCGCGCCGTATTTTTTCTCGATTTGTACCAGCGCCGTTTCCAGCGCCTTGTTCTTTTCCGCCATGGGACAGACCTCCAAATCGTACAAATGTTCGTTTTTCTGCATTATATACCATCTTGCAAAAAAAAGCAATAGTTTTTTTCGTTTCTTCCGGCGCGCCGTCCAATTTGCGGGAAAAGGCGCGGGTTTTGAAAAAAAGGCTTGACAGCCGGCGGGGTTTCTGCTATCATGTTGTTTGCTGAATCGAGAAAAGGGAGGTGCCACAGCAATGGCAAAATGTGAATTTTGCGGCAAAAGCGTAACGTTCGGCATTAAGGTCTCGCACTCGCACAGACGTTCCAACCGGACGTGGAAGCCCAATGTCAAGAAAGTGAAAGCAATCGTGAACGGCTCTCCTAAGCGGGTCTATGCCTGCACGCGCTGCCTGCGCTCCGGCAAGGTCACCCGCGCGGTCTAATCCCGCCTGTAGCCTGAAAGAACGAACGCCCGTCCAAAGGACGGGCGTTTTTTCGCTGCCTTATTTTGCGCGCGCCGCCTCCTGCAGCCGCAAAATTGCGTCGCGCACCTCCGCGGTCAGCTGCTGCGCCGTTTTGCCCGCGCTCGGAATCGGCTCGCCGAACGTGACGTCCAGTGGGAACTTGCGCATATGCTTCCAGTCGAACAGCCGGAACCATTTGCGCCCCTTCGGGAAAATTGCAAACGCGCCGTGCAGATAGACCGGCACGACCGGCACGCCGGTTTCCACCGCCAGCACGGCGGCGCCGCTTTTCATATCGCGGAAAATGCCGTCCTCGCTGCGCGTGCCCTCCGGGTGAATGAGCACGCCCCAGCCGGCCTGCAGCTTGCGGCGCAGGGATTCCATGCTCTTTGTGTTCACGCCGCTGCGGTCGACGGGAACCATGCCGGTCGACCGGATAAGCTGCTTCGAAAACGGGTCCTTGCGGAACAGCTCTTTTTTTGCCATGCAGCAAAGCCGCATCACGCGCGACTTCGGCATGGCGGCGGTGATGTAAAGGTAATCGAGCTTGGTCACGTGGTTCGCGCACAGCACGTAGCCCCCGCTGTCGGGCAGGTTCGCAAGCCCCGAAAAATGCATTTTGTAGTTGAGGCGGACCATATTGCGGAAAAAGGCGTAGGCGAGGTAGTCCCGGTTCGTTTTTTCAAACGGATACGCGGGCCCATCTCCCTGCCGGTCCCCGTCGTGCGGCGCAAGCAGCAGCGCGGCAAGGCCCTCAACCGTCAAATCCGGCGTGAATTTGTCGTCCGGCACGGGGCCGAAGCGTTCCTCCAGCGTCAGTGCAAGGTCCACGGCGCCCAGCGAATCCACCGGCAGCTCCGCAAAAATGCGGGTATCGCGCCGCACCTCCTCGGGCGCAGCGTTCGCCACGCGCGCCACCGCACGGCGGACAAAGTCCAGCACATCCGCCTCGGCGGCCGGAGACGGCTTTTCCGGCGCGGCCCGGCGCTGCTCGAGCGCGAGCTCCCGCAAAAGATAGCGTTTCGGCTTTTGCAGGCTGGTCTGCGGGATTTCCTCGACGAAATGCACCTGCGCGACGCGCATCGCCTGATGGATGCCGGCGCTTTTCGCGCGAATCTCCGCTTCCAAAGCGGCGCGGCATTCGGGCGTGTCCGCCTTCGGCACGCAAAACGCGTGCACCTCGTCCCCGTCGCCGTTCGCGCGCTCCACGCCGCAAATCACAAACGCCTGTGCGTCGGCAAGCCCGGCGTACTGCGCCTCCAGCTCCTCGGGCGTGACCTTTTTGCCGGAGGGCAGGACAATATTTTCCTTCAGGCGGCCCGTGATGCGCACGTACCCCGCCGCGTCTATCTCGCACAAATCGCCGGTATGGAAAAAGCCGTCCTCGGTAAAGGCCGCCTTTGTCGCCGCCTCGTCGCGGAAATAGCCGAGCATCCGATAGGGCGAGCGCACCAGCAGCTCCCCTTCGCCGCTGCGGCGGATTTCAATGTCCGGGTACGGCAGGCCGCAGGAGTCGGGGTGGATGTCGTTCGGGCGGTTGCCGACGGTGGGGATGTTCGTTTCCGTCGCGCCGTAGGTGATAAGCAGACCGAAGCCCGTGCCGTAGTAAAAGTCCGCAACCTCCCCGGAAAGCGGCGCGCCCGCCGAGCAGACGTAGGAAAGGCAGCCGCCGAAGCCCTCGTGAATGCTTTTGAACACCTTTTTCCCGAGCAGGCTGCCGGTTTTTTGCCGCCGGCGCAGGCAGATTGGGAAAAAGACCTTGTAAAGCAGGGAGGTCACGGGGTTCGCATGGATTTTGCGCAGAATCTGCGTGTAAAACAGCTCGTAGACCTTCGGCACGGCGGGCAGGACGGTGGGGCGGTAGGACGCAAACGCCGCAAGCACCGCCTCGGCGCCGAGCGTCTCGAGATAATGCACCTGGGCGCCGCTTAAGGCCGGTCCCAGCACCAGGCAGACCATGCCGTAGATGTGGGAATTCGGCAAAATGCCGAGATAGCGGTCGCTGTCGCACAGGCCCTGCTCGCCGAGCGTCATGCGCGTCGTCCGGATAAGCGCGTCGTGCGTGTGCAGAACGCCCGCCGCCTTGTGCGTGGTCCCGGAAGAAAAGAACAGGCACGCCGCCGTCTCATCCGGGTCGGGCGTCGGCGGCAATGTATCCGGCACAGCGGCGTTAAAGCCCGGCAGCACCGCGCCGTTTGCCATGGAAAAAACCGGATATGCCGCAGAAACGCCGTCGAGCTTCTGCGCGGCGGCGTCGGACCAAAACGCGGCGCGCACATCGGCGTCCTTTGAAAACTCCAGCAGCGCCTCCTTCCCGAGAGACGCGTCCAGCAGCGCCGCCGTGCAGCGACATTTGCACACCGCGAGAAAGGCCGCCGTCCATTCGGGGCTCGACGCGCCGACCAGTGCGACGCGGTCGCCCGCGCGCACGCCCGCAGCGGTAAGCCCCGCCGCATACGCGTCCGCCTTAAAGAACAGCTCACCGTACGTATAGACCCGCTCGCCGCCGTCGGCAAGCGCTATGGAAGCGGCGCGGCGCGAGAGCCCGTTTTGGTTGACCTGATAGACTGCGTCGTAGATATTCATACGCTTTTTCTCCTTGAGGAGGTTCGCCGGAAGGCCGGCGGTTCTCTATTTTGAGTCTATCACAGCCGTCCGCTTTTGTCAACATTCTGACTGTTTTTGACAACATTATAACAAAAATCAAGCCCCGGCGACTGTCGGGGCTTGCTCGTTTCAGTCTTCTCTGTCCGCTTCGCGCGCCCGGTCGAGGGCGGCGAGCATATCGACGCGCGCACGGTGCCGGCCGCCTTCGAACTCCCCTTCCAAGAACGCGTCCAGAATCATCAGCGCGAGGTTTTCCCCGACGACGCGCGCGCCCAGCGCCAGGACGTTCGTGTCGTTGTGCCGGCGGGAAAGCAGCGCGGAATACGGCTCCGAGCAGACGACGGCGCGCACGCCGGGCACCTTGTTGGCGGCGATGGAAATGCCCACCCCCGTGCCGCAGAGCACGACGCCCAGGCTGCACGCGCCGGACGCCACGGCTTCGGCGACGGCCTTGCCGTACACGGGGTAATCCGTGCGCGCGGCGCTGTTTGTCCCGAGGTCAACCACCGTATAGCCGCGGCGCTCCAGGTGCTCGACGACCGCCCGCTTCAAAAGGAAGCCGACGTGGTCACAGCCGACTGCAATGCGCATACCGCTCCCCCTTACCCGTTGTCTTCCTGCGAGACGATATACGAATCGACGGGAATCGTCTCCGGCTCGGCCTCGGGGTCGATTTTCACCCCGTTTTGCACCGCCTCGACCATTTTGCGCAGAGAAGCCGCGCCTATCTCGGCGGAATCCTGCGCGACGGTGGCGGTCAGCTCGCCCGCGCGGACGCTTTCAACCGCTTCGGCGGCGCCGTCCGTCCCGACGACCAGCACCTCGCCCAGCTTCCCGGCATTTTTGACCGCCTGCAGCGCGCCGAGCGCCATGGTATCATTGCAGCAGTAAAACGCCGAAAGGTCCGGGTGCTGCTGCAAAATGCCGGCGGCGGTGTCGAGCGCCTTCTGCCGGTCCCAGTCCGCCGGCTGCGACGCAACCAGCTCCACGCCCGTCGCGGAACGGAAGGCCTCCGTCGCGCCCTTTTTGCGCGCCTCGCCGGACGCGTTGCCCGCCTTGCCTTCTATAATGGCAACCTTGCCGCCCGACGTCAGGCGGTCCAGGATATAGCGCGCCGCCTTTTCACCGACGGCGACGTTGTCGGTCGTGGCAAAGGCGATAACGCTGCCGCCCGCGTTTTTGAGCGTTTCCATATCCATTTTCTCGTCGATGTTCATCACGTAAATGCCCTTATCGTTCGCCTGGGCGACGGCGGACAGCAGGTTGGTCGGCGACAGCGGCGCAACGCCTATGGCCTTGTACCCTTTTGCGATGCAGTTTTCAAAAATGCGCAGCTGCCCTTCGGTGTCCTCTTCGCTGGTGGCGGCGAAAATATCGACGGTCACGCCCTGCTTTTCCGCCTCCGCCTCAATGCCCGTTTTCATCGTCGCCCAAAAGTCGTTGGACAGCGTTTTGAGTATAACGGCGTACTGGGCGGATGCGCCGCCCTCGGCGGCGTCGTCCCCGCCGCAGCCCGTAAGGCAGAGCGCGGCCAGAAGCGCGATGCCCAAAAGCAGCGCCGTGATGCGTGTGTGCAGGTTCCGTTTCATAAAATTACCTCTTTTCAAACCAGTTTTGCGTTGGCCTTGTGCAGCGCCTCGGCCGCAAGCAGTCCCCCGCCGCGCACGCCGCGCATGGCGTCCGCCGGCGAGAAGCGCAAATCCAGTCCCGTCGCGGGATAGGGCTTGCGCACATGGGCGGTTACGGCGTCGAGCAGCTCGGACTTCGGGAAGCCCGGCATTTCGAGCACCCCGCCGGAAAGCACCGCGCAGTCGGGGTCTAAAATGTTGATTTCCGTCGCGATGGGGACGGCGAGCTCCCGCGCAAAGCGCAAAAGCGCGGGATGGCCGGGATGGTCGACAAACGCGCGCTGCACCGGCGTTTCGGGGAACAGGCGCTTGACGAGGTGCTCGAGCGCGCGGCCCGAGCAGCGCACCTCGCAGCAGCCGACGTTGCCGCACGCGCAGGTCACGGAAAAGCCCAAAAGCGGAATGTGTCCCAGCTCCCCCGCCGCGCCGTTTTTGCCGGCGTAGAACCGGCCGTCAAGATACAGCGCGTTGCCGAAGCCCGTACCGACGTAAAAGCCCAGGACCGTCGTCTGCCGGTCGAGCACGAGCGCGCGCATATCGCTGCGCAAAAGCAGGTTCACGTCCCGGTCCAAAAACACGGGCAGGCAAACCGCCTCCGACAAAATCTTGGGCAGGGCGAGCGCGTCAAAGCCCGGCAGGTTCGGCGCGGAACGCACCACCTGCTTGTCCCGGCTGACCACGGCCGGCACGCCGATGCCGACGCCCGCAATCCGCCCGCGCAGCCCGTGCCGTTCCCGGTAGCCGAGCAGGACGTGCGCCAGAACCCCGGCCGCGTCTCCGGCGCGGAAGAGGTCGCTCGAATGGCGTTCGAAGCAGGAGACCGCACCGCCGGCGTCCACCGCGCCAATGCGGAAATTGGTGCCGCCGATGTCGATTCCGATGCAAAGCGGTTCCATCCCCTGCCCCCTTAGTCCCGGCCGCCGACTGCGGCGGCAAAGTCCGACTCCATCTTTTCCCAGGCCCGGCCGAGGTCCTTGTCCAGCGAAAACAGCCCCGACGTACCGACGACAAAGCATTCCGTGCCCGCCGCACAAAGCGCACGGTAGGTTCCCGCGTTGCACGAGCCGTCCGCCTCCAAAACAAAGCGGCAGCCGTGCTCGCGCTTGTAGTCGCGCGCCTCGCGCAGCTTGTCGAGCATTTCCGGGATGAACCGCTGCCCGGCAAAGCCCGGGTCGACGGTCATCACGGTCAGCCGGTCAATGTGCCCGAGCAGCGGGTACACGGCCGAGAGCGGCGTGGCGGGGCAGAGCACGAGCCCCGTCTTGCAGCCGAGGGTTCGAATGGCCTGCAGCACGCGGAACGCGTCGCGCCAGACGGTCTCCGCGTGGACGCAAAGCGTGCCGACGCCCGCCTTCGCGAGCGGCTCGAGATAGGCGCCCGGGTCGGTCACCATCAGATGACAGACCGTTTCGCGCCCGGCCGCGGCGCAGAACGCGCGCAGGAAATCGGGCGAGAGCGCAAAGTTGGGTACAAAATGCCCGTCCATGACGTCCGCATGGTAGCAGTCGCAGCGCGTGTCGAGCGTTTCTATGGACGCGCCGACCTCTAAAAAATCCATGCACATCAGCGACGGGGAAAATTGCGGCTTCATAAAAAGGCCTCCTTTTTACCTGCGGTTCGCTACGAAGCGGTCGAGCGCCACGGAGCCGATAATCAGCGCGCCCATGACGACCTGCTGCAGGGTGCTGGGCAACGACAGCAGATTCATGCCGAAATTGATAACGCCGATGATAAAGCCGCCGATAACGACCCCGAAAATTTTTCCCTTGCCGCCGAAAAAGCTGGTGCCGCCGATAATGGCGGCCGCAATGGCGTAGGTTTCAAAGCCGGTCGCCGCCGCCGGCTCCGCCGAGCCGACGCGGCCGAGCAGCACGATGCCCGCGACGCCGGCGCAAAGGCCGGAAATCATAAACACGAGCAGCGTGTGCAGCTTGACGTTGATGCCCGCGTACCAAGCCGCCTCCCGGTTGCCGCCGAGCGCGTAAATGTTGCGTCCGAGCCGCGTCTGCCGCGTCAAAAAGGCGAGCACGCCGGCCGCCGCCAGGGCGATGAGCGCAACGAGCGGGAAAACGCCGAGGACGTTGGTGGAAATGACGCGCGTAAAGGCGGCCGGGAAGCCGAACACGGCGCTCGAGTCGGAAAGGATGAGCGTCGCGCCGCGCAAAATGGCCTGCGTGCCGAGGGTGATGATGAACGGGTGCAGCCCCGTGCGGTTGACGAGCGCGCCGTTGATAAGCCCCAATACGCCGCCGAACAGCACGCCCAGCAGCACCGCGAGCACCGGGTGGACCCCGGCGACCATGAGCTTGGCGGCAACCATGCCGGTCAGCGCGACGACCGAACCGACGGAAAGGTCAATCCCGGCGATGAGGATGGCGAAAAATTCCCCGAGCGCAATCAGGATATTGACCGAGCTTTGCGCCAAAATCTGCGTGAGCGTTGCGGCGGTAAAGAAATATGCGGGCCGCGCAGCGGCCAGCACGGCCAGCAGCAAAAGCAGGATGCCGAAGGTCCCGAATCGCTGCCACAGCGTATGAAAGGAAAGTTTCTGCCCGGTTTTCGTTTCAGTTGTCATAACGCACGCTCCTTTTGCGGCGCGTCCTCGGTTGTGGCGGCCAGCATGATATTTTCCTCCGTCGCCTGCCGGCGCGGAAAGGTACGCACAAGGCGCCCGTCGCAGAACACCGCGATGGTATCGCACACCGCCAGCAGCTCCGGCAGCTCCGACGACACGACCAGAACGCCCTTGCCGCTGTCGGCAAGGCTGCGCAGCAGCGTGTAAATTTCCGCCTTGCTGCCGACGTCGACGCCCTTTGTGGGCTCGTCAAAGATTAGGATTTCCGATTCCGCGGCGAGCCAGCGTCCCAAAATGACCTTTTGCTGGTTGCCGCCGGACAGCTCCGAAACAAGCTGGTGGACGGAGGCGCATTTGATGCGCAGCGCTTTTCGCTGTTCCTCGGCGGCGCGCAGCTCGAATTTCCGGTCGACCAGCCCCAAAGTCCCGCCGCCGCCCGCCGTTTTGACAAACGGAACGATGGAGATATTCTCCTTGATGTCGAAGTTGTCGAAAAAGCCCGTCTCGCGGCGGTTCTCGGTAACCATCGCAAGGTCCTGGCGGATGGCGGCATACGGCGTGCGGATATGCAGCTGTTTGCCGCGCAAAAACAGTTTGCCCGCCTTTTTCGGCGCGGCGCCGAACACCGCGTTCATCAGCTCGCTGCGTCCCGCGCCCACAAGCCCCGCAAAGCCCAGGATTTCGCCCTCATGCAGGCAAAACGACACGTCGCGCACCTTGCCGTCGGGCGTGGAAAGCTTTTGCACTTCAAAAAGCGGCTTTGCGCCGGCAAAGGTGTCGGGCGCGTCCGGGTGCTGGTAGTTTTTCTGAATCTGCCGGCCGACCATCATCGTCACAAGGTCGTCCGCCGTTACGTCGCGCACGTTGTGCGTACCGACGTTTGTCCCGTCCTTGAGCACGGTGACCCGGTCGCCGATTTCCAAAATTTCCCCGAGCTTGTGCGAAATAAACACAATCCCCTTGCCCTCGGCGCGCAGCCTGCGGATAACGGCGAACAGGTGCTCGACCTCCCGCGCGGTCAACGACGCGGTCGGCTCGTCCATAACGAGCACGCGGCTATCGACGGCGAGGGCTTTGGCGATTTCGACCTGCTGCTTTTCGGAAATGCTCAGGCGTTCGACCGGCGTGCGCACGTCGCGCGCAAGGCCGACCGTTTGCAGAAGCTGTTCGGCGCGCGCATACATGGCGGCATGGTCGACGACGGAAAACGGCCCTCCCTTTTTCACGGGCAGGCGGCCGACGAACAGGTTCTCGGCGATAGACAGCGTCGGGATAACGCTGAGCTCCTGATAGATAACGCGGATGCCGAGCCGGTCCGCGTCGTGCGGGGTCAAACGGGCGTGGGCTTTGCCGTCGAGCACAATTTCGCCGGAGGTCGGCGTGTAAACGCCGCTGAGAATTTTCATCAGCGTGGATTTGCCCGCGCCGTTTTCCCCGAGCAGCACATGGACCTCGCCGGCGCGCACGTCAAACGACATATCGGCAAGCGCCGTGACGCCCGGGAACACCTTGCGCACGTGCTGCATTTGCACAAGCGGCTGCGTCTGCATGGCTTTCTCCCCTTTTCAGATTGGTTCGGCGATAGTATTTGACGCTTCTGCGCCGTTATGCGCCGTGTGCGGGCGCGGCGGGGATTTTTTCGATTTTCGGCGCAAAGCGGACGTTTGCGGTTGACACGGAAAATGCGCAAGCTTATAATATGCATAGCGTTTTTGCAGCCTGCCGCGGCAGGCCGGCGGAAAGGATGGCAAGGAAAATGCAGCTCCCCATGCGCGTTTACGCCCGGGTGGATTTGGACGCCGTTTGCCAAAATGTGCAAAGCGTCCGCCGAAAGGTCGGGCCGGACGTCAAAATCATGGCGGTCGTCAAGACGGACGCATACGGCCACGGCGCAGTACCCGTGGCGAAGGCGCTGTCGGGCCTTGCCGACGCGTTTGCCGTCGCGACCGCCGAGGAGGCCGTCGAGCTGCGGCGAAGCGGCGTCGGGGAACCGATTTTGGTGCTGGGCGTGGTGTTTGAGCCCGATTTCCCGCTGCTTTTGGACCACGACGTTGCAGGCACGGTTTTTCAGTATGAAACGGCCGCCGCGCTTGCCGCCTGCGCAAAACGGCGCGGCAAAACGGCGCACGTACACCTGAAGGTCGACACCGGCATGGGCCGCATCGGCCTGCAGCCGGACGAAGAGGGCCTGCGGGAGGCCTGCCGCATCGCCGCGCTGCCCGCGCTTACATTGGACGGCGCCTTTACGCATTTCGCCTGCGCGGACATGGCGGACAAAACCAGCCGCAACCGGCAGGCCGCCGCATTTTTGCGGTTTTTGGATGCGCTGCAAAAGGCGGGCGTTGAAATCCCGCTACGGCATATGTGCAACAGCGCGGACATCATCGACGCGGACGGCGGCTTCCTCGACATGGTGCGCAGCGGCATCCTGACCTATGGGCTGTACCCGTCCGACGAGGTGGACAAGGCGGGGTTCCCGCTTCTGCCCGCCATGGCCTTAAAAAGCCACGTGGCGTTTGTCAAGACCGTGGACGCGGGCTTTCCCGTCAGCTACGGCTCGACCTTTGTGACAAACAGGCGCACGGTTATTGCGACCATCCCCGTCGGCTACGGCGACGGGTACCCGCGGCAGCTCTCCAACCGCGGGCGCGTGCTTATCCGCGGGCAGTTCGCCCCCATTCTCGGGCGCGTGTGCATGGACCAGTTCATGGTGGACGCGACCGATATTCCGGGCGTGCAGGCGGGCGACGAGGTCACGCTTATCGGTAAAGATGGGGACGGGCGCATCCCGATAGAGGAGCCGGCGGCGCTTTCGGGCCGGTTCAACTATGAATTCTGCTGCGACATCAACAAGCGGGTGCCGCGGGTCTATCTGAAAAACGGGCAAGTGTCCGAAATTGCGGACTTTCTGATTTGACAGCCCCGCCGTTTCCCCTTACAATGGAAGATGCAGGGAAAAACGGCCACACAGATACGCAAAGGAGGACTTATGGATTTCCATTCATTCGACGCGTTCAACGCGGGTGTAAAGGCCGGCGGCTTGCGCAACCGCAGTGAAATTCGGCTGCTGGTCTGCTATCTTTTAAGCGCCGTCGACGCGCCCGTTGAACGGGACGTGCTGGTCAACGCCGTTATCGGAGAAGGGCTCGCCAATTTTTTTGAACTCAACGAAGCGATTGACGAGCTGCTGCACACGGGCAATGTGCAAACCGCCGACGACGGCGGCGTAGAGGCGCTGACCGCGACGGACGCCGGCCGCCATTCCGCGGAGCTTTTGGAAACGACGCTGCCGCGCTCGGTGCGCGAACAGGCGGTCAACGCGACCCTGCGGCTTATGAAGCTTGCGCGAAACCGCCGCCAGAACCACGTACAGATTGACGCGCTCCCCGACGGCGGCTGCAACGTCACCTTCCTTTTAAAGGACGAAAAAACGGAGTGGATGCGCCTGACGATGTACGTCGCGGACCGGCTGCAGGCCGAAACCGTCCGCGCCAACTTCTTAGAGGACCCCGTAAAGCTGTACGCCGGCATCTTAGACGCGCTGACCAAGCCGGCGAGCCCCGGCGAATGACAAAAAAAGAAAAGCGGGAGGCCAAAGGCCTCCCGCTTTGCCTATGCTTTTTTCAGTCTTCCTTGAACACGCCGTCAAACAGCGGCAGCTTGGACATTTTCATCACGGCGCTGAACAGCCGCCCGCCGAGCACCGGCATAATCCGGCCGAAGTAGTTCATGAACGCGGCGTCCTTGCCGAACACCATCAGCTCGCGCTGGTTGCCGACACCGTGCATAATGAGCTTGACCATCTTGTCGCAGGAGGTGCTGACCATATTGAGCATCTTCTGCGCCTTTTCGTCGGAAGAACCCTGGTTGCGGAAAATATCGGTCTTGGTAAAGCCGGGGCAGACGATGCCGACGTAGCATTTGCCGCGCAGCTCCTCGCGCAGGGATTCGGTCAGGGACTTGAGCGCCGACTTGCTCGCGGAATAGACCGACGTGCCCGCAAGGGACATCAGAGACGCGGACGAGTCCACGTTGATGATAGCCGCCGACGGGGATTTGAGCAGAAGCGGCAGCAAAATGTGCATGGAATAGACCGCCGAATAGAAGTTGATGTTCATGGCGCGCTCGATTTCCTCAATCGTGTAGTGCTGGAACTTGTCAAACTTCGGCAGGATGCCGGCGTTGTTGATAAGGATGTCGGGCTGGATGCGGTTGTCCTCGAGGTACTTGCGGAAATTCTCCCAGTTCTCAAGCGAGGAAACGTCGAACAGCTGATAGGTAAAGCGGTCCTTGTACTCGCCGAGTTCCTCGACGAATTTCTGCATTTTCTGCTCGCTTCTGGCGACGCCTATCACGTTGCAGCCGTGCTCCTTGATAAGCTTTTCGGCAATGCCCTTGCCCATGCCGCTCGACGCGCCGGTGACGATAACGGTTTTGAAATTCAGCCAGTTTTTATCCATGAGGTTCGCTCCTTGTCTTTTCGGATTCTATTTTGTATTGTATCGCAACGCCGCCGGTTTTTCAAGTCTTTTTTCCGCTTTCACCGCCCTTGACAAACGCGCCCCGCAAATGCTATGCTGAGAGCGCACGGGAGGGAAAACGATGGAATACCGTATCCGCCGCAGCCGGCGCAAAACGCTCGCTCTGCAGCTTAAGCTGCCGGGAATCGAACCCAATATGGTTTTGGGCGGCCCCTTCCCGCGCGGGCGGCGTTAAAATTTTTGCCATACGTCAGTATGGCTTCAAATTTATGCCTTGCCCGCACGAAAATTTCCTCGCCCAAAACTGCTTTGCACCGAAAACACAGGCGGTGGGGATGGATTTTTGCTTTTGAGCCCGCAGGCGGGCTGTCGCCCGGCAAGGGCGAAAAGGGGAAAAGGCGCCCCACCGGTGCGTTTTCGGCATATCGGGTTCGGTTCCCGGCAGCTTACGCCGGACGGCGTGCCGCTTGTCAAAGCGCCGCTCGGCTTCCCGCAGGCGGAGGTCGAACGCTTTTTGGCGCGGCACGAGACATGGCTTCATGCTGCGCGCCGGCGGCAGGCGGCCCAAAACGCGCTGGAGGCAGCGCTCACCGAGCCGCGCGTTGCCGCGCTCAAGGCCCGCGCCAAGGCGGAAATCCCGCCGCGCGTCGCCTATTTTGCCGAAAGAATGGGCGTGCAGCCAAAATCCGTGCGCATCACAAGCGCCAAGACGCGCTTCGGCTCCTGCAGCGGCGAAAACGGGCTTTGCTTTTCGTGGCGGCTGATGCTGTACCCGCCCGAAGCGGTCGATTATGTGGTGGTGCACGAGCTTGCGCACATTCTCGAAAAGAACCACGCCCCCGCCTTTTACCGCCTTTTACCGTCTTATTGCCGGCGTACTGCCCGACTACCGGGCGCGCGAACGGCTGTTGAAAGAAATCCCAGCAAAAGGAGAACCCCGCAATGACCCATGAGGAAGTCCGCGCCCGGATGGAGGAAGGGCGCATCTACCCGCCCGACGACGAAGGCATCCTGCACGAGCAGCTCGGCTGCCTGGAGCTTTTGTACGACTACAACGCAACGCGCCCGCACGAACAGGAAAAACGGCAGGCGCTGCTGCAAAGGATGTTTGCCGAAATCGGGGAGGGCTGCTATTTTGAGCCCCCACTGCACGCAAACTGGGCCGGCCGGCACGTGCACGCCGGAAATTTTGTATACGGCAACTTCAATTTGACGCTGGTGGACGACGGCGAGATTTACATCGGCGACAACTGTATGTTCGGCCCGAACGTCACCATAGCCACCGCCGGGCACCCGGTCGAGCCGGGGCTGCGCAGCCGCGGGATGCAGTTTAACCTGCCCGTGCGCATCGGCAAAAACGTGTGGGTCGGCGGCGGCGCGGTGCTGCTGCCGGGCGTGACAATTGGGGACAACACGGTTATCGGCGCGGGCAGCGTCGTGACCAAGGACATCCCGGCGAACGTCGTCGCGGTGGGCAATCCCTGCCGCGTGCTGCGCGAAATCGGCGAGCGCGACCGGCTGTATTACTACAAGGACCGCAAAATCGATATCGAATAAGCCCGGTAAACGCGCGCGGGGCCTCCGGCTTGGAGGCCCCGC
>DGYFJ06201__coassemble_759_pt1 | contig 21080 bp, 19 predicted proteins | sample DGYFJ06201__metabat2_low_PE_011 | metagenome-assembled genome bin DGYFJ06201
CATTTCCCCGCACCGCGGGGAATCACCCTCGTCAGAGGGGGCAAAAGGTAAGCTTCAACTTTTAATTTCTGACCTCTGACATCTGACATCTGAATTCTGACCGGGCACGGAGTCCCGCCCCTACTCTGGTTTCTGCAAATTGTAAACGTTCTGCACAGCTAAAAGTCAGATGTAACCTTTCCTCCCTCTGACGGGCGCCGTCGCCGAAGCGCCGCCGGTGGCGGAAAAAGCGAGGCGAGGGCGGCGAAGCGGTCAAAATTTGCCGTGCGCTCCAAGCCGGCAAATTTTGGGCACCGCGAGAGGGCCTGAGGTGGCACGCGCGCAGCGCGTGACGGAGGGAGAGAACCTTCTCGCCGTTCGGAGAACGGCGCGTAGCACGCACTTAGTTCTAATTCATCTCTCCCCCAGTCTCGCCTCATTGCATTCGGCTCGCCAGCCCCCTCGTCAGAGGGGGCAAAGGGTTTGTTCTGATTTTGAATTCTAACGGCGGGAGCAAGCCCCCGCCCTACGGTTCTGACTTCTGACCTCTGTATTCTGAATTCTGACTGCTGAGGGGGCAAAGGGTAAGCTTTAACTTTTAATTTCTGACCTCTGAACTCTGACCTCTGAATTCTGACTTCTGGACGGGTCTCCCTGTCGTTTGCAAAAAAACCGCACCCCTTACCGGGGTGCGGTCTGCAGTAAAGCCGTACTTTTAAAGCTTATTTGCTCTTTTTGCGGGTCAGAACCAGCGCCGCACCGGCAACCGCCGCAACGCCGACAACGGCAAATACTGCCGTATCACCGTTTGGAGGGCCGCCGCCGTAGATATTGTCCTCTTCATCCGCGTCGCCGCTGTCGGTGTTCCCGTCGCTGCCCGGGTCGGTCGTGCTCCCGCTGCTGTCGCCGCGCAGGACGTCCTGAAGCCGGTCGCCGAGGCTGGAGACCGCGCCGCGCAGGGAGTCAAACAGGCCGGAAAGGTCGCTGTCCGAGAAGCCGCTCGCGATGTTGTCGCCGACCTCGCTCGGGTCGAAGGTCGAAACGCCCGGGCGCGCCGCATAGGCCTTTGCAATGGCTTCGGCAAACTGCGCCTGGAGCGCCGCCGCGTCGTCGGCCGTCAGGGTTTCGGGATAGTCGGCCTGCAGCGCGGTGAACGCCGTGGTCAGCGAGGTCTCGGTCGCACGGTCGTCGCTGTAATTTTCAATGGTCAGCCCGCGCACGACGGAGGTCACCATCTGGGTGCGCGCCGCTTCGTCCGCGAAAACGGTCTCGCCGTTCGCCGCGACATACGCCACGACCGCGTCGGCAACTTCCTTGGCGTTCGCATCGGGCAGCGCGTTGACCGCGTCGCCCGCAAACGCAGGCACGCACAGCGCAACCATCATGACCAGAGCCAAAAGGCAGGCAGAAAGCTTTTTCATGTCTTTCCAAATCCTTTCCATCCAAAAAGAATAGGTAAAACCGGTTAAAACACCATGTTACTTTGCTATTATAGCAAGCCCTTTTGTAAAAGTCAACCGAAATCCTTGAGATTTTCAAAGAATTTTTAGAGGGTCAAAAACAGACCGGTTTTGTGCAGGGTGAAAATTCCGCGGCCGGATTCGCGCCTTTTCCGCGGCGTTTTCCCGTTTCAATACAGACCGGGGCGTTTACCGCTCGACCGGATAGCTTTGCGCCCACGTTTGCAAAACCGCGTTGAACGCCTCGCCCTTGAGCGTTTCCAGGCAGTCCGTGCGGTGGTCGGCGAACAGGTCGCGCTCGGGGTCGGCGATGTTTTCGCGCAGGACCAGGAACACGTAGTCGCCGTCGGTAAAGACGGAGGTCGTGCCGTTTTCCATGGCGAAGACGTGCGCGAAAAACGCGTCGGAGTATGCCGGGTCGCCGCGGGCGACAACCACCGTCTCGGGGTTCGAAATCGTGTTTTCGGCCTTGGCCGCCTGCGCCGCGACGGAGGAGCCGCCCGAAACGGCGCTCGCCATGGCCTCGAACGACGAAAGCAGCTGCGCGCGGGCGCTGTCGTCGAGCGCGACGGCGTTGCCGCTGTCGTCCGCCGTCACCAAAAAGCCCGTGATGGACTGGAACGCGACGTAATTTTCACCGAAATAGGTCCGCAGCGCATCCTCGGAAACCGGCTCGTCGCCGTCGGGCGCGTAGTAGTCGAGCAGCAGCGCCTCGCGGTAGGCCTCGCTCGTCTGCGTTTTCCAAAGCGTCTGCTTCGTGACGCCGAGCTCCGCATAATAATCGCCGAACAGCCGCCACAGGTCGTTGACCGTCTGCGAAACCGCCGCCTTTTGCTGCGCGGTCAGCTGCAGCCCGCGCGACGCGAACGCGGAATTGACCGCGACGTATTCGGAAAGCATCGCGTCCGCCGCCGCCGTCTGCTCGGCCTCGGAGGCGTCCGGGGCCTCCTGCCGCGCGCAGTCGTCAAAATACCGGCAAACCTGCGCGTCTATCTTCGTGCCCGCGACCGTCGCGCCGCTTTGCCGACCGCAGCCGCACGCCGCGAGCAAAAGCAGCGCCGCCAGCGCCAAAGCCGTCCGTTTCATCCGGCCGCCTCCCTTACTTGCACAGAAATTCGAGCGTAAACGTCCGCTCGCCGCAATGCGCGGTGATGGTGCAGCCCACCGTGCTTACAAACACCTCGCGGAATTTCGCATGGCGCTGCACCTCGCGCTGCAGCGCGCGCAGCTGCTCGTCGGAAACGCCCGCCGTATGCGACAGAAAGCAGCGCGAAAGGTCGATGCGCCCCTCGTATTCTGCAAGCAGGTCGCGGACGTATTGCAGCTGGCAGGTCTCCAGCCGGCCGCGGTACTTTTTGCCGACCGTCAGCGCCCCGTCGCGCATGACAATCTGGGGCTTGATGCCCAGCACGTTCGCGCCCAGCGCCGTCAGCGCCGAGCACCGCCCGCCCTTGCGCAGAAATTCGAGCTTGTCCAGCAAAAAGGTCGTCACGGCCTTTTCCCGCCGGTACTCGAGCTCGTGGACGATGGTGTTCGCGTCCTTGCCCGCTTCGGCGAGCTCCGCGGCGTAAATGCACAGCAGCGCAATGCCCGTCGTCAGGCTTTTGGAGTCCACGACGTGCACGCGCCCGACCTCCCCGGCCGCAAGGCACGCGTTCTGGTACGTTGCGGACAGCCGGGAGGAAAACGCCACGTGGACGACGTCGGCGCCGTCCGCGGTCAGCGCGCAAAAAAAGTCCCGGTACTCCGCAATGGAAACCGCCGAGGTCTTCGGCAGCGCCCCGGTCGCCCTGTAATAGGCGTACAGGTCGTCGGGGCCGATGTCCACGCCGTCGGTAAAGCTTTTGTCCCCGAGGGCGACGTGCAGGCCGATAACCCGGATGCCGTACCGCTCGCAGAGCGCGGGCGGCACGTCGGCGGGGCTGTCAGTCGAGATGATGGTCCTGCTCACGGCAATAGGCCTCCCAAAGTTGCTGCTTTATCGCTTCCTCGCGCTTTTCCCGCGCAAGGCGCGCGCGAATTTCCCGCTTGCGCCGGCCGATTTTGCCGTTGCGGTAAAAGGCGACTAAAAACATCCCGGCTATCGCCCCGGCGGCGGCGACGATGAAGTCGCCCATGGTGTCGAGCAGCCCGGCCTCCGAGGTCGGCTCCGAGCATTGCAGGTGCAGCCCGTAAAGCCGGTCCATGGTGAATTCGTAAATTTCCCAGCCGACGGAAATCCCCAGGGAAAAGCACAGCGCAAAAAGCGACGCGAGCGCCGGCGACAGGGCGCCGCGCCTGCCCTGGATAAGCACCGCGAAATCATAGGCGAACCAGGCGGCGATGAACCCCGCGCAGAAGTGCGTGACAATGTCAAAGCTGTGGAAATCGGTGCGGTTGTTGAGCGTGGTGCCGACGACCACCCCGATAAAAATGAACAGATTGAGCATCGTGCCCGAAATGTAGTCGACCCGCGTGATAAACGACCGGCCGCCGAACACCTGGAAAAAATCCCAGAGATGGGTAAACAGGATGGCGAATACGGCCTCCAGAAATTCCACGACCGAGCCGTGAAACAGGCCGTATATCCCCCAAAGGAGAATCCCGGCGCGTAAAACATACCAGAGAATCTGATGGCGCCGGGGCAGGTAGCCCGGCTGCTGTGCGTCTGTCATCGTTCGTCTCCCGTCCGCTTGTTAGTTTTCCTCCGTCGTCACGGGCACAAAGCGCGCAATCATGCCGACCGTGCGCTGCCCGTCCGAGCGCGCCGGCGAGCCGACCAAATCGCCGTCCGCCGAAAGCGTCTCGCCGCAGAGCACCATTTCGCCGCTTTTCAGCACGCAGACGCCGAAGAAGCGGTCGTCGCGCGTGCCGCCGTAGGCTTGCAGGGTCGTTTCCACCCATCTGCCGTCCGCGGTCAGTTCGAGCGTAAAGGCGTCGGTGCCGCCGCGGTTGCCGACGGAGCGGAAGTCCTTGTCGGACGAGCTTGTATAGCCCGCAAGCGCATAGCCCGTCTCGGTGCGGGCGACGCCGGTAAAGGCTTCGTCCAAAAGCCCGCTGACGCCCCGCTGCCAGTCGACCTCGCCCGACGGCGTAAAGCAGACCGCCAGCGCGTCAAAGCCGCCGTGGTTGCCGACGCGGCGCAGGTTTTCGTCCACCGACGCCGACCGCCCGACGGCGACCACGCCGCCCTCGTGCGAGAGGGTAATCGCCGAAAATTCCTCCGCCTTGCTGCCGCCGTACTGCGCGGTCCATTCCCGCTCGCCGGACGCCGAAAATTTCACGACGCCCGCGTCCGTGCGGCCGTACGGCGTAAAGAGGCTGCCCTCGCCGGTCGATTTGAAGCTCCCGGCGGCGTACACCGCCCCGTTTTCATCGGCGGCGACGCACGTCAAACTGTCGCCCGCCTTGCCCGCGAACGTCTGCCAGAGCAGCTCGCCGTCGGCGGAAAGCTTCGCCGCAAACGGCGCGCCGGAATAGCCGGCCACGGCGAACCCGCCGCCCGGGACGGCCGCAATCTGCGTAAAGCCGTCGGCGCGGCTCGTCCCGACGGGCGCCGTCCAGAGCGCCTCGCCCTTTTTGTTGAAGCAGAACACGACCGCGTCCGCGCCGCCCGCGTTTTGGAAGCCGAGGTCCGTCGCGCGCGTCTGCCCGCAGACCGCGAGGTTGCCGTCCTCATCCGCGGCAAGGCCCGTCGCCTCGACCCCGGCGGCGGAGCGGATGGCCTGCGTCCATTCGACGCGGCCCTTTTTGTCATAGCGCAAAAGCACCGGCGTAGAGCCGCCCCCGCCCGCAAGCGCGGACAGCTGGCCGTCCTTCGAATTCGCCTCGACAAGCGCCGCGAAGCCGCCGTCGGGCATGGCGGCCGCCGCAACGAACCGGTCGCCGCCGCTGCCGCCGAAGGTCGTCCCCCAGTTCGCGGTGTTCGCGCCGGGGACGGCGGGGGTGACGGTATATTCCGCCGTATAGGTCAGCGGCGTGCCGTCGGCGCGCGTAACGGCGTGTCCCGCGCCGTCGGTGATGGGCACGCCCGTAATGCCGCCCGTGCCGTAGGTTGTCGGCGTATAGTCGACCAGCGTCGTCACAAGGTTCCCCGCCTCGTCGTAGACCGGGTTCCCGGCCTCGTCGGTGACGGGCACGGCAATCTGCTGCGCGCCGTAGACGACGGTCGTGCGGACCTCGCCGTTTTCATCGTAAATCTTTTCGCCGTAGATGTTGGTCAGCTCCACGACCTCGCCCTGTAAAACGGCGGAAAGCACGTTGCCGTCCGCGTCCGTCAGCGGCACGCCGTTTGCGTCGGTCAGCGCGACCGCGCCGCTCGTTTCCCGGTTCTTGCCGCAGGCGGAAAGCCCGATAAGCACGCAAAGCGCCAGCGCCGCCGCCGTCAGAACCAGCCGTTTTTCCCGTTTCATCCGCTCGCCTCCCGCCATTGCGCCCCGCGGCGCGACTCCAAATACGGATACAGCCTCCAGTTTATCACAAAATCGCCCGATTTTCAATCCCAATTTCCCGCGGAGATACTTGAAACGGGGCGGCTTTTCCTGTATAATGGTTTCAGTTATTCTAAGAGGAGTCGTAGGACAAATGCTGGGAAAAATCGTCAGAGTGCGGGTCACAAAGCCCCTCGGCCGGTTGGACGGCGAGACCGGCGTAAGGTTTCCGCTCAACTTCGGCGTCCTGGAAAGCGCCCCGCCGTCGCGCGTGCCCGTTGCGGGCGCGTATATCCTCGGCGTCAACCACCCGGTGCGCCGCTTTGACGGCCGCGTGGTCGCCACGGTGCGCGACAAGCGCGAAAACGCCGTTTACCTTGTGGTCTCGCCGAAATCGAAACGCTACATCATCCAGGACATCCGCCCCGCCGTCGCCTTCCGGCACAAGGGCAAGGGCGTGAAGATTGAATGCTTTTACGAACGCTCGTGCGGCGCGGTCGTGTTCCGCGACAGCGCGGACGGCCGCCGCTTTTTGCTGATTAAAAACAAGCGCAGCACCCATTGGGGCTTCCCGAAGGGCCATGTGGAGGCCGGCGAGACGGACGAACAGACCGCCGTGCGCGAGGTGCTGGAGGAAACGGGCCTGCACATCCGGCTGCTCGACGGCTTCTGTGAAAAATCGACCTACACGATTCAGGGCCGCATCGACAAGACCGTGCTCATTTTCCTGGCGACGACGACGGACACCAAAACCGTCATCCAGGAAAGCGAAATCGAGGACTACCTGTGGCTCGAATACGACCGCTGCCTTGCGACGCTCAACTACGAAAACGACAAGGCCATTTTGAAAAAGGCGCAGGCCTATCTCTGCGCCGCGGCGCAGGAGGCGCGCTGAAATGGACGTGCGCGTGGGCGATACGCTCGAAATGAAAAAGCCGCACCCCTGCGGCGGCAAAACGTTCCGGGTGCTGCGCGCCGGGATGGATTTCCGTCTGCGCTGCGAGACCTGCGGGCGGACCTTTCTCGCGCCGCGCGTGAAAATCGAAAAGCACATCAAACGGATTGTGCGGGAAGACGGGGACGAGGATGTTTGAATCGGTAGAGACGGCCGTCGCGCGCCTTGCGGAGCTCGAACGCGCCCTGTGCGCGCCCGAGGCGGCGGCGGACCCGAAGCGGTTTGCCGCGCTCATGCGCGAGGTCAAGCGCTTGCGCCCCATTGCGGACGCGTTTTCCGCCTACCGCGCGGCCGAGGCCGACCGCGACGCGGCGCAGGCGCTCGCCAAAGAGAGCGGCGCCGACCGCGCGCTGCACGAGCTTTTGGCGCAGGAGCAGGCGGCGGCCGAAGCGCGGTGCGCAGAGCTGTCGCAGCGCCTGCGCGTGCTGCTTTTGCCGCGCGACGAAAACGACGACAAAAACGTGGTCATGGAAATCCGCGCGGGCGCGGGCGGGGACGAGGCCGCCCTGTTTGCCGCGCGGCTGTTCCGGATGTACACGATGTACGCCCAGGCGCACAGCTGGGGGCTCGAGGTGGTCAGCGCCTCCGAGACGCAGCTTGGCGGGCTGAAGGAAATCAGCTTCCTTGTGGAGGGCGAGGGCGCGTATTCGCGGCTGAAATTCGAAAGCGGCGTCCACCGCGTCCAGCGCGTGCCGGAGACCGAGAGCGGCGGGCGCATCCACACCTCCACCGCCACCGTCGCGGTGCTGCCCGAGGCCGAGGAGGTCGATTTTGCGCTGGACCCCGCCGATTTGCAGATAGACGTGTTCCGCTCCTCGGGCGCGGGCGGGCAGAAGGTCAACAAAACCTCCTCCGCCATCCGCGTGACGCACCTGCCCACGGGCATGGTCGTCGAATGCCAGGACGAGCGCAGCCAGTACCGCAACAAGGACAAGGCGCTCGCGGTCCTGCGCGCGCGGCTGTATGAGATAGAGCGCAAAAAGCAGGAGGCCGAAATCGCCGGCGAGCGCCGCGCGCAGGTCGGCACGGGCGACCGCAGCGAGCGGATTCGCACCTACAATTTCCCGCAGGGGCGCGTGACCGACCACCGGATTGGCTTAACGCTTTACAAGCTGGAGGCCGTGCTCGACGGGGACCTCGACGAAATTCTCGACGCCCTGCTCGCCGCCGACGCCGCCCGGAAGCTGGAGGCCGCGGGCGCGGAAAAATAGCTTTTCCGGCGGCGGCGCTGCGCCTTTGCGAAGGCGCAGCGCCGCCCTTTTTCTCCTCAACCGGGGCTAAACCATCGGTCGAGCCGCCTAAACCGACGGTCGGTTGCGCATCGGGCAAAACTCTGTTACGGTGATGCCATCCCAACAAAGGAGGAACCCGCCATGAAAAAAACATTCGGAACAAAGCTTTCCGAGCTGCGCAGGGAAAAGGGCATGACGCAGCTCGACCTTGCCGAAAAAATGGGCGTTACGGACAAGGCCGTTTCCAAATGGGAACGGGATTTGTCGTTCCCGGACGTCCAGACCATCCCCAGGCTTGCGGAAATTTTCGGTGTGACCGTGGACGAGCTCATGCAGGGGAAGACGGACATAAAACAGCGCGCCGCAGGCAGCCGCATCTCGGAATTCGTGCAGCTCGCCTTAAAGGGCGTGGCGCTGGCGATGGGCGTTGCCGTTGCCGTGCTGTCCTTTCTAAACGAGATTGAAACCGCCGACGCCATCGGTATGCTGGGCATCGGCCTCGCCGCTTTGGCGATTGCACAGCTTTCGGGAAAGGAATAACGCGCCCATAATCGCGCGGCATGCAGAAAAGGACGGAACTGTGTCGGTTGACCCAGTTCCGTCCTTTTTGGTTTATACAGTCTTGAAAGCTTTCTGCCTTCTCCGCTTGCGCAAATGCGAAACCCTTACACGGGAACGAGCCTGTAAATCGCAACCCCTTCCGCTTCCGCTCTTTCCGCAAACAATCTGAAGCTCGTTTCATTCATGGTGTCGGCGTTAAATGCATCCAGCGCGTTCCCGCAAAGGCTCTGTATCTCATTGACCAAATTTTTGCGATATGTGATTTTTTCGCTGAGTGTCCCCTTATATTCGTAGACATACAGATTGGTCGCCGAATTTTCGTGGGAAGTTGCCATTTTTGTCCGCCTTTCTGCCCAATCCGGGCTTATCGCTCCCAAACATAACCCTGAAGATAACCTTCATTAGTATGGTCCGTGTCTTGTAACGCATCAGCTGCCTGCGCAGGGTCTGATAGTACAGATGCGCTTAGTTCCCTTTTCGTACCCATCGTCTTATCATGGTCTCTAGGGTTTGATTCCGTTCTTACCCACCCGTTTGTTTCTTCAAAATACGCGGCTTTCAAATCTTCGCTTTTAAAAGCGAGCCCACCAATATGCGTTACGCTTGCCGGGATTGTTATTTCTTGAAGCGGGCAGTTGGTAAATGCAACACCTCCGATGTAAGAAACACCGTTTTCAAGCACAACCTTCGTCAAGTTCGCGTTGTCGGCAAAAGCTCTCTGCTCTATCGTGGTGACGCTTTGCGGAATCACAACTTCTCGCAAGTCGCACCGCGCAAAAGCATAGCGCCCTATTGAAATCACACTGTTCGGGATGTTTATGCTCGTTAACGATGAGCATTTGTAAAATGCCTCATCTCCAATTGCTGTAATCGTATTCGGCAAAACCACTTCCGTCAGATAGTCGCAGCCCACGAAGGAGGTAATCTGTGTTACGGTTCGTCCGTTGTATGAGGAAGGTATAACAATTCTTTCCGCACTGTTTTTATAATCTTCTTTTATGGATACGCCCCAGGTGCCGTCGTCCAGCATGGCGAAGCTCAACATGGAAATGGAATCGTTTACATCGGATGCGATAACGCCTATGTTGTCGCTTGTCCCGTCGGTATAGGTAATCACCAATTCTCCGTTGATGAGCTCTGTTTTGGCGATTCCTCTGCCGGCCGCGCCGGTATCGCCTTTGTCGCCCTTGTCGCCTTTGTCACCCTTCTCGCCTTTCACATTGCCCAGGTTGGTCACGGAATTGTCGGTCATCGTAACGCTCAGCTCGCCCGCCGCCGAAAGCGTAACGGTTTTGATACCCACGCCGTCCTCACCCTCGGCGCCGACAACGGCGCCGAGGTCGGCAGTCTCCCCGGTGGAATAGGTCAATATCAGGTGCCCTTCCGTATTGATTTCCGACTTGACGACCCCGATGCCGTCGGCGCCTTTGATGTTGCCCAGCTGCAGAATCGTACCGTTGGTCAGCGTCACGTTCAATGCACCCGCGTCGGTAACGGTCACGTCCGCAATGCCGACGCCGTTCGCGCCCGCTGCCCCGGTATCGCCCTTTTCGCCCTTCTCCCCGTCGGCGCCGTTCTGCCCGACAATGCGCCCGAGGTTGATGCTGGTGGAATTGGAGAAGCGCAGCACCAGTTCACCGCCGTTGTTAATCTCCGCTGCGGTAATCCCCACGCCGTCCGCGCCGTCGGCACCCGCCGCGCCGGTATCGCCTTTTTCGCCTTTGGCGCCGTCTTTGCCGACCACTTTACCGAGGTTGACGAAATTGCCGTCCGAATAGGTCAGCTCCAGCTCCCCGGCTGCATTGATTTCCGTTTGGGTAATGCCGACACCGTCCGTGCCGTCCGCGCCCGCTTCACCGGTATCGCCTTTGTCGCCTCTGTCCCCTTTGTCACCTTTGTCACCTTTGGCGCCGTCTTTGCCGACCACGTTGCCGAGGTTGACGGAATTGCCGTCCGAATAGGTCAGCACCAGCTCCCCGGCTGCATTGATTTCCGTTTGGGTAATGCCGACACCGTCCGTGCCGTCTGCGCCCGCTTCACCGGTATCGCCTTTGTCGCCTTTGATGTTGCCAAGGTTTAAAAGCGTTCCGTTGGTCAACGCAATCTCGAGCGTGTTTTCGGCCGTGATGTTGATCGTCCGGATGCCGACGCCGTCTTCCCCGTCGGCGCCGGCAGCGCCTGTTGCCCCGGTGTCACCTTTCTCGCCTTTGTCCCCTTTGTCGCCTTTCGCGCCAACGACAACGCCAAGATTTTCCACGCGTCTATCCGAATATGTCACCACGAGTTCTCCCTTTTGGTTGATTTCGGATTTCGTCACACTGATGCCGTCCTTACCGGCGGCGCCGGTCGCACCCGTTTCGCCTTTCTCGCCCTGTTCACCCTTTTCGCCTTTGGCGCCGATAACATTGCCGAGGTTTTCGGAATTGCCGTCCGAATAGGTGAGGACAAGCTCGCCCTTTTCGTTGATGGCAGAGCTCACGACGCTGATACCGTCATCGCCCTTTTCACCCTGTATGCCTTGTTCACCTTGGACGCCCTGCGCGCCGGTCTCGCCGGTTTCGCCTTTCTCGCCCTCGGCTCCAATGACATTGCCGAGGTTGGCAGTCTGCCCGTTGGTATAGGTCAGCACCAACTCGCCGTTCTCATTGATAACGGAGCCGGACACGCCAACGCCGTCCTCGCCCTTTTCACCGACAACCTTATCCAGATTGACCTGGCTTCCGTCCGAAAAGGTCAGCACAAGCTGCCCGTCCACATTGACAGCAGCCGCGCTGATACCGACGCCGTCTTCCCCTTTTTCGCCCTGGGCACCCGTTGCTCCGGTATCTCCCTTTTCGCCCTGTTCGCCTTGAATCCCCTGCGCACCTGTGGCTCCGGTATCGCCTTTGTCGCCTTTTTCACCCTGTGCGCCGTCTTTGCCATCCGCGCCGACAGCCTTTCCGAGATTGATGACCCGGTCATCGGTCAAGGTCAAAAGCAGCTCGCCGTTTTCGGAAAATGCGGCGGTTTTGATCCCGGCATTGTCCTGCCCGGCGGCAGCTTCCAAGGACGCGGCAAAATCCTGTTCCGTGCCGGAATAGCCGTTTTCCTTGGCAATGTCATAGGCCGACTTGCCCGAAAGGGATTTAAGCCACTCCTGCACCGTACCCGTATAGCCGTACTGCACAGCCAGCTCGTATGCCGACAGGCCGTTTTTAACCGTAGAAACGGCTTGTGCGCCGCTCTTTCTGTGCACATAGGTCGCTACACCAAACGCTATGCCGAACATAATCAACACCGTGAGAAGCACCGCAAGAATTTTACGCGCGATATGCTTCCGCCCGCTTTTCGTTGTGGAAATTTTCACTGTGTTTTCCATCGTTCTCCTCCTAAAGCTCTTTCTCCCCGTCGCAACAGGCGGATAAATGTTTTACAGACCCATTTTAGCGGATTTTCCGCTAAAAGTCAATAGAGTAATATCCGCTATACCTATAATAGGGCATATTATTCGGAGGTGGTTGTATGCTCTATCGGCGGATTCGTGATTTGCGGGAAGACCGGGATTTAACGCAGCGGGAAATGGGTGAAATCCTGCTTTGCAGTCAGCGTGTATACAGTGATTATGAACGAGGTGTTTTGGATATCCCGACCGAGATTTTAATTCGTTTGGCTGATTTTTATAATGTTTCCACAGATTACATTTTGGGAAGGACCGACATCCGTGAAATGGCAGGAAAGCAACAGGAAAAGTTCGCGCCGTCTTCCTGATGTTCCGTAAATAAAACACCCGCCCGGCTCCGTAAAGGAATGGGCAGGTATCTTTGGATTGTGGGTTGTGCGCAGCGGGCCGTTTTCACGTTTTCTTTTGCCCCTGCCGTGGTCTAACAACGGGCTAAGGCGCGCCGCGCCAAATGCGGCGACGAGATTGAAATTGTTATCCGACCCTGACGGTTTTGCAAAAACGGGGCTGTGTCCTGCATGCAGGATACAGCCCCGTTTTTCTTTTGCGGTTCGGCGGCTTCCCTTTGCCGCCATTTTGAACCGCGTGTTATTCCGCTTCCCTTTGCGCTTTTTGCGCTTCTCTGAGCGCGCGCGCGAGCTGGTCGGGGCAGGAGGTCGGGCGAAGCCCGCAGCGAATCCCGGACAGCGTCTCGACAACGTCCTCGACGCGCCGCCCCTCGGCAAGCCTGGCGACGCCCTGCGTATTGCCGTTGCAGCCGCCGTAAAACCGCACTTTTTTTATCACGTCGCCGTCAAGCTCGACTTCAATCTGCTGCGAGCACGTCCCGCGCGTGCGATAGGTATAGGTCATGGGGAAAACTCCTTACTTTCGGAAGAATTGATACCAGCGTTTTTTCGGCATATCGAGAATCGGGTGGTCGAGAAGCGGCACGCCGTCGCGGTCGGTCCCCTCCTGCTCAAAAACGATAAGCTCGTTGCCGGTCTCGCGCAGAAGGCCCCTGGGCACATACAGCGTCGCCTGCGGGCCGCGCGCCCAGTACCGCCCGAGGTTGAAGCCGTTGACGAACACGCAGCCCTTTTGGAAGCCCCGCATATCGGCGAAGGTGTCGGCGTCCGTTTTCGCGTCAAACGTCCCGCGCAAAAACCGCGGGCCGTCCTTTCGACCGGGCTTTTCGAACCGCAGGCCGTCGAGCCGTTCGAAGGGCAGGGTGCGCACCGTAAAGCCGAACAGCTCCTGGTTGCCGAGCGCGACGCGGCGCAGCCCCTTGCGGTCATACAGGTGCGGGCCGTAGTTGACGCGGCCCATCGCCTCGACCAGAATGTCAATCCGCTTTTCCCCCGAAAAGGCGGGCAGGCGCACCGAAAAGCCGTCGTTTTCCTCCCGCTTCGGGTTGTCCGTGCGGTAATAGGTCGCCTTGAGGTCGCCGTCGATATAGAGGTACGCGTTGTCGTGCACGCCCTCTACCCGCAGCCGGGCGGCCTCGTACCGGCCGCGGACGGTCACGGAATACAGGATGTAGCCGAAATTCTGCCCGAACGCCTCCATGGAGCGCGGGCTCGCGGTTTCGTGCGTTTCGCCGAGGACGTCGAGGTTCTCAAACAGCGGCGCGGCCTCGGTGAGCCGCACCGTCCCGGGCGCCTGCAGCTTCGGCTCGTCGGGCAGGCGCGTCAGCTCTATCCCCTGCTTTTCGCACAAAAGCCGCCGCACGCTGTGGTAGGCGGCGGTGTACCCGCCCCATTCGTTCAGCAGCGCGCTGTAGTCGTAGCTTGTGACCGTCGGCTCATAGCCCTTGCCGTAATTCGCGCCGGCGGTAAAGCCGAAATTCGTGCCGCCGTGGAACATATACATATTGAAGCTCGCGTCCATGTCGAGGAAATCCTGAATTTCCCCCGCGACCTGCTGCGACGGGCGCGTGTGGTGGACGTCGCCCCAGTGGTCGAACCACCCGCACCAGAACTCGCCGCACATATACGGCCGGTCCTTCTGGTAGCGGTCGAGCTTTTTCAAAAGCGTTTTCGCGCGCGAGCCGAAATTCATGACCTTGAGCACGTCGGGCAGCCCCCCGCCCGACAGCATCCAGTCGCAGTCGCCGTCGGAGGTGAACAGCAGCTCGTCGAGCCCGACGTCGAGCATAATCTGCCGCACGGCCTCGAGGTACGCGTGGTCGTTGCCGTAGGAGCCGTACTCGTTCTCCACCTGAAGCATCAGCACGTTCCCGCCGTTTTTCGCAAGCAGCGGCCGCAGCTCGCCGGCGAGCGCTTCGTAATACCGGCGCACCGCCGCAAGGTACGGCGGATAGTTGCAGCGCAGGCGCATATTCTCGTCCTTTAAAAGCCACGCCGGGAAGCCGCCGAAATCCCATTCCGCGCAGATGTAGGGGCCGGGCCGCACAATGGCGTACAGCCCCTGCCGCGCCGCCTCGCGCAGGTATGCGGCGAGGTCGAGCCCGCCGGAAAAGTCGAACTGCCCGGGTCTCGGCTCGTGCAGGTTCCAGCAGACGTAGGTTTCCACGGTGTTGAAGCCCGCCGCCTTCAGCTTTTCGAGCCGGTCGGCCCAATGCTCGCGCGGGACGCGGAAATAGTGCATGGCGCCCGCGTAAACGGAAAACGGTTTGCCGTCCAGTCGGAACCGGCCTTTTTCGATGGTCAGCATAAGATACTCCTGTCGTTTTTGGTGCTTTGCTTTATATGAGCCCGAGGTATTCCTCCAGGCACTGTCCGCTTTCATGCATGGCGCGCGCCGCCGCTTTCCCGACGTACCGCCAGTGCCACGGCTCGGCCTCCATGCCGGTCACGTCCGTCTTGCCGGCCGGGTAGCGCTCCACGAAGCCGTATTCCCACGCGTGGGCCGCAAGCCATGCGTATTCCGCCGTGTTGACGAAATCCGCCGACGCCGAGCCGACGTCCATGGCGAGCCCCGCGTTGTGCTCGCTCGCCCCGGCGGGCTCGACGCGCTTCGCCGCCGCGAGCTTTGCGGACGCCTCGTCCTGCCCGGCGGCAACCAGCGTCTGCACGCGGCTCGCATAGCGCTCCGCCTGGCGCGCCTGGGTCACGTACCCGGCGTAGGGCGTGAGCGTGCAGCCCTCGGCCTTGGCGGCCGCATACATTTCGGCATAGGCGGGCGCAACGCGCGCGTCCAGCTGCTCGTCCGCCCCCTCCACCGCCGCGGCAAGCTCCGGGACATAGTCGGCGGGCAGCCGGTAGCGGTAGCCCACGGGCGTCAGCGCCCAGTTGTCGCCCTCGGGCGTGACGGTCAGCACCTCGTCCGCCCCGGCGCGGGGGAACAGCCCCTCGGGGACGGTTGCGGGCTCGGTTTCGGCCGGCGCGGTCGTTTCGGGCACGGTCGTCTCGGGCATTTCGGCCGCGGGCGCGGCCGGCGAGGTCGCCGTCGGGACGGGTTCGGCCGGCGCGGCCGCCTTTCTCTGCTCGGTAACCGCGTAGCCCACCGCCGTCGAGGCAAGCAGGCACAGCAGCACCCCCGCGCACAAAAGCCGCGCGCGCATCACGCGCTTCGGGATTGGTTTTTTTGCCATGGCCTGCCTCCCCGCCGCCCGGACCGGGCGTTTGCTCGCCCCTATTTTAGAAGGTCTGTCCGGCTTTGTCAACCGTTTTTTCGCGCCCGCGGCGAAGACGGCGCGCCGTACATTTTCCGGTGGGAAATTTGGAATTTTCTATCGACTTTGCCCCGAGTTTATGATACAATACCGTATAGTAGGTCGTTTGCGCCCCGCAGGCGGGGCTTTGGAAAACGGCCGTTTCCCATGGAGGTATGTCGATGCTCGCTCGCGAAAGCAATGCAAATTACCCCTCGCGCCGGCGCGAAATGGCCAATTTTGCCGCGCGGGAAATCAAGCGCGTCTGCAAGGAAATCGGCCCGCGCCCCTCGGGCGAGGAGGCGGAGCGCCGGGCGCAGGCGTATGTCGCGGAATCCATGAAATCCGTCGCCGACCGCGTGGAGGTCGAGGATTTTGAGCTGCACCCCAAGGCGTTTCTGGGCTGGGTGCTCACGGACGTCGTTTTGATGCTCGTCTCCGGGGTGCTGCTGTGCCTGTCGCTTGCGGGCGTGTTCGGGGCGGGGCGCACCGCCGCGCTCGCCGCCGCAACGGCGCTGACCGTGCTTTCCCTTCTTTTCCTCGTCTGTGAATTCCTGCTTTACAAGCCGCTTTTGGACCCGCTTTTCCCGCGCCGCCGGTCGCAGAACGTCATCTGCACCCGCGCGCCCGAAAAGGAGGTGCGCCGGCGCATCGTTTTCTGCGGGCATATGGATTCCGCCTATGAGTGGACGTACCTGCGCCTCGGCGGCGGGAAGCTGTTTGCCGCCGTGGTCGGCGCGGCGTTCGGCTCCGTTTTTGTGCAGCTCGTGCTCGACGTGCTCGCCTTTTTCGAATTTTCAAGCGCCGTGGACACCGTGCTGCTCGTCCTCGCGGCGCTCACAACGCTGCTGGTGCTGCCCGGGGCCTTCTTCGTCAACTGGAAGCGCCCGGTCGACGGCGCGAACGACAACCTGACCGGCGTCTTTGCCTCCATGGCGGTGCTGCGCTTTTTCGCCGCCAACGACATTCGCTTTGCGCACACCGAGGTCTCGGCGGTCTCCATGGGCTGCGAGGAGGCGGGGCTGCGCGGGGCGAAGGCGTTTGCCAGGGCGCACCCCGACGACGGCGTGGAGACGGTCTACATCGTAACCGACACGCTGCGCGACTACGCCTTCCTCGGCGTTTACAACAAGGACATGACCGGCCTTGTGCGGCTCGACGCGGGCGCCGCGGCGCTTGTGCAGCGCGGCGCGAAGAACGCCGGGCTCGACCTGCCGTACGCCAAGGTCTTTTTCGGCGCGTCGGACGCGGCCGCGCTCGCCCAGAGCGGCCTACGGGCCGCGACGCTTGCGGCGATGGACCCCGCCCCCGCGCGGTACTACCACACCCGGGGCGACACCGCCGACAATCTGGATTTGAAAACGCTGGAAGCGGGCATCGACGTGCTGCTGGAAACCGCGTTCCTCTATGACGCAGAGGGTCTTCCGCACGACGCCGCCAAGGCGCAGGAATAAGCAAAGGGGAATGACTATGCAAAAAAGAGTTTGGAAAGTTGGCTGTCTGGTTCTGGTCCTGGCGCTGTGCGCCGCCGCGTTTTCCGGCTGCGAGCTGAGCCTGTCCGCAAACGCGGGCCCCGAGCCCGTCGCGGTCACCTTGAAGACGGACCTGCGCGACGCGCGCTTTACCTTTACCTACGGGGAGCTGCGCGACCTGATTGACGCGGAGACGCTCTCCAACCTGTTTGAGGATTACGAAAACAAGACCGACGACGTGACCGTCGAGCTCGGGTACTACGACCTGCGCGCGCGCTTCGGCGAGAAGGAGGACGTGTTTAACGCCGTCATGGGGCTTTTGGACGAGGCGGACCTCGCCGCGCTCAACGGCAACCGCACCGAGGTGCTCGCCTATTACACGGAGCTCGCCAACGCCGTGAAGGCGCAGAAGCCCGAAACCATCCGTTCGGAAAGCTTCTGGGTCGACGACGGCACCATCACCTTTACGGACGAGGCGGGCAGCGTGCAGGACGACGGCTCGCCCATCTCCAAGGCGGCGCGCCTGTTTAAGGATATGTCGATGCAGGGCATTTCCTCGGTGCTGCCCGAAAACGAGACGCTCGCCGCCGGGACGGACCTGACGGACCTGCTGTACCTCTACGGCTCCGACGACCTGACCGCGCTGACGGACGCGGACCTGGAGGCCGCCTACTCCTCCGTCAACGAAACGACCGAAAAGGATTCGGAAGAAAACGACGTCGTCACCGAGCTTACCCGCACGGTGGAGCTGCACGTGAAGCCCGAAACGCAGAGCATCCTGCGCGCGATAAACGTCCGCGACGAGGCCGCCGTGCTCGAGAAGCTCAACCGGCCGGAAAACTCCTTTACGATAAACGGCTACGAGATGGCCTTCACCTCGCTGACCATCACCGCGACGTTTGACGCCGCGACCGACGAGCTGCTGACGCTCTCCTACGACCGGACGATGCACGTCACGGCCACCGTCACCGGCGAGGGCACGCTCGCGCCCCTGGGCACGCAGACCGTCGAGTTCGACTGCGGCGCGAACACCTACTACCAGTTCGGCTGGGCCGACCGCGCCGACGCCTAAAACCGCAGAACCCTTCCCCCACGCAGCAAAGCGCGTCCCAAGGCTTTGGGACGCGCTTTTTTAAACCCGAACAGGAGGCCGCCATGACCGAACAGGAACGCATCGATTTGTACACAAGCATTGTCCCGAACCGCCGCCAGCTCCTTATCCAGGACCTGCGCTTTTACGCCTTTGTCCACTACACGGTCAACACCTTTACGAACCGCGAGTGGGGCAGCGGCAAAGAGTCCGAGCGCGTGTTCGCCCCCAGGGCGCAAAACGCCGAGCAATGGTGCGAGGCGATTGCCGCCGCGGGCATGAAGGGCGTTATCCTGACCTGCAAGCACCACGACGGCTTCTGTCTCTGGCCGACGAAAACGACCGCGCATTCCGTCAAAAACAGCCCCTACAAGGGCGGGCGCGGCGACGTGGTGCGCGAGGTTTCCGACGCCTGCCGCAAATACGGACTGAAATTCGGCGTGTACCTTTCCCCCTGGGACCGCAACTGCCCGCTGTACGGCACGCCCGCCTACAACGACTTCTACATCGCGCAGCTGACCGAGCTTTTAACGAACTACGGCGACATTTTCATGCTCTGGCTCGACGGCGCGTGCGGCGCGGACGCGGCCGGACAGCCCAAGCAGAAATACGACTTCGAGCGCATCTGGCGCACGGCGGTCGAGCTGCAGCCGGAGATTGTCATGTCGGGCTGCGCGCCGGACGTGCGGTGGATTGGCAACGAAAGCGGCAAAACGCGCGAAAGCGAATGGAACGTCGTGCCGCGCTTCGCCTATGACCAGCAGAACCTGGCCGCCAACTGCCAGCAGGACGACGACCTGCGCAAATTCCAGAAGCGCTGCCAGGACGCGATGCTCCCCGACCTCGGCTCGCGGGAATTTCTCGCGAACTACGACGACTTCATGTGGTACCCGGCGGAGGTGGACGTGTCCATCCGGCTCGGGTGGTTCTACCACCCGCTGCAGCGGTACACGCTGAAATCCCTGCGGCATTTGATGAAAATTTACTACACCTCGGCGGGCAGCAACGCCCTGCTGCTTTTGAACGTCCCGCCCAACCGCAAGGGCCTTTTGCCGAAGGCCGACGTCAAGCGGCTGCGGGAAATGGGCGCGTGGCTGCAAAAAGAGGACAGCCTGGTGCTGGACGCCCGGCGCACGGACGCGGACGGCGGCTTTACCGTAGCGCTCGACTTTCCCCGGCAGTCCGTGGACCGCGTGCGCCTTTCGGAGGACACGACCAAGTCCCAGCGCGTCGAGGCGTTTGAGATTTACGCAAACGGGCAACGCGTGTTCCGCGGCACGGTGATTGGCTTTTCGCGGATTGCCATTTTCGACCGTCCCGTCACGACCGACCGGCTCGAGGTGCGCATCACGCGCTGCCGCAACGAGCCGTACATCGACCGCGCCGAGGTCTGCGCGACCGGGGCGTACCGGCCGTGGTGAGCCGGGGGTAAGAGAATCGAGCCCGGCCCGGCTTCGGGCAGCCCAAAACCATATTGGGTTCGGCGCCCGACAGCTTACGCCGGGTACTGCCGCCCCGCGCTGTCCACGCGCGCGTCTGCGCCGTACAAAAGCTCCTCCACCGGGACAAAGCGGTAGCCGTCCGCCGATAAAATGCGCAGGATTTCGCGCAAGGCCGCGGGCGTGTTTTCGACGCCGTTGTGGAACAGCAGAATGGCGCCGGGCTCGGCGGCGGCCGTGACGCGCTCGACCATTTCCGCGGCGGACAGCCCCTGCCAGTCGAGACTGTCCACCGACCATTGCACCGCCTGCATCCCGAGCGCGGCGGCGGCGCGGACCGTGTCGGCGTTCCAGTCGCCCGACGGCGCGCGCACCACCTTGGGACGGACGCCGACGCAGGCCTCCACCGCGTCCGAGCAGGCCTCCATGTCGGCGCGCTGCGCCTCTAAGGCGAGCGAGCCGTAGGCCTTGTGCGTATCCGAGTGATTCCCTATCGTGTGCCCGGCCTCGTAAAACGCGCGGACACTTTGCGGGTTCTGCCGGACCCAGTCGCCGACGGCAAAGACCGTCGCCCGCGCGTCAAATTCCGCCAAAATTTCCAAAAGCTCGCCCGTGTCCTCGGCGCCCCAGGCCGCGTCAAAGGTCACGGCGAGCTTTTTTTCGTCCGTTTCCACGCAATAGACCGGCGTTTCGCCGCCCCCGGCCGACGCGGGCCGCGCGGACAGCCGCTGCGACACGCCCGCGAGCGCAAAGGACAGCCCCAAGACAGCCAGGAAAACGGCCAGCGCCGTTTTCCGCGTGATAACCAGATACCGCATCGCGACCCCTCCCCCTTATCTCTATGCGCCCGCCGCGCGCCGTAGAAGGCCGCGAGCGGGAGCGGATACCCGAAATCGTGCGCGCAGCGGCGGCTTCCCCTGTCAGAATTCAGAGTTCAGAAGTCAGAGGTCAGAGGTTAAATGCCGGGTTAGGAGGACAAAGTCAAAAGTCAGATACAACTATTCCTCCCTCTGACGAGGGAGGTGGGTTTTGCCGCAGGCAAAAGCCGGAGGGAGAGATAAGCCCTGTCAGAATTCAGAGTTCAGAAATCAGATGTTAGAACGCGTAGTGGCGGGCTTCCCGGGCAGAAATCAGAATACAGATGTTAGAAGTCAGAACGGTAGGGCGGGGGCTTGCTCCCCTGTTAGACATCAGCTGTTAGATATTAGATGTTAGACCGCGTAGCGGCGGGCTTCCATGCCCGCCATACCCAGTCCGACACGGGCACACGTCCCGGCTGTGTAAGAATCGGCAATTGCGCGCATACCGTAGGGCGGGGGCTTGCTCCCGCCGCAAAACCAGCCCGACACGGGCACACGTCCCGGCCGCAATGAAACCAAAAGTCAGAAGTAACCCTTTTCCTCCCTCTGACGGGCGCCGTCGCCGAAGCGCCGCCGGTGGCGGAAAAAG
>DGYFJ06201__coassemble_775_pt1 | contig 20519 bp, 18 predicted proteins | sample DGYFJ06201__metabat2_low_PE_011 | metagenome-assembled genome bin DGYFJ06201
CTCGACCGGTGTATAGTTGCGCCCTCTTTCAGAGGGGCAGTCCACGGGCTGCGGCAGATATTGCCGTGGCAGACGAACAGGATTTTTATCATCGCCGTTAAAACCGAATGACGACGGGGGCGCTTGTGAACGAGCTGATGGTCGCCGTCGCATTTTGCATATAGAACACCTGCGTGTTGCCGTCGTTTTCGTCATACATCGCGCGCAGGTCCGGGTACGCGTCGAGCATCGCCTTGCGCGCTTCTGCGCGGTCGTCCTCGACCAGCTCGCAGGCGACGCGCAGCCACGTCCCGTCCCGAAAGGCGCAGAGCTCGACCTTCGGATTTGCGGCAATCTGGCGGCTGACGGGCTTTGCTTTGCCGGTCTGGATATACAGCCGGCCCTCAAACGCATGAATCGTCCCAAACGGGCGGACCCGCGGCTGGTCGCCGTCGATTGTGGCAAGGTAATACGTCTCCGCTTTTTTCAAAAAATCATAAACACGCTGCATAAGATGCTCCCTCCTGTGCTTTGCGCGGCTGTTTTGCCGCGGCACGGCTGCTTGTCTGCTTTTATTATGCGCAAAAACCCAGGCCGCGTCAATAGGGAACGCGGCAAAGCGACGCTTGCAGTCGTTCGCCGCTTGACTTTATGCGCTCGGGCGCGTAAAATTTAGGCAGAAGGAAAAACGCGGCCGGGCTTTGGCCGCTTGGTTGAGGTGCAGAATGAAGCTGAAAAAGGGAAACGCAGTCCTGGGGCTCGGCGTTATCGCCGCGCTTTTGTGCCACGCGGGGACAATGGTCGTATCGCTGCTGACGGGCTGGTACTCGCTCGCGCTTTGCAAGGGCTTTGCGCACGCCGCGGCCGGGCTGCTGGCGCTGCACGTGCTGACGAGCCTTTGCATTTTCTTTTTTGCGCATGACGGCGCAAGCCCGCGCTATGCCCGGCAAAACGCGCGCGTCTGGGTCCAGCGCGTCACGGCCCTGCTTATGCTCCTGCTTCTCCACACGCACATGGCGGCATACGCGCACATGGCGACGGGCGAAGCGCTGACCGCCGGGGAATCGGTCTTCCGGGCAATCACGGAAAGCGTCTACATCCTTGCGGTGTGCGCCCACACGGCGGCGTCGTGCGGCAAGGCGTTTGTCACGCTTGGCATTGTCCGCTCCATGCAGGCGGCAAAGCGGCTGGACGCGGTGCTGTACGCGCTTTTCGGGCTGCTGGCCGCGGCGGCGCTGTTCGCCGTGCTGCGCTTTTTCTTGGGAGGGCTCGTATGAAGCGCGTTCTGATTGTGGGCAGCGGCATTTCGGGCCTTGCCTGCGCCATTGAGACGGCCAAGGCCGGGAACAACGCGGTGCTCGTGTCCCCCTACCCTTCCGAGCGCGCGCAGTCGGTCATGGCGGCGGGCGGCATCAACGCCGTCGTGCAAGGCCCGGACACGGACGACAGCGTCGAGCTGCACATCCGCGATACCCTTGACGGCGGCTGCCGGATTGCGGGGGAAAAGGCTGTCGCGGGGCTTTGCTCGGCTGCGCCGGATATCCTTACGTGGCTCGAGAGCCTCGGCGTGGTCTTTACGCGAACAGCCGACGGCAGTCTGGCGCGGCGGGCGTTCGGCGGGCAGTCGCGCAAGCGCACCGCCTATGCCGGCGCTTCCACCGGCAAGCAGATTGTGACCGCGCTCGTGCAGGAGACGCGCAAATGGGAATGCGCCGGGCGCGTGACGCGCCGGCTCGGGCTGCAGTTCCATTCGGCGCTCCTGGACGACGGCGTTTGCGCCGGGGCGCTGTTTTACGACGAGACACAAAAGCGGCTCGAAGCGCTGTACGCCGACGCGGTGGTGTTCGCCACGGGCGGGCAGAACCGCCTGTTCGGGAAGACGACCGGCTCGGCGCTGTGCGACGGGTACGCGGCCGGGCAGCTGTTTTTGCAGGGCGCGAAGCTGAAAAATCTGGAATTCATCCAATACCACCCCACCACCATTGAAACGCCGCAGAAGCGGATGCTCATCACCGAGGGCGCGCGCGGCGACGGCGGGCGGCTTTACTACATGGAAAACGGCAAACGCGTGTATTTCATGGAGGAGGCGTTCGGGGAAAAGGGCAACCTGATGCCGCGCGATATTGTTTCAAAATACATCTACGACGCGCCGGGACAGGTGTATCTGGACATTGCGTTTTTGGGGAAGCAAAAAATTCTCGAGAACCTGCGGGAGGTCTATGACCTGTGCCTGCAATACCTCGGGCTGGATGTGACGAAGGAGAGCATTCCCGTCGCGCCGTCCGTGCATTTCTTCATGGGCGGGCTCGCGGTGGACGCCCGGCACCGCACGAACCTCCGCAACCTGTACGCCGTCGGGGAGTGCGCGTCGATGTACCACGGCGCGAACCGGCTGGGCGGCAATTCGCTGCTGGCGGCGGTATACAGCGGGCGCGCCGCGGCAAGGGACATCGCCGAAGCGGACCTGGCCGCGTGCAAAACGGATTTTTCCGGGTATATCCGCGCACAGCGCGAGGCGCTTTGCGCGCGCACGGCGACGAAAAGCCGTTTTTCCGCGGTATACATACAAAACGACCTTGCCAAAATCATGAACGACGACCTCGGCATTGTGCGCACCGAGGAAAAGCTGCGCGACGGAATCCGGAATTTGCAGTACTACCTGTCCATTGTGGATAAGCTCAAATACGACAGCGAAATTTCGCCGTACCAGGCCTACAGCCTGCGCCCGATGCTCTGTCTCGGGCTCGCCGTGCTCACCTGTGCCGAAGCGCGCCGGGAAACGCGCGGGGCGCACATCCGCACGGATTTTCCGCAGCGTGCAGAGGCGTTTGCGGCCTGCACGCTGATTGACTACGCGAACGGCGCCATGCACGTATCGTACGGAAATGAGGATGCGCTATGCTTGTAAAAATCAAACGGCAGACGGATGCAACCAGCGCGCCGTACTGGCAGACGTTTTCGGTGGAGGCCGGCCCCGATATGACGGTCAGCGCGCTGCTCGACCGGCTCAACTACACCGACGACCTGTTTGACGCGGACGGGACGCCCGCGCCCCGCATCCGCTGGGAATGCAGCTGCGCGCAAAAAATGTGCGGCGCCTGCGCGATGGTGATTGACGGCGTGCCGAGGCTCGCGTGCGCGACCTTTTTGCGCGACTTAAAGGGTTCGACGGTCACGCTCGAGCCGCTGTCCAAATTCCCGGTCGTCGCGGACCTGATAGTGGACCGCAGCGGCATTTCGGAAAACCTGCAAAAAGCGCAGGCGTACCTGGGCGCTTACCGCCCGCTGAAAGCGAAGGATGCGGGGCCGATGTATACGGCGGCGAAATGCCTGAAATGCGGGCTTTGCCTGGAGGTCTGCCCGAATTACCAAAAGGGCGACCGCTTTTTCGGCGCGCTGTTTGCCAACGAGACCGCGCTGCTCGCCTTGCAGAGCGCGGACCGCGCAAGGCCGCTGCGCGATTCCTATGCCGCGCATTTTGCGGCCGGCTGCTCGAAGGCGCTGTCGTGCGTCGAGGTTTGCCCGATGGGAATTGACACGCTCGCCTCCATGGCGCGGATGAACCGGTTGAAACCGTGAAACGGCAAAAAAACGGGGCGGACAGCCAAACAGCTGCCCGCCCCGCTTCTGTTTTTGCACGCGTTACCGCAGGATTTGCGGGATGTGGTCCCGGACCTCGGCGAAGGCGGAATCCTTTTGGTAAAAATACCCGGCAAGCAGCTGCAGCATTTCAAAATCGCCGTCGCTGTCGATGTCGAGCACCGCGGTATCCTGCATCATCACAATGTCCGCCGTGCGGGTCTTGCTGTCCTTGTCGGACTCGATGTACGCGCGGCTGTAGGCGTAAATGGACGCGTTCATGTCATAGACCGCCGGCGCCTGCTGGCGCGAGACATAGGCGCTGGGAATCACCGCCGCGTAGCTGCCGTTTTGCTCGGAAACCATGTTGAAATACGGATTGCGCCGCGCCCCCGTCACCGTAAAGACCAAATCCATCTCGGGACGCTCCTGCTTTTTGCGGATTACGTTGACAAGGTCCTCCACTTTACGCAGAGGTGAGGTGATGTCCAAATCGACGACCATATCGTACTGCACGCCGTAATGCGCCTGCGCGCGCCGGGTGCAGTCCCGAATCACGTCAAACTTCGCCACAAAATCGCCGGCGAGGTCCGCGCTGCGGTTCACGGTAAAGATGTCGAGCTTTACACCTTTGGCGAGCTCGATTAAGCGCGGGCTGTCGGTGCTTAAGGCAACGTCGCAGCGGTCGGCCGGCGACGCATACCGGTTTTTGTAGAGGTCGATAACGGAAAAGGTGTAGTAGACCAGCGGATAGTCCAGAAAATCGCGGACATTTTTGCCCTTTGCGCCTTTGGAGCCTGCGCGGCCGCAGACGGTAAATAAAATATGCACGTTCATTCTCCTTTCGGTTTTCGAAGCGCCGAAAATGCGCCGCGGCGGGGCTTACGCCCGACCCGTTTCGCCGCGCGTGATTTTCAGCACGTCCACGGCGAGCGCAAGCGGGTTGTGGTTTTCCTGCCTGCCCTCGAGCATATCGAGGAAGCAGGCGATTTCGCGCTTTTGGTAGTCGTCCCGGCTTTCCGGCAGGGCGGCGGTCTTTCCGCTTTTCAAAAAGCGGACCTCGCTGCGGATAAGGTCGCCGACAACCACGTCGTCGGGCAGATACAGCTCCACCTCGCGCCGGTCAAAGCGGCCGAAATAATCGAGGTGCAGGCTGACGAGCAGCCGGTCGTACTGCCCGATATAGACCGCGAGGTCGTCGCTGGTGACCTCGAGGTCCGAGTAGGTCCCGCTGAGCGCATAGACGCGGTTCGGCCTGCCGAACAGGTAGCACAGATAATCCCATTCGTGGATAAGGTCAATCCCGACGCCGCCGCCGAGCTCGCGGCGGGCGCTGTAGGTCTGCCGGTAATCGACGCCCGGCCGCCAGTCGGGCAGATAGGTCGAGCAAATCGCACGGGCGGCAAACACGGGGTGCTGCTGCGTCAATTCCTTCATATAGGCAATCACGCGGCGGTACCGCAGCGGGCAGGCGACATAATAAACGCCGTCCGGCTTGCAGCGCAGCGCGCCAAGGTCCAGGTCCGTCCGGTCAAACACGGGCTTTTCGATAAACATATGCCGCGTTTTGTCCATGCAGGCCTGCATGGCGGCATAATGCAGCGCCGTCGGATTGGTGATGAACACCGCGTCGTAGCCGCCGGGCAGGTCCTCGGCGCGCGTGTAGGTGCGGTGCAGCAGCGCCGCCGTTTCGGCGGGCAGCGGACGGTCGCTGCTTCGGAGCGCATCAATTTGGAACTCGACGCCGCGTTCGCGCAGAAGCGCCGTCAGATTTTTCAGGTGCCGGGTCCCAATCGAGCCGACGCCGACCATGCAAAATCTTTTCATACCTGTTCAATCCTGTCAATCAGCCGCAGCGTTTCGTAGTCGTCCGCAAAGGTGTACGGCGGGATTTCGCCGCGTTCCACCGCCGCAAAAAAGGCCTGCAGCTCCTCAAGATACGCGTCCTCGGTAATGGTCGCGGCGTACCCGTCGCGGTGCGCCACGCGCGTGCCGACGGGAATTGTTTCCCACGCCTTCTTTTCGATGTCGAACCGGCGCAGGCTGTCCGGCGTCCCGTCCCAGGTTATGAGCAGGTCCTCCCCGCTGACGCGCAGCTCGCGAAACGGCGCGCGCGCCACCACGTCCGCGACAAACACGCCGAGGCACCCGTTTTGGTGCCGCAGGCTGACGCAGTACGTGTCGGGGTAATCAATCTCCAGCTGCGTGAGCTTTGTACGGAACACGTGGACGTCTTCGACCGGGCCGAACGTCTTGAGCAGCCAGGGCAGGTCTATCGTCAGAATTTCCCGGCAGCCGTCGGTGCGCTTGTCGCCGAGGAAAAAGTTCTTGTAGCTTTCCCACGGGTGCCAGTCCGGCAGGTACTGCCCGACGTGGTAGGTATAGGAGACCGGCCGGGTCTGCGCCGCCAGCAGCGCGCGGATGCGGCGAATCTCCTCCCGATACAAAAACGTGGAGGACAAAAACAGCGTCAGGCCCTTTTCCTGCGCGGCGCGGATGTTTTCCGCGTACCGGTCGGGCACCAGGTTGATTTCGGTAAACACGTGCAGCCCGTTTTGCAGCGCTTCGGCAATGAGCGCAGCGTGGGACAGCGGCGACGTGCAAATCAGCGCCGCCTGCGGACGGGTGCTTTGCACCGCCTCGTCAAACGACGCAAAGGTTTTTATGCCAAACGCTTCGGCGCATTCCGCGCGGCGCGCCGGCTGCGCATCGACGCCGGCGACGGTGTGCTGCGGAAAAAACTGCTGTAAAAGCCGGATACGGCGCTTGCCCATGGAGCCAAGGCCGACGACCACAATCTGCATGGCGGATTTCCCTTCCTTTAAACGGTAAAATCAATGTCGTAAAACGTTTTTTTCAAATCCAGCGGACCCGAAAACACGCGCTGTAGGATGGCGACTATCTTGCCGCTCGTATCGCCGTCGCCGTACGGGTTAACCGCGTGCGCGGCCTTGTTTTGAAACGCCGGCGTCAGCGCCTGTGCAAACGCACGGGCAATGTCCGCGCGCGCCGGCGCGCATTGCAGCACGCTTTCGGCCTGCATACGTCCCTTTTGCCGGTCGCCGATATTGACCGTCGGCACGCCGAAGGACGGGGCCTCCAGAATACCGCTGGAGGAATTGCCGGCGACGAACGCGCAGTATTTTACGGCGCTCAAGTACCGGACAAGGCCCAGAGAATCAAAGGCCGCGACATTGTCCCGCTTTGCGGCGTAATCGTCGACGGCGCGGTTGATGGCGAGTCCGCCGGCGTCGGCGTTCGCCTTGGTGATGATGTATTCGAGGTCAAACGCGTCCATGGCCGCGAAAAGCTCGAAAAGCTGGCGCTCGGGCGGCTCGTCTTCGAGCGTAACCGGGTGGAAGGTCACGACCGCATAGGGCTTTTGCAGCGGCAGGCCGACGCTTTCGGCGAGCGCTTCTTTGGACAGCAGCGGCACGTGCAGCGCGTTTTCCACACCCGGCGCGCCGACGTTGAACACCCGGTCGGGCTGTTCGCCGAGCTGAATGACGCGCCTGCGGTGCTGCTCGTTGCTGGTAAAGTGCAGCAGGCTCATTTTGGTGATGGAATGGCGAATCGCCTCGTCAACGGCGCCCTGGGTCGTCTCGCCGCCGTGCAGGTGGAATATCGGGATGCGCGCGTTCATCGCCGCGCAGCAGACCGCCAAAATCTCATACCGGTCGCCGAGCACCAGCAGCGCGTCGGGCCGATGCGCTTCGAAATAGGCGGCAAACCCGTTTAGGGCGTTCGCCATGGTGCCGCTTACGCCGCGGGGCGTGTCGTCCCCGGACAAAATGGGGATGCGCGCGGCAATGGGCATATCGTCGCGTTCAATTTCCCGAACCGTTTCGCCGTACGCTTCGGACAGGTGCGCGCCGGTCACAAGCAGCGAGACCCGAAACGCCCCGCTTGCCCGCAGCGCGCGCACAACGGGCCGCAGCAGCCCGTATTCCGCCCGCGTGGCGGTCACGACTGCGATTTCCTGCACCGTTTAAGCCCCCTTACTTCCCGAGTTCAATCAATTCGTCCGCGGCAAAATCGCGGGGCGCCGTTTGGCCGAGCACCTCGTACCAGCGCATGGGCGAAATGCCGCTGCCGGGACGCTTGACGGTCAGATTTTCCGTCGTGAACGTCTCGCCCGCGCGGATGTCGCAGGCGGCGACAATGCTTTTGCGGGCGACGGGCCGGTTGCGCGCCTCCGACGGCGTCGGTTTTTTGTCGCCGTCCCCGAGCGCCGCTTCCACGTTGCGGACGCTGCGCACCAGCGCGGCAAGCTCGTCCGGCTCCAGGCTCGCCTTGTGGTCGGGGCCCTCCATATTGCGGTCGAGCGTAAAATGCTTTTCCAGAATACACGCGCCGAGCGCCGCCGCCGCGACGGAGACCTCGATGCCCGCGGTGTGGTCGGAATAGCCGACGGGAAGCGAGAAAGCCTTGCGCAGCGTTTCCATGGCGCGCAGGTTGACCTCGCGCATCGGCGTTGGATATTCCGTTGTGCAGTGCAGCAGCGCAATGCTGCCCGCGCCGTACCGCCGCAGCGCCGAGAGCGCCGCCTCGACCTCCGCAAGCTCCGCCATGCCGGTCGACAAGATTACGTCGCGGTGCGTTTCGGCGACCGCCTGCAGATACGGCAGGTTGGTAATCTCGCCGGAGGGAATCTTAAACACCGGCAGCGCGAGCGTATCCAAAAACGCGATGCTGTCGAAATCGAACGGCGTGGACAAAAACAGGACGCCCTTTTCGTCGCAGTACCGCTTCAGCTCTGCAAACTGGTCGAAGCGCAGCTCCAGCTTTTTGAGCATGGAAAGCTGGGAATCGTCGCTGTGGGTATTGCGCTTCTGGTAGTCCGCCTTCTGCGCCGTGCGGGAAACCAGCTTTTCCGAGCGGAACGTCTGGAACTTGATGGCGTCCACGCCGGCTTCGCAGGCGGCGTCTATCATGCGGCGCGCGGTTTCCATGCTGCCGTTGTGGTTGACGCCCGCTTCGGCAATGATGAAAATATGCTTGTCGGAAAACGTCATGTTGACCCCTCTTTTACCCGTGCTGCAGCGAACGCGCGCCGAGCCGGCACGCAAGCTGCCCCACCCACACGGCGGCAAACGCCAGCCGCAGGCGGAAAATCAGCAGGATTACCCGGTAGCGAAGCCCCCCGCAGCGAATGTGCCGCAGCATGGCCCGCGTGTCGCGGTCGCGCAGCATCTCCGCCGCCCTTTGCCGCTGCTCCCTGCCCGACAGCGGGCTGTTGGACGCCGCGTTTTTAATCAGGCAGGAGATTAGGTGGTTGAGAAAGATTTTGTCGAGCTTTTGCAGGTTTTCCTCGGTGTCCGCGCCGCTGCGCTGCAAAAACGCCCGCTCCGCCGCCGTGCGCCTTTTGCTCAGTGCAAAGAAATCGGGGTTGTAGGCGGACACCAGCGTTTCGCGCGCCGGCTTGCGGTAACAGTAAAACGGCTCGGACAAAACGCGCACGCCGCCTGCCTTTTCAAAGACCTCTATGTTGTAAAAGAAGTCCTCCATACTCTGAATCGTATTGAACGGGACCGCCGCGTCCGCCAGGAACTGCGCGCGGTAGAGCTTGTTGCACATATACGGGAAGCTGCGCTGCGAGTCCAGGCGCATCAGCAAATCCCCCAGCTCCCGCGCCCCGTGCGCTTTGGCTCGCTCGGGCGAAATGACCTCCGTGCGGACCGTCTCGCCGGCCGCGTTTTCAAAGCAGAGCGTCATGCCGAACACCAGGATGTCCACATCCGGCTCGATGCTGTCGGACAGGGTCTGCAGGGTGTTCGCTTCAATCCAATCGTCGGAATCCACAAACAGAATCCACTCCCCCGCCGCCGCGGCCAGCCCGTCGCGGCGCGCATAGCCGAGGCCTTCGTTCTGCGGCTTGTGCAAAACCCGAACGCGCGCGTCGCGCGCCGCAAAGTCGTCGCAGATTTTGCCGCTGCCGTCTTTGGAGCAGTCGTCGACCAGGATAACCTCCAAATCCCGGCACGGCTGCGTCAAGATGCTGTCCACGCATTTGGCGAGGTACGCTTCCGCACCGTACACGGGGATGATTACACTAAACTTCGGCAAAACGCCACACTCCTTTTTGGCACGATTGCGCTTGCGTTAAAAAATGCTTTTCTGCTTATAGAGCCGCACGAGCATATACACGCCCATCGCAGCGCCGAGGCCCCAGCGGATGTACCAGAAATCGAGCAGCGGATAGAAAAGCCCCCCGACGGCGCACACCGCGATAAGCCCGGGCAGGAAAATACGCAGCTTGTAGTGGTACGCCGCTTCCTTCACCACGTATTTCGCCATAATCTGATGGAACACGAACAGCATGATGTACGAGAGCATCGTTGCAAGCGCGGCGCCGAAAATGCCCCAGACGGGAATCATGAAGTAGTTGGCGACGATGTTGACGAGCGCCGCCATGCAGGTCCCGAAGGCAATCACGCGCGTCTGCTTGTGGTAAAATTCAAAATTGACCGGGAAGCTGTAAAGAAAGACCATGTAAAAGGAAACGGCCATGACGGGGACAAGCGTGGTGCCCGACCAGAATTCCTCGGAGGCGAACAGCTTAATGACCTCGGGCGACAGAAGCATGAAGCCCATGGTCAGCACGGCGTACAGCGCGATGTAATTCTTGCTGCGGCGCTGGATGTCGGCGTCCTCGCCGTTTTTCATATGGTCGTAGTAAAGCGGCACCCAGGTGTTGTTGAGCGCGCTGTAAATGACGTTCAGGATGTGGACGAAGTTGAACACAAAGCTGTAAATGCCGACCGCGGCGTTGTCGCTGAGCAGCTTTTGCAGCATGACCTTGTCGGACTGCGCCAAAATAATCTGCGACAGGCTGTGCAGCACAAGCGGCAGGCAAAGCGGCAGGCAGAACCGCCAGTATTTTTTGGAATACCCCGTTTTGCCCCGGGCAAAAATCAGGACGGCAAGCACAAGCCCGATGCCGACATTCGGCACGACATACCCGATGATGCGGCCCCAGTAGCGGTCCTCGAAGCGGTCTGTAGCGCTGATAATCGCCAGCGCAATCCCAATGGACAATAGCGTGACGCCGACGGACACGAGGAAATTGAGGTGCGCCTGCTTGTGGTGGATAAACTTCATGCTCGCAAAGCTGACCACATAGGCGCCGAAGCTTTGCGCGAACATCAAAAGCACGATAAGCTTGTCAAATTGCAGGAAGGCGGAAATGGGCCCGATAAAGGCCACAATAACCGCCGTAAAGACCGCCGAAACCAGGCACGACAGCGAGAGGATGCTGGAATAATAGGCGTTGTGCTCCTTTTCGGGGATGTGCACGCGCGCCGTCGAAATGGTGCTGCAGGTTTGCAGCCCCATGAGGATGGTCAAAATCTGCACCCAGGTCGTATACAGCGAGATGATGCCGTAATTTTCCGCGCCGAGCAGCCGGGTGAAAATCGGCACGGTGAAAAAGTTGACGCCGTTTAAGATAACGGGCCCCAGAATATTGAAAAACGCAAGCTGGTTTGCGCTTTTTCCGAGCAGCAGCTTTTTAAGGCTCACGGAGGGCTTTGCCATCGCCGGTCCTCACACCCCTTTCGAAACAATACGCCAAAAAGCGGCTTACGCTTTTTCTGTGCGCAGCGACTGCAAAATCGCCTCCAGCTGTGCAAACGTCTCCGGCACGTAAATGCGCTCCGGATGGCGATAGAGCTTTTTGAAATCCGCAATCAACGCCGCAAAATCCTTTAAGAACGGGTCGTCGAGGCTGTCGAACACCAGCCGGTAGGTAAACAGAACGGCGGGCTCGCGGTCGCACATGATTTTGGGCATGAACTGCGCGGTGGAAAACGCGCTGACAAGGACGTTTTCCTCCGTAATCTGGTGGACGCATTCGAGCTCCCACAGGTTCCCGAACGTATCCCTTTGCAGGCTGCCGACGTCCAAATCCTTCTGCCGCGGGTGCAAGCGCACCACCGTGCGGTCGGGCAGGTACTTTTGCAGCGCCTGCACAATCTGCGCGTCCCATTCCGCATGGTAAATCGGCCGCTCGGACAGCGGCTGCGACAGATAGACGACGCGGCCGCGGTACAGGTCGTTGGCGCGGTAGCCGAAAATCCGCTCAATCGTCTCAAGCCCTTTTCCGGCCTGCATGGCGGGCAGGCGGCGCACCTCGCCGCCGATGGTGTTCTTGGAAAAATCCGGTGCGGACAGATAGCAGACCGCGGGGTTCATGTCCATTTCGCCGTGGTACAGGAAGCGGTTGATAAGCTGATACAGCCCCGTGGTATAGTCGGTCGTGATGTTCCCGCCGTAGGAGCCGAGCCCGTCCTCCAAATGGTACACCTCCGCGGACTGAAACGCCCAGTGCATACCCAGCGTAAAGGTCGTCGGGAAGCTGATGCAGATTTTTTCGTACCGCTTGCGCGCAAGGCGCAGCTTTTCCGTGCAGATGTGCTCAACGGCGCGCTCCGGCAAAAACAGCCGGAAGATGGTCGCGAATTTCTGCACAAGCGAGGGGTATTTCCGGTACGGCTCGATGTCGTATACGTTCTGGAACACGCCGCTTTGCCGCGCGCGCTCGGCCAGCTCATGCGAGCCGCGGAACTGGTGGTAAATATACAGGTCGGCGCTGCCCGCGCTTTCCGCCACGTTTTGCAGCACAAAGTTGCAGCAGTTCATCGTCTGGAACGGCGTGTCCGCGAGCATGGCAAAGCGCGCGCCGTCCGTTTTCTGCGTTTTGGGGTCGGCGTTTTCGTACCGGCTGCGGTCGGCGAGCACCGCCGCTATGCCCAGATAAATCCAGAACAGCGCGCCGTAGGGGTCCTGCCGCGTGTACAGCAGGTGCGCCTCCACCATGCCGTTGGCGGCGGCGGCGCCGATGATGGCGAGCAGAACCGCGAGGACGCCGTAATACTGCGTCCCCTTTTGCCCGCGCACAAGCGCCAGGAGAATCTTTTTGAACAGCAGGCAGCCGAACACCAAAAACAGCGCCATGCCGACCGCGCCGCTGTAGACCAGAATCTGGACGTACGCGTTGTGCAGATTGCCGGCGTGCTTGTAAAGCCAGGTGTTTTCTTCCTCGGTAAAGGTATCCGTCTCAAAGGGCAGCGTATCGCCCTCGGAGACCCACATATTCGCATAGCCGAACAGCGGCTGCTGCAGCCACGCCTTTATGCCGCCGCTCCAGATGGTGAAGCGGCCGTTGGAGGTATCGTCGCCCGATTCAATCCGCTCAAACGCAATGGGGTCGTCATCCTCCTCCGGCACGTCCGAACCCTCCCCGCTCTGCTGCCGGACGTGCGCCACAAGCGACGGGATGTAGGACATACCCCGGCGCACGCCGAGCATGAGCACGGACGTGCCGCCGCAAAGCAGCACCAGCGCCAGCAGCGCGGAAAGGACCGCCTTCCCCGCGCCCTTCTTTTTCAGGACGTTGGGGAACAGATACGCGGCGACGAACAGCACCATGAACGCGATATACGTCAAAAAGCCGCCGTTCGAAAGCGTGAGGGAAAAATAGATGCCCTGGACCACCAGATTGACAACGGAGAACCAGTGCAGCCGAAGCCTGCCGCCGTTTGCGAGCAGCCCGTTGAGCAGCGTGGCCGCCAGCGAAAAAACCACGAACAGCGCGCCGGTGTTGGGGCTTGTATACACGCCGAACAGGCGGTTTTCCAGGAAGCCCTGCCGCTGCGTGATGTCGCCGGACTGGAACTCAAACGAAATCTGGAAAACGAACATCAGGATGGAAACCAGCGCCGCGACAAAGGAAACACCGATTATCACGTTGTTGAGCCGGCGCAGCAGCTTTTGGAAATCGGCCGCCTTGCGCGTGCGGTCCTGCCCGTACAAAAGCAGCAGACTGATGCCGAGGTAGACCATATGTTTCACGCCCATGTACAGGTTCAGGCGTATGTTGACGAGAATCGTAACCCCGAAGGCGGCGATGAGCAAAAGCGGCAGGGCCCAGTAGACCGAGCGGAACATCCGCCGCCGGGTCAGGAAATCCCATAAAATCAGCGCCGCGCCCCAAATAAAGCAAAGCTTGGAGACGGGGTCCATAACCCGCCCGAGCAGCGGAAAAAACCACAGGATGCAGACCGTCGCATAAATCAGCGTGAAGGCATCGCGGTTCAAAAAGAAAGCCGTCAGCCGGTGGCCTTCCAGCCATCGCTCTATCTTACCCATAAAAACCTTACCCTTTCTTGCAGGAAACGGCCGCCAAGGCGGCGTTACCGCATCCGCTTCCTGACCCATTTTGCACGCAGGTGCAGCAGGAAAGACACAAACGTGAGCCCGAAGACGCTCCAGAGCTTGTCCAGCAGGCGGTGATACGCGCGCGGCGAAGAAGCCAAAATGAATTTATACGGCCGCATTTTTTCCAGATACGCTTTGCGGCGGGCCTTCGGGAACGCCCAGCTGTCAAACAAAATCGAAACATAGGAGTTCGAAATGTTGGTATACAAAAGACGCTTGGTTTGCTCGGACAGCTGCTCGGCCTCGGCAAACTGTTCAAAGAAGGAGAACAGCTCGAGCTTGTTGACGAACGCTTTTTCCGAAAAGGTGGCCGTAATGGAACCGGCACGCCCGCACCGGTACACGTACAGGGGCTCGTCCAAATACAGGACCGAGCCGGCGCGCAGAAGCACCCCCGGCGTCCAGCGGGCGTCTTCAAAATACACGCCCTCGCAAAAATACGCGTCCGTCCGCCGCAGATACGCGGCAGAAACCGTGACGAGCCACGCGTACCAGTCGTAGACCCGGCCGGTCATCAGGTACCTGAGCAGCGCCTCACCGCGCAGCGTATCCACCTGTTCCTTTTCCAGGCGGTACCCGCAGGGCGTGCGCGCGCCGGTCGCCTCCTCCAGCCGTTCATACAGCCCGACAAGCACGTCCGGCAGTTTAGCTTCCAGCGCGGCGCAAATCGCCGCGACGGCGCCGTCCGGCAGCAGGTCGTCGCTGTCCAGGAAGTTGAGGTATTGCCCCGCGGCGCGGCGGATGCCGAAATTGCGCGCGGCGGAAAGGCCCAGGTTTTCCTGCGAAAAGGCACGGATAAACGGATAGCGCTGCGCATACGCTTGGCAAACCGCCTCTGTGCCGTCGGTAGAGCCGTCGTTGACCAAGACAATCTCCAGCTTCCCGTTGTCCTGCCGGACAACGGAATCCAGGCATTGCGCCAGATATTTTTCCACATTATATGCCGGGACAATAATGCTCAGCAAAGGTTGCATGAAAACCCTCCAATTCGGTTGGCCGCGTGCGTCAGTCCGCGCGGGACGTCCGCCGGGGCGTACAGGGATTGCCGTAAGCGACCGTGCAGTCGGGAATATCGCGCACGACGGCGCTGCCAAGGCCGACAAGCGCGCCCGCGCCGATGCAAACGCCCTGCAGGACCGTGCTGCCCGCGCCGATATGCGCGCCGTCGCCGACGCGGACGCCGCCGCACAGCACCGCGCCCGGCGCAATGTGGCAGAAGCTGCCCACGGCGCACTGGTGCTCCACAATACAGCCGGTGTTCAAAATCGAACCGTCGCCCACCGTGCAGCCGAAATTGAGCACGGCGCGCTTGCCGACATAGACGCCGGAACCGAGCCGCACGTTTTTGCCGACGACCGCGGTCGGGTCCACAATGGTCGGGACGGCATACCCATACCGCTCGGCCGTTTGCGTCAGGCGGATGCGCGCCGACGGGTCGCCGACGCTGCCGACGGTCACAAAGGCAAACGCAAAGCCCGCCGCGCGAAGGCGGGGCAGGTCGTCGTCCGACCCGACAAACGGCACGCCGGGGAACAGCTCCCCGCCGCGCTTTTGCGGCGCGTCAACCACCGCGATTTTGCCGTAAGGGCAGTTCGGGTCGGACAAAAGCGAATCGAGCACCGCACAGCAGTGCCCGCCGCCGCCCAACAGCAGCAATCCGTCAGCCATCATCCGTCAACCGCTTTCGCATTTTTTCGAGCTCCTGCAGCTCGCCCATATCCATCCACGCCTGCTCCCCGACGGGATAGGCGCCGACGTGCTCGCCCGCTTCAATGCAGCGGGTAATGACGTCGGTGATGTGGATGAACTGGTCCTTCGGGATATACTCCAGAAATTTCGGCTCAATCAGGTAAATGCCGGTGTTCGTCAGGAAGGAAAAGCTCGGCTTTTCCGTCAGCCGCGCCACGCTGCCGTCCTCGTGCAGCTCCACCGTGCCGTAGGGAATGGAGACGTTTTTCATGGCGCAGACCATGGTCAGGATGTTGTGCTGCGCGCGGTGGTACCGGACAATCTCGCCGTAATCCTCCTCGAGCAGCACGTCGCAGTTCGTCATGAAAAACGTGCCGTCATACTGCCCCTCGAGCAGCCTCAGCCCCCCGCCCGTGCCCATAAACTCGTACTCGTCGGTAAAGGTCACGCGGTGCGCCTGCTCGCTGTCCATAAAGAAGGATTTGATGATGTTGCGCTTGTAATTCACAATGACATTGAACCGGTCGCAGCCGAAGCTTTCAAACTTCTCCATGATAAGCTCAATGATGGTCTTGTCGCCGACCGGGATAAGGGGCTTGGGCAGCACCTTGGTGTACGGATACAGCCGCGTGCCCTTGCCGCCCGCCATAATCACGACGGGGAGGTCGAGATGCTCGGGCTTGTGCACCTGCTGCGCGTTGAGAAAATCCACGCCGGCAAGGCAGCCGTGCCGGTCCAGAAGCGGCACGGAGGTAATGTGGCGCTCGAGCATGAATTCATGCGCCGAGGCCGCCCGGTCAACCGACAGGCTTTTGGGCTCCGGGTTCATGGCGTCGCGCACCGGCGCCGACAGCGGCAGGTTTTGCAGGATGTGCCGGCGGACGTCGCCGTCCGTCACACAGCCGAGCAGCCGTTTTTGCGCGTCGCAGACGTATACTATCCCGCGGCCGTTTCGGTTGATGGCGTCCATCGCCTGCAGGACGGTCACGTCGGGAGAAACGACAAACTTCGCAAACTCCATAGCGTACCTCGTTTATTTTAAGATGTCGTGGACCGCTTTTGCGACCACGGCGACGTCTTCCTTCGTCAGGTTGGTGCTGCACGGCAGGTTGACGATGTGCTGCCAGTAGTATTTTGCGCGCGCAATCTCATATGCGCGGCAGTTTTGGTAGGGCGGCAGGTCGGCTATGAGGTGCCAGACCGGGCGCGACTGAATGGAGCGCTCGGACAGCGCGCGGATAAGCTCGTCGCGGCGGTCCGTCATGAAGCTGTAGAACCAGTGGTTCGTGCGGATGTCGTCCCGGAACGGCAAAAGCTCGATGCCGTTTTCAAAATACGCCCGGTAGTTTTCCGCCTTGACGCGGATAAAATCCTCCAGCTTTTCCAGCTGCGCAAGGCCCAGCGCCGCCTGCAGGTTCGTCATGCGGTAATTGTAGCCGATGTGGTTGTGGACAAAATACAGCGTGTCGTCCTTGGCCTGGGTCGAAAGGTATTTCGCCTCGCGCAAAATCGCCTCGTCCCCGGAGACAAGCATCCCGCCACCGCCGGTCGTGATGATTTTGTTGCCGTTGAAGGAGTAGACGCCGACCTTGCCCACGGTGCCGGCAAAGCGCCCGGCAAAGCGGCCGGACAAATACCGGCTGCCCAGGGCCTCGGTCGCGTCCTCAATCAAGGCCAAATCATATTTTTCGGCGAGCGCCGCGGCCTTGTCGAGGTCGGCAAGGTTGCCGAACACGTGCACGACAAGCATGGCGCGGACGTACCGCCCGGTGGCCTTGTCCAAAAGGCCTTCGGGCGTCATTGCACATTCGGTTTCGCAGAAGCGCTCGACCTTCTGCATATCCATGCACAGCGTATCGTCGCAGTCCATGAACACCGGCTCGGCGCCGACGTATTTCACGGGGTTGACGGCGGCGATGAAGGTCAGCGTCGGCACAAGCACCTCGTCGTTTTGTCCGACGCCGCACGAAAGCAGCGCCAAATGCAGCCCCGCCGTACCGCTCTGGCAGGCGACGGCGCCCGGCGTGCCGACATAGGCCGCGATTTTTTCTTCAAACTCCGTAATATACGCGCCGCCCGTGGAGACCCATTCGCTCGCAATCGCCTTTTGGCAGTAGGCCGCCTCGTTGCCGCAGAGGTTCGGCACAGACAACGGAATAAATTTGCTCATAACGCGGGGAAACGGCGCGCGTTTCCCCTTCCCACCTTTCTGAAATCGCCTTGCGGCCCGGCATAAAGCCCGGCCGCCCGCTTATACGTTATAAATATCCGCCTTGTAGCTCGCCATATGGTTGCCCTCTTTAAACCAGGCAATCGTTTCGCGGATGCCCTCGGCAAACGTATATTTCGGCGCCCAGGACGTCAAGCGGCGAATCTTTTCGTTGCTGCCGAGCAGCCGGTTGACCTCGCTTTTTTCGGGGCGCAGGCGCTCCTCCTCGCAGAGGATGCGCGCGTTCGGATTAATCTGCGCAATAATCTCGTTGGCAAGCTCGCCGATGGAAATTTCCTGCTGGGTCGCGATGTTAATCTCCTCGCCGATGACGTTGTCCGCCTCCGACAGCGTAATAAAGCCGTTGGCGGTGTCTTTGACGTAATTGAAATCCCGCGTCGGCGTCAGCGAGCCGAGCTTGATTTCCTCCTTGCCGGAGAGCAGCTGGGTGATGATGGTCGGGATAACCGCGCGCGCCGACTGCCGCGGGCCGTAGGTGTTAAAGGGCCGCACGATGGTCACGGGCAGGTTGAAGCTGCGGTAGAAGCTTTCAGCCAGGCGGTCCGCGCCAATCTTGGTCGCGGAATACGGGGACTGCCCCTGGTACGGGTGCTTTTCGTCAATCGGCACATACTGCGCCGTGCCGTACACCTCGGACGTAGAGGTCACAAGCACGCGCCGCGTCTCGAGCTGGCGCGCCGCCTGCAGGACGTTGAGCGTGCCCTTGATGTTTGTGTCCACATAGGAGTCCGGCGAGTGGTAGCTGAAGGGAATGGCGATAAGCGCCGCCAGGTGGAACACCGTGTCCACGCCCGTCATGGCCTCGCGCACCCCGTTGGGGTCGCGGATGTCGCCGGCAAAAATCTCAATCTCGTCCCGAATCTCTTTGGGCAGCGAGTCAATCCAACCCCAGGAATTGAAGGAATTATAATACACGAACGCCTTGACGCGTTTGCCCTGCTTGACAAGTTCTTCCGTCAGGTGGCTGCCGATAAAGCCGTCCGCCCCCGTGACCAGTACTTTGTTTGCCATAGTTTTGCTCCTTTTTTTTGCAAAGCCGCGCCGCCGCGGCCGCTTTGCTTTCTAAAATTCCGATTGTATTATACTGAAATTCCCTGCGGATTTCAAGCGTTTTGCAAAATTCCTGCGCAGGCGGCCGTTCCCCCGCCCCCGCGCGCGGGCAGGCGACAGCCAAACGCGCCGCATTTTGTAAAAATATCCTGCAAACTGTTTGCTGCGAGCATATTGTTTTGCGGTGCAAGATGTGGTATCGTATGAACAGAAGTCCGGCGCACGGGCGCTAAAAAAGGGGGATGGGTCGATTGGTTTATATTGTAATTTGCGACGACGACCCGGATTATCGGGAAATTCTCGGTGCAAAAATTCAAGGCTGCCTGCAGAACCGGTTCTGCATGGAATGCAGCCTGACGTATCTTGCGGACCTGGAGTGTCTGCAGGCGCATTTGCGCGACAACCGCGTGGACGCGCTGTTTTTGGACATACTGCTGGAGGAGGAAAACGCGATGGACTGGTCCATTGCGCACCTCGCGGCCCAGAGCACGCCGGTCATCTTTATGACCTCCTTCCCGGAGGCCGCCTACAGCATTTCCGAAACCAACTGCTGCTATTACCTGGTCAAATCCCATATTGACGAGGTCAGCCTGACGCGTGCGCTGCAGGCCGCGCTGCGAAAGGCGGCGGGGCACGACGCGAACATGACCGTTATCCGCCAGGGCAGCCTCAACCGCGTGGTCAATTACGCGGACGTGCTGTACATAGAGACCTTCAACAACAACCTGACGCTGCACCTGACGGACGGCGGCAGGGTCAGCGTCTATTCGAGCCTCAAGGATTTTGCCGAGCGGCTGCCGCCGAATTTCCTGCGCTGCCACAAAAGCTATATGGTCAACATGAACCACGTCGCCAGCTTTACGCCGCATCTGTTTACGCTGCGCTCGGGCGGGACGGTCCCCATCCCGCCGAAAAAGTATAAACAGATTGTCGCGCAGTACCGGGCATATCTGGAAAATTTGCGTTAGAGGGCTTGTATGGAACTGGTTGACATCCACATTTTCTGGCCGTGGGGCTTTTTGATTCTGCTCATACGCGTGCTCCCCATCTATTTTGCCGCGCACGTCCTGATGAAGGACCGCTTTCACCCGGCCGTCACGCTCGGCGCGCTGCTCGCGGTGACGGCGCCGTACCGCTACCTGGTCGGCGAGGGCGGGAAGTATGAAATTTTGCAGCTGCTGGGCTTTTACATCCTCCTGTTTCTCGTCATGCTCGTCTGCAAGCAGACAAATTTCGGCACGACCCTTTTGCTGACGGCGGCGGCGTGCCTGGTGCAGCAGCTTTGCGCCTTTTTCTCCTTTGTGCCGCTCGCCCTCATTTCCCGCGATTCGCTTTATTACATGACGGCGTACACCATGCCGCGCCAACTGATACTGGCCTATTTGCTGTATGCGCTGCTGTTCGGCTCGGCGCTGGCGATGCTTTTGCGGATGCTTGTTGTGCGCAGGCGGCAAAAGACGGAGCCCCGGCTTCGCACGCGGTACGGCTTTCTGGTGCTGTTCCCGCTGTCGCACATCCTTTGCAGCGCGCTGTATTTCCTGCTGATACAGGCGGTCGGCAAGGACGTCTATGACCAGTATATCGGCCGGTACCAATACATCAACATCTTTGTTATCGTCATATTTGTCACCTGCCTGCTTTTGGACTTTTCCCTGCTGTTTATTGTGGAGCGTCTGGAAAAGGCCGAGCAGCGCGCTCTGGAAACCGAGCGGCAGCTTGTGCAGAACCGCATGGACTATGAATCCGCGACCATGCTGCGCGACGAAAAGCAGGA
>DGYFJ06201__coassemble_841_pt1 | contig 18446 bp, 17 predicted proteins | sample DGYFJ06201__metabat2_low_PE_011 | metagenome-assembled genome bin DGYFJ06201
CTCAAAGGACTTTCTGGAGATGCGGATCATGTTACCGATGCGGATCGTCTTGGACAATCCGGAGTTTGTGAGTTTATAGGCCGAAGCGCGGCCGATGCCGAGAACATCCTATTTATCATACCTAGGATGCCTGCGATGTTATTCACAGGGAGCCATAGCAATTTATTTGGCAAGCAACAGATACTAAAGAACCGTCGTAGTTTTAAACCTACGGCGGCCCTTTGGATATTTGCTGATTGATTTTTCAGTTCCAGTTCCTCCAGCCATTCATCGAATGACTTTTTAGAAATGCGAATCGCCGTGCCAATCCGCATGGTCTTAAAGTGACCTTACTTTACCAGGGTATAGGCTGAGGCGTACCCAATGTTGAGCATGACCGTAATATCTTCCGCGGTATAGATGCGTGCCTCCGGCAACGGACGCTTTTCTTGATTTCCCATTGTGTGACCTCCATGATTTACTTACCGACAGGATGATAGCGTGTGATGAAAAGACGTTGTAGGCTAGGCAATTCCTGCTAAGAGCTTGCTAATTGGCCGCCTTAAAAAGCGCGGCAGTACACGGCATTTTGTGCAAATTGTACCACAAAACCTTGTACCTCAAAAAATATTACGAACGAGGAATCGTCATAAATTATGTCCGTTCCGTACGGCATTGGTCACGCCAAGCTCCTAAGGGTTCGTTGTGCGTTCGATTCGCGCCGGGGGTGCCAAAAGCCGGACAGCGGGACTGTCCGGCTTTTCTATGCAGGAAAAAAGGAGGGCGGGCGCAGGGCCTTCCCTCCTTCGGCTTTGCAAATTTTTCCGAACCGCCCGCGGCTTAACCGTGGTGGTGCTCGTAGTGGCAGGTATCCTCGCGAAACTGCGCGGGGTCGTAGGCAATACCGTTTTTATCGTAGTAATCCTTAATGGCGGCCTTAATGGCCTCCTCGGCCAGCACCGAGCAATGAATCTTGACCGCCGGCAGCCCGTCGAGCGCCTCTACGACCGCCTTGTTCGTGAGCTTGAGCGCCTCGGAAATGGGCTTGCCCTTAATCATATCCGTCGCCATGGAGCTCGTCGCAATGGCGGACGCACAGCCGTAGGTGTTGAATTTCACGTCGGTGATGACGCCGTCGCGGACCTTAATGTACATTTTCATAATGTCGCCGCATTTGGCGTTACCCACCTCGCCCACACCGTCGGCGTCGTCCATTTTCCCGACGTTGTGCGGATGGGTGAAATGTTCCATGACCTTCTCGCTGTATTCCATTTCGCTTAACCTCTTTCCTTTTGCAATCTTTCCCACAGCGGGGACATATCCCGCAGGCGCTTGATGATGCCCGGGACGCAGCGGATGATGTACTCGACGTCTTCCGCTGTGTTCTGCTCGCAAAGCGTCAGGCGCAAAGAGCCGTGCGCAACCTCGTGCGGCAGGCCGATGGCGAGCAGCACGTGGCTCGGGTCGAGCGAGCCGGACGTACACGCCGAGCCCGACGACGCGGAAATCCCCTCGGCGTCGAGATAAAGCAGCAGCGATTCGCCCTCCACGCCCTCGAAGCTTACGTTGACGTTGCCCGGCAGGCGCGCGCGGCGGTCGCCGTTTAAGCGGCAGGCCTCCACCTGCAAAAGCCCGTCAATGAGCCGGTCGCGAAGCGCGGTCAGCTTCTGCATATTTTCCTCCATATGGTCGCTCGCTTCCCGCAGCGCCGCCGCCATGCCGACCATCGCGTAAACCGCCTCGGTCCCCGCGCGGCGGCCTTTTTCCTGCGCGCCGCCCTCAATGAGGTTCGGGAAACGCAGCCCCCTGCGGCAGTACAGCGCGCCGATGCCCTTGGGGCCGTGGAACTTGTGCGCCGACATGGACAGCAAATCGATGTTCTGCGCTTGCACGTCGATGGGCACGTGGCCGACCGCCTGCACCGCGTCGGTGTGGAACAGCACGCCCTTTTCGCGGCAGACCGCGCCGATTTCCGCAATGGGCTGGATGGTGCCAATCTCGTTGTTCGCATACATGACCGTGACCAGCGCCGTGTCGGGCCGTATGGCCGCGCGCACATCGTCCACGCGGACAATGCCGTTGGCGTACACGGGCAGATACGTCACTTCAAAGCCCTGCTTTTCCAGCTTTTCGACCGTATGCAGCACGGCGTGGTGCTCGAAAGCGGAGGTGATGATATGCTTTTTGCCTTTCTTGGCAAGCGCTTCGGCAACGCCCTTAATGGCCCAGTTGTCCGCTTCGCTGCCGCCGGAGGTAAAGAAGATTTCCTCCGGCAGGGCGTTGAGGACCGACGCGACGGTCTCGTGCGCGAATTTTACGCCCTTGTGCGCCTCCTGCCCGATGCGATAGAGGCTCGACGCGTTGCCGAATGTGTCCGTCAAATACGGCATCATGGCTTGCAGCGCCGTCTCGGACAGCCGGGTCGTCGCCGCGTTATCTGCATAAACCTGCATAGGAACTCCTTCTCGGAACCGCCGCCGGACGGCGGAATTTCTTATTCATAGTAATTCCCTATGAATTCGTTTCTATGATACGCCCGCAAGAAAAACTTGTCAAGATATGCCGCTTCCAAACTTCGGCGGTCAGGCGAACAGTTTTTCGGCATATCTGACGGAGCCCATCGCATCTTTCGAGTAAAAATCCGCGCCGATGCGGTCGGCGTAGTCCTGCGTAAGCACCGCGCCGCCGACCATAATTTTGCAGCCGGGGTATTCGCGGTGCAAAAGGGCGATGGTCCTTTCCATGCTCTCGACCGTCGTCGTCATCAAAGCGCTCAGGCCCACAAGCCGCACCTGCTCGCGCCGCGCCGCTTCCAAAACGCGTTCGGGCGGCACATCCTTGCCGAGGTCAATGACCTCGAAGCCGTAATTTTCAAGCAGCACCTTGACGATGTTCTTGCCGATGTCGTGGATGTCCCCCTGCACCGTCGCGAGCACAATTTTGTGCGCGTTTTTCGGCTGCCCGCCGGCAAACGCGGTTTTCAGCACGTCGAACGCCGCCTTCGCCGCGTCGGCGCTCATCAAAAGCTGCGGCAAAAAGACCGTCCCGGCCTCGAACCCCTTCCCCACCTCGTCGAGCGCGGGAATCAGGTGGTTCTGGATAATCTCCATCGGCGCCGACGCCGCAAGCAGCCGCCGCACGCCGTTTTCCGCCGCCGCCTTTAAGCCGCGCAGCACGGCGGTCTGCAAATCCGGCTCCTCTGCGCCGGCCGTTTGCGGCGCGGGGGCGCTGTCTGCCGCGTGGGCGATATACCGCGTAAAGTTTTCGTCCAGCCCCTTCAGCGCACAGAACGCGTAATACGCGTGCATCATCTCGTCGCTTTTCGGGTTGACAATGCCGGCCGACAGCCCGTTTTCCATGGCGAGCGTGAAAAAGGCGGCGTTGAGCTGCGCGCGTTGCGGCAGGCCAAACGAAATATTGGACACGCCCAGCACCGTCTGCACGCCGAGCGTGTACCGCAGATGGTGCAGCGTCTCGAGCGTGACGTTCGCGTTGTCCGCGCCGGTGCTGACGGTCATGGCCAAGGGGTCAAAGACCAAATTCTTTTTCGCAATGCCGTATGCGGCGGCCGTTTTCAAAATACGTTCGGCGATGGCGATGCGGCCCGCAGCCGTGGCGGGAATCCCCTGCTCGTCGAGCGTCAGGCAGACGACGACCCCGCCGTAGCGCTTCACAAGCGGAAAAACCGCCTCCATCGACGACGCCTTGCCGTTGACGGAATTGACCAGCGGCTTGCCGTTGTAAAGCCGCAAAGCGCGCGCCATGGCGTCGGGCGAAGCGGTATCCAGCTGCAGCGGGAGGTCCGTAACCCCCTGCAGCGCGCGGACCGTTTCGCACAGGACCTTGGGCTCGTCGAGCTCCGGCAGCCCGACGTTGACGTCAAGCGCGTCGGCGCCGCAGTCGGCCTGCGCAACCGCCTCGGCCAGCAAATACCCCGTGTCGCCCGCCAAGAGCGCCGCCTTCAGCCGCTTTTTGCCGGTCGGGTTGATACGTTCGCCGATGATGACGGGTCTTTCGCCCAGGCGGACCGTGTGCGTATAGGAAGAAATAGCTGTAAAGTCTTTCGGCTTTATATCGTGAAGCGGGATGTCTTTACAAAGCCCGGCCGCCGCCTGCAAATGCGCGGGCGTGGTGCCGCAGCAGCCGCCGACCGCCCAAACGCCCGCAACCTCGGCGATGCGCCGCAGTGACTGGGCAAACGCCGGCGGGTCGACCCGATATGTGGTTACGCCGTCCACGCATTCGGGCAGCCCCGCGTTCGGGTCGCAGAGAATCGGCGTGGACGCAGAAGCCGCCATCTGCTCGACAAACGGCAGCATCTCGACGGGTCCCAGCCCGCAGTTGAGACCGATAAGGTCGACCCCGAGCCCCTCGAGCGTTACAACCGCCGTTTCAATGTCCGCGCCGGTCAGCAGCTTCCCCGTTTCGTCAAAAATCATCGTGACCGCCACGGGCAGGTCGCTTGCCTCTTTCGCGGCGAGCACCGCCGCCTTGATTTCGTAAAGGTCCCCCATCGTTTCAATGAGGATAAGGTCCGCGCCGTCGCGCCCCGCTTCCACCTGTTCGCGGTAAAGCGCATACGCCGCCTCAAACTCCAGCTCGCCGTATGGCGCAAGGAGCTTGCCGGTGGGGCCTAAGTCGAGCGCGACGAATACCTCGCGCCCCGCTTCGTCGGCGGCGCGGCGGGCAAGCTGTACGCCGCTTTGCACAAGCGCGCGCACCTCCCCGCCCAATTTGAGCGCATTCGCGCCGAAGGTGTTGGTTTTGAGCACGTCGCAGCCCGCCTGCACATACGCCCTGTGGATGGCGTACACGTCCTGCGGGCGGCTGCGGTTCCAGGTCTCCGGCAGCTCCCCAGCCGCAAGACCGCGGGATTGCAGCTGCGTGCCCATGGCGCCGTCAAACAGCAGCATCCGTTTGCCGAGCGTTTCCCGAAATCCCATGTTATCCTTCCCCTTTTCTGTATGCGCATTCCGTCTTTTGGCAGGATGCGCAGCCGCTTTTTTCGCACGCCGGCGCGCGCCGGACGCCGAGGAACGCCGTCACGGATTTGGTCGGCAGCATCATGCACGCGTCCGTGAGCGTCAGCCCGATGCGTTTGGAAATATCGAACAGCTGGAAAAATGTCCGCTGCGCCTCCAGCGGCAGGTCCCCGTAGCCCGGGGAGAACCGCGGCGTCAAAAACAACCCCTCGCCTTGCAGCTTCGCTGCATATTCGGCGCAGACCGCGTCGCAGTAGCTTTCTATGGCCGCCGCGCCGAGCGCCTGCGCCGCCGCGGCTTTCGCAGTCTCGCCGGCCGCCGCGTACCGACGCTGCAGCCGGTCCGCACCGGGGCCGAGGGTCGCGGCGAACAGAAGCAGCCGCTCTGCGTCTTGCAGGCAGCGGCACAAATCGCGGCTTTGAAACCGCAGGCCGGAAATTTCCAGCTGCGCTTCGCCGGTTCTTTGAAAATCCGTTTCCAAAAACAGGCATTTGGGCGTGAGCGCGGGCAGGAGCTCCGCCTCGACGCTGTCCAGCAGCGCGGTCGTCTGCGCGTCCGGCGCGCCGCAGGCGCCCATGTAGCGCAGCGCTTCCGCACGGTCTATCTGCATACGCTTACCCCTTTTTGCACGGGCAGCCTTTTTTCGCCCGCTGCTTTTCGACCAGATACGACAGCGTAATGGAATCGACCACCTCGTTTATCGCGTCGAGCACGTTCTGCCAAATCTCATAGGTCACGCAGTCCTCGCAGTTTTCGCAATGGTGCTCGTCCTCCAGGCACGAAACGGGCGCGAGGCTCCCCTCCGTAACGCGCAAAATTTCGCCGACGGTATAGGCGCTCGCCGGCCGCGTCAGCCGGTAGCCGCCGGACTTGCCGCGCGTGCTTTCGACCAGCCCGCCTTTGCCGAGAAGCTTGATAATCTGCTCCAGATATTTTTCCGAAATGCCCTGCCGCGTTGCGACGGATTTTAAGGACACATAGCTTTCCGGCGGCTGCTCGGCAAGGTCAAGCATCAGCCGCAGCGCATACCGGCCCTTTGTGGAAATTTTCATCGTCCGCACCCCTTTCTGATAAAAATATCCGTTTGGTCTATAATAATACAAAACCGGTAGGAATTCAACGGGGAAATCGTTTTTTCTTGACGCGGCCGCAAAAAGCGGCTATGCTGTTAGCAGATGCAAAGCAAAAGGAGGGGCGCGTATGCGCATGGCGGATTTGCTGAACCGAAAAAAAGCGGGGAAAGCGCTTACCGACGCGGAAATCGCCTATTTTGTATCGGGCTTTACCGCGGGCGACATCCCCGACTACCAGGCCTCGGCGCTGCTGATGGCGATTTGCCTGCGCGGGATGACCGACCAAGAGACCGCGGCGCTGACGGACTGCATGGCAAGGTCGGGCGATTTGCTTACCCTTTCCTCGCTGCATGGGCCGACCGTCGATAAGCATTCCACCGGCGGCGTGGGCGACAAAACGACGCTGATTGTCGCGCCGCTTGCCGCCGCGTGCGGCTTGCAGGTTGCAAAAATGAGCGGGCGCGGCCTTGGGCACACGGGCGGCACCATTGACAAGCTCGAGAGCATCCCCGGCTTTAGAACCGCGCTTTCAACCGACGCGTTCCTGCGGCAGGTCGAGCGCATCGGCGTCGCCGTGACCGGGCAGACGGGGAACCTGGCCCCGGCGGACAAGGCGCTTTACGCCCTGCGCGACGCGACCGAAACCGTGGACAGCGTCGCGCTGATTGCCGCAAGCGTCATGAGCAAGAAGCTCGCGGCGGGCGCGGCGCACATCGTGCTGGACGTCAAATGCGGCAGCGGCGCGTTTATGGAAACGCAGGCGGACGCGCGGAGGCTTGCGCAATTGATGGTCGAAATCGGCAAGCGCTGCGGGCGGAAAATGGCGGCGCTCGTAACCGACATGGACGCGCCGCTGGGCACGCACATCGGCAACGCCTTAGAGGTCCGCGAAGCCATGGAGATTTTACAGGGGCGCGGCGACCGGGCGCTGCGGGACTTAAGCCTTGCGCTGACCGCGCAGCTTTTGCAGCTGGGATTCGGCGTTTCCGCGGAAAAAGCGCGCGAAACGGCGGCGCAGAAGCTTTCGTGCGGCGCGGCCTTCGAGAAATTTCTGGAGCTTGTCGCGGCGCAGGGCGGCAGCGCGCAGGCCTTAGAGAGCGGTACGGCGCTGCCCAAGGCCAAATGCAGCCGGGACGTTTTCGCAAAGCAGGACGGCTGCCTTGCCGCCATGCAGACGCGCGCCGTCGGGGAATGCGCGCAGATTTTGGGCGCGGGCCGCGCGAAAAAGGGCGACGCCATAGACCCCGCCGCCGGCCTGATTCTCCATAAAAAGCCCTGGGATTTCTGCAGGCGCGGCGAGCCGCTCGCCACGCTGTATGCGGCCGACGAAGCAAAGCTGGACGCGGGCGAGGCGCGGTTTTTTGCGGCCCTCACCTTCCGACAGGACGCCCCGCAGAACACCCGGCCGCTGGTTTTGGAAACGATTTGCTAATCCTTGCAAAAAAGCGCCCTGTGGAGGAACCACAGGGCGCTTTGCCGCTTCTACGGGATGTGCCGGCTTATTCCGCCGGGAAAAACGCGCGGTGCACGGCGGCAACGGCGCGGTCGGCGTCCTTCGCATCGATAAGCACCGAAATTTTGATTTCGCTTGTGGCAATCATATCGATGTTGATGTCGTGCTCATAAAGCGCCTCGAACATCTTGGACGCGGTGCCCGGGTGGGATTCCATGCCGGCGCCGACCACGGAAATTTTCGCGACCGCGGTGTCGCAGACGATGTTTTTGTCGTCAATATCGAACGTATCGCGCACGGCGGCGGCGGCTTCCTCGGCGTTCGCCTTGGAGACGGTGAAGGAGATGTCCTTGGTGTCGTCGCGGCCGACGGACTGCAAAATGATGTCCACGTTGATTTTCTTCTGCGCCAGCTTCGAGAAAAGGCGGAACGCGACGCCGGGGTTGTTGGGGATGCTTTTGACGGATATGCGCGCTACGTCGGTATCCTTCGTAACGCCTCTGACCAACATTTTTTCCATTTTTGCGACCTCCTTGACAATGGTGCCGGGGACTCTTTTTAAGCTGGAGAGCACTTCAATCTCCACATTGTATTTTTTCGCCATTTCCACCGAGCGGTTGTTGAGCACCTGCGCGCCGAGCGTGGCAAGCTCCAGCATTTCGTCGTAGGTAATCTCCTTGAGCTTTTTCGCGTTTTCGACCTTGCGCGGGTCGGCGGTGAAAACGCCCTCGACGTCGGTGAAAATCTGGCAGCGGTCCGCGTGCAGCGCCGCCGCAAGCGCCACGGCGCTCGTATCCGACCCGCCGCGGCCGAGCGTGGTTAAGTCGTCGTATTTGTTAAGCCCCTGGAAGCCCGCGACGACCACGATGTTGTGCCGGTCAATCTCCGCGCGCAGGCGGTCGGTCTTGACCGACTTAATGCGCGCCATGCCGTAGGCGGAGCTGGTCGAAAAGCCCGCCTGCCAGCCCAAGAGCGAGACGACCGGGCAGCCCAGCCTTTCAATCGCCATTGCCAAAAGCGCAATGGAAATCTGCTCGCCGGACGTCAGCAGCATATCCATTTCCCGCTTGGACGCCTTGGGGTTGATTTCGTTTGCCTTTTCGATAAGGTCGTCGGTCGTATCGCCCTGCGCCGAGACAACGACCACCACGTCGTTGCCCGCACGGTACGCGTCCGTCACAATGCCCGCGACGTTGTTCACGCGCTCGGCGTTCGCGACGGAGCTGCCGCCGAACTTCTGTACAATCAATGCCATAATACCCTCCGTACCCGCCGTGCCAAAAGCGCGGCGCTTTCTGCTTTAATAATCCGTAACGCGAATCTGCGAGCGCACCGTAAGCCCCTCCACACGGGCGAGCTTGTCGCAAAGCGTCTGCTCCGTGTCGGTGCCGGTGAAGAACGCAAGCTCATTTTCCGGCGCGCCCTCGCGCGAGAGCAGGCGAACGTCGCCCAGCGCCGCGCGCACGCCGGCCAAGACCTTTTCCCGGTTCGTCACCTCGGCGCGCACATACAGCGCGACGGGCAGCGTGCGGTAATCGACCACATAATCCGCCTCTCCGGGCCCCCAGCCGAACGCTTTTTTGCGGGCTACGTGCTTGGCGCAGTCAATAACGTCCGCCACAACGGCGCTCGCCGTAGGCAGCTTGCCCGCGCCGCGGCCGTAAAAGACCACGTCGCCAATCGCGTCGCCGCGCACAAGAATCGCATTGAACACATCGCGCACCGAGGCGAGCTGGCTGCCCTCCTGCACAACGGCGGGCGAAACGATAGCCGAAATCTTGCCGCCGGGCAGGCGTTTGGCGCAGCCGAGCAGCTTAATGACCCCGCCGCCGCTCTGGACATAGGCGACGTCCGCAAGCGCAATGCCCGAAATGCCCTCGGTGTGGACGGATTCGGGATACACGTGCTTGCCGAAGCACAGCGACGCCAAAATGCAGATTTTGCGGCACGCGTCGTGCCCCTCCACGTCCGCGGTCGGGTCCTTTTCGGCGTAGCCGTTGTCCTGCGCCAATTTCAGCGCGTCGGCAAAGGACATATTCTTTTCAATCATCATCGTCAGGATGAAATTGGTCGTGCCGTTCAAAATGCCCGCGACCTCGTCAATCTCGTTGGCCGCAAGGCACTGCGTGATGGGGCGGATAATCGGGATGCCGCCGCCGACGGACGCTTCAAACAGGAAATTGACGTTGTGCTCCTCCGCCATTTTCAAAAGCTCGTAGCCCTTTGCGGCAACCAGCTCCTTGTTGGAGGTCACAACGCTTTTGCCCGCGCACAGCAGCTGCGACACGAACTCAAACGCCGGGTGAAGCCCGCCCATCGTCTCCACGACAATCTTAACGTCGTCGTCGTGCAAAATGATATTGTAATCCTTAATAAATTTCCCCTCGTTCGGGTCGCCGGGGAAGTCGCGCAGGTCCAAAATGTATTTCAAATCCAGCGACGGCTGCGTGCTGCGCTTGACGATGCTTTCGTGGTTCTTGTTGAACACTTCCACCACGCCGGAGCCGACCGTCCCGTAGCCCATGACCGCGACATACATAGTCTCACATCCCAATCCTATTGATACGTATAGCATTTTAACACAAATCCGGCGGGGAATAAAGAAAAATTTTATACGCGCCGCGCCATTTTCTAAAATTCTATGAATTTTTCGAATCCGCATTGTATCTTTCCGAAAAATAGTATAAAATGTATATATCCACCAAAGGCGCATCCGCCCTTGGTTTTTCGGGAGGAATACCTTGACGCCCACCAAAGTTGAGAACAGACGGAATTTCATCATCCACGTTGTGTACGTCGCCATTATCATCGCGCTGTTTTACCTGGCGGTCAAATATGCGCTCGGCATAGTCTGGCCGTTCGTGGTCGCCGTTTTCCTGGCCATGCTCCTGCAGCGGCCCGTGGCGTTCCTGGTGCGCAAAACGCCCCTGCGGCGCGGCGCGGCGTCGGTCATCCTTGTGCTGTTCATGCTCTGCATTGTCGGCTCCGTGCTCGCCTTCGCCGTGTACCGCATTGTCGTCGAGCTGCGCGGGTTCTTTGACTTCCTGCTCATGAAGCTTGAGGACGCGGACGCCTTTGCGACGCAGATTGTCACCTGGCTGCAAAACTCGCTCTCCTTTTTGCCGGAATCGCTGTCGGAGTCGGTTGTCGGCTATGTGCAGAACTTCCTCAACGACCTGCTGGGCGCGGAGGTCCACGCCGTCGCCGCTGCGGAAGCGCAGCGCGAGGCCGCAGCGGGCGGATTCGACTTTTCCCTCCTTTCCGCGCCGCTCGGCATGGTCTGGGGCACGGCCAAGCAGATTCCCATGGTTTTGGTGGGGCTGCTGGTGTGCATCGTGTCGTGCTGCTTTATGACCTCCGACTACCACACGCTGCGCACCATGATTCTCTCGCAGTTCCCGAAAAAGCGCGCGCAGGAGCTCGTGCGCACCAAGCAGATTATCTTTTCGACGCTCGGCAAAATGGCCAAGGCGTATTCCGCCATCATCGGCATCACCTTTGCGGAGCTTGCCGTCGGCCTGCTCGTGCTCAAGCTTGCGGGGCTGTATGACGGCGGGTACATTTTCGCCATTGCGCTGATTACCGCCATTGTCGACATCCTGCCCGTGCTCGGGACGGGGACGATTTTGATTCCCTGGAGCCTGTGGTCGCTGTTCACCGGCGAGATTGGCTTCGGCATCGGCCTGTTGGTCATTTACGCCGTCATCACCGTGATTCGCCAGGTCATTGAACCGAAGCTCGTCGCGTCGCAGTTCGGCCTGCCGGCCTTCCTGACGATTATGGCGATGTATATCGGCACGCAGCTGTTCGGCTTTATCGGGCTGTTTTTGCTGCCCATCACCATTATGCTCTTAAAGGTCCTCAACGATGAGGGCATTATCCATATTTTCAAAACGCGGGAAACGGAAGCGGCCGTCGCGGCCGAGCCGGCGCAGGGGGCCGCAGGGACGAAGGAGCAGAAAAACAGCCCATGAAAATCGACCTGCATTGTCATTTGCTTTGGGACATGGACGACGGCGCCGCCACGCCGGAGGAGTCGTGGGCGCTGTGTGAAAACGCGGTGCGGCACGACATCCGCATCATCGCCGCCACCCCGCATTTTACGGATTTTTCCAAGCTGGACGACTTTCTGTACGTCCGCAACCGCCGCCTGCACACGCTTCGTGAAAAGCTCGGCGCGGCGGGGCTGCCCTTAGACGTCTGCGGCGGGGCGGAGGTCTTTTTGCACGAGGGCGTCTACGACGCGGGCGACCTTTCGCCGCTCACGCTCAACCACTCGCGCTACCTGCTTTGCGAATTTTCGCTGCGCCCGTTTGACCCGAGCATTGTCCTGCCGCTTACCGAGGAAATTTTCGACCGCGGGCTGGTGCCCGTTATCGCGCACCCGGAGCGCTACCCCACCTTCCACCGGCATCCGGCGCTTGTGTCGGACCTCGCGGACATGGGGGCGCTGTTCCAGATTACGGCGGATTCGCTGACCGGCGTGCTCGGCGGCGCGATTCAGAACTTCGCGCTGCAAATGCTGCTCGACGGTACGGCGGACCTTATCGCGACCGACGCGCACCACCCGGTCCGGCGTTCCAACGCCTTAAACGATATGCTTGCCGCCTTCCCGGCGAGCCTTTCCGCAAAAGCCGTCGCGCACGCGACCCTGCACGCGCCGGCAAAGGTGCTGCAAAACGCCGACCCGTCCAAGGTGCGGCGCGGCGCATGAGGAAGAAATTTACGCCGCGTTCACACCGCCGTCCGTATTTGTTCACAGCCGGCGCGTATACTGGCGGGCAGACTGGTTAAGGAGTCGGACATTGAACGGATTTCGTGAAAAATTGTATCGCTTCCTATCGGGGCGCTACGGGCTGCGCGCGCTGGGGGACCCCATGCAGTTCCTCATTTACGCGGTCTATCTGGTTTTGGTGCTCGTGCAGTTTTTTACGCGCCTGCGCATCATCAGCCTGTTTGAGCTCGCGCTCATCGGCATAACGCTTTTCCGCGTGCTCTCGCGCAACATCCCCGCCCGCGAGCGCGAGGCGCAGAAGGTATACGCGCTGTTTTTGAAGCTGCGCGACGCCTGGCGCTTTCGCGGCGCGCGCGCCGAGGAACGCCGGCAAAAGCGCGCCGTGCAAAAGGAACGCCGCCGCGACAAGGAACATATCTACCGCGAATGCCCAAACTGCGGCGCGACGCTGCGCCTGCCCCGCAAAAAGGGGAAGCACACGGTCCGCTGCCCGCGCTGCGGCGTCGATTTCGGCGTGAAATGTTAGCGGCAATATAGAAAACGGCCGCCGGAAATTCGGCGGCTTTTTTGCAAATCGGGAGGCGCTTTTATGGACGCAGAACAGCATTCCCTGTTTGAAAACCCGCAGGACACCCCGCTTGCGGCGCGGCTGCGCCCGCAGACCTTAGACGAGATTGTCGGGCAGCAGCACCTCCTCGGCGAGGGCAAGGTGCTGCGGCGGCTTATCGAAAGCGACCGCATTTCCTCGATGATTTTCTGGGGACCGCCGGGCGTCGGCAAAACGACGCTCGCACGCGTCATTGCCAACCGCACCAGGGCGACGTTCATCAATTTTTCGGCGGTCACAAGCGGCATAAAGGAAATCCGCGCCGTCATGCAGCAGGCGGAGGACAACCGCCGCTTCGGCGAGCGCACCATTGTGTTCGTCGATGAAATCCACCGCTTCAACAAGGCGCAGCAGGACGCGTTTCTCCCCTTTGTCGAAAAGGGCAGCATCATTTTGATTGGCGCGACGACGGAGAACCCCTCGTTTGAGGTCAACGGCGCGCTTTTGTCGCGCTGCCGGGTGTTCGTGCTGCAGGCCTTAAGCACCGAGGACCTCGTATCGCTTTTGTCGCGCGCGCTTTGCGACCCGCGCGGCTTCGGCGGGCAAAATGTACGCATCGAGCCCGATATGCTCGAAACCGTCGCCAACTTTGCAAACGGCGACGCGCGCGCCGCGCTTTCCACGCTCGAAATGCTCGTGCTCAACGGCGAAACGGACGAAACCGGCGTCACGGTGACGCGCCAGACGCTCGAGCAATGCACCGCGCGCAAATCCCTGCTCTACGACAAAAACGGCGAGGAGCACTACAACCTCATCTCCGCGCTGCACAAATCCATGCGCAATTCCGACCCCGACGCGGCGGTTTACTGGCTCGCGCGGATGCTGGAGGCGGGCGAGGACCCGCTGTATGTCGCGCGGCGCATCACGCGGTTTGCAAGCGAGGACGTGGGGCTTGCCGACCCGCGTGCGCTCGAAATCTGCGTCGCCGCGTACCAGGCGTGCCACCTTATCGGGATGCCCGAATGCACGGTGCACCTGACCGAAGCGGTCGTCTACCTGTCGCTCGCGCCGAAATCCAACGCGCTGTACCTCGCCTACGGCCGCGCAAGCAAAGACGCGCTCTCCCAGCTTTCCGAGCCCGTGCCGCTGCAGCTGCGCAACGCGCCGACAAAGCTCATGAAAGAACTCGACTACGGCCGCGACTACCAGTATGCGCACGACACGGCCGACAAGCTGACCGATATGCAGTGCCTGCCGGACAGCCTGCTTGGCAAAAGCTATTACCGCCCGACGCGCGAGGGGCTCGAGAGCCGGTTTTACGACCGGTTCGAGCAAATCAAGGCCTGGAAAAAGGCGCACGCAGCGCCGCAGGACGAAAACAGCGGGACATAAAGGCGTCCCGCTGTTTGCATATTTTCCGGCAATATGCCGGTTTTTCTCAAGAAATTACAAAAAAATGTCTGATTTATACAAAAAAGCAGATTTACTTTCCCATGAAAACGTGGTAAAATGCAAGCGTAAAACGACGCATACCCGCCGTTTTGTGCAAGATTTTATCCGAAAGGACTGACCCCCATGGAGCGTTATTTTCACCCGGAGATTGAATGCGCGAGCCGGGAGCAGATTCGCGCCTGGCAGAACGAGCGCCTGGTCCCGCAGGTCCGCCATGTCTATGAAAACGTCCCGTACTACCGGCATTTGATGGAGGAAAAAGGCGTCACGCCCGACGACGTGCGCTCGGTGGACGACCTCTACAAGCTGCCGTTTTTGACGAAGGAGGACCTGCGCATCGCCTATCCTTACGGGCTGATGGGCCGGCCGCTGTCCGACTGCGTGCGCATCCAGTCCACAAGCGGCACCACGGGCCGGCGCGTGGTCGCCTTTTACACACAGCACGACCTGGACCTCTGGGAGGATTGCTGCGCGCGCGCGATTGTCGCGGCGGGCGGCACCAAGGACGACGTCTGCCACGTCTGCTACGGCTACGGCCTGTTCACCGGCGGCCCCGGGCTCAACGGCGGCTCGCACAAGGTCGGCTGCCTGACGCTGCCCATGTCCTCGGGCAACACAGACCGGCAAATCCAGTTCATGTGCGATTTGGGCTCGACCATCCTCTGCTGCACGCCCTCCTACGCCGCGTATCTTGCCGAAAGCATCTGCGAGCGCGGGCTGCGCGACCAGATTAAGCTGAAGGCCGGTATTTTCGGCGCGGAGGCCTGGACCGAGGAAATGCGGCAGGACATCCAGAACAAGCTCGGAATTAAGGCGTACGACATCTACGGCCTGACCGAAATTTCCGGCCCCGGCGTTTCGTTTGAATGCAGCGACCAGCACGGTATGCACATCAACGAGGACCACTTCATCCCCGAAATCATCGACCCCAAGACCGGCGAGGTTCTGCCCGAGGGCAGCGTCGGCGAGCTTGTCTTTACCTGCATTACCAAAGAGGCGTTCCCGCTGCTGCGGTACCGCACGCGCGACATCTGCGTGCTCAACTACGAAAAATGCCCCTGCGGACGTACGCACGTGCGCATGTCCAAGCCCATGGGCCGCAGCGACGATATGCTCATCATCCGCGGCGTCAACGTGTTCCCGTCGCAGATTGAAACGGTCCTGCTCAACAAGGGCTACCCGGCGAATTACCAGATTGTCGTCTCGCGCGAAAACAACAGCGACAAGCTCGAGGTCCAGGTCGAAATGACGCCGGAGATGTTCTCCGACAACCTCTCGCAGGTCGCGTCGCGTGAAAAGGAGCTGGTGGACGCGCTCAAATCCATGCTCGGCATCCACGCCATTGTCAAGCTTGTCGCGCCCAAGACCATCGCCCGCAGCGAGGGCAAGGCCGTGCGCGTGATTGACAAGCGCAACCTGTATTGAGAAAGGAGCCCCGCCATGACCATCAATCAGATTTCCGTTTTTTTGGAGAACCGCCCCGGGCAGCTTGCGGAATTTACGAAGCTGCTGGAAGAAAACCAGATTGATATGCGCGCGATGACCATCGCGGAAAGCCAGGATTTCGGCATCCTGCGTCTGGTGGTCGACGACCCGTACAAAACCGTCAGCGTCGTGAAGGAGGCCGGCTATATCTGCGCCGTGACCCCGGTGCTCGCCGTGGAAATTCCCGACAAGCCCGGCAGCCTTGTCGGGATGCTCGCAAAGCTCGGCGAGGGCGGCGTCAACCTGGAATACACCTACGCCTTTACCGCGCGCAAAAAGGACGCGGCGTACATGGCGCTGCGCGTCAACGACCCGGAAAAGGCGGCGAAGCTTTTGTCCGAAGCGGCCGAAGCGCGCCCCCTGTGCCAGGAGGACCTCGGCGCGCTGTTCGGGGAAGCCTAAGCGCCGAACGCAAAGATAACAAACGGACGTGCAGCCTTGCCCTGCACGTCCGTTTTTCTTTTCAGCATTACAGCGTTCCCGCCCAAAAGTCCGTCGTCTTGGAAAGCAGGAGCCCGAGCGCCAGCAGCGCGGCCAAAAACATGACGTTGTACGCCGTGAATCGCAGCAGGTACGCGCCGCGCTTTTGCGGGCAGTCGGCGGCAACGGCGCGGTAGGAGATGAGGCTCGCCATGGAGGCGATGAGCGTCCCGAGCCCGCCGAGGTTGCAGCCGACGAGCAGCGCCGCCGTCTGGTCGGTGAAGCCGGACAGCAGCAGCGCCGCCGGGACATTGCTGATAACCTGGCTGGCAAGGACCGCCGTCAGCCCGGCGTGCGCTTCCAAAAGCCCGGAAAGGAATTCCCGAAAGGCCGGGAGCGCGCCGAGGTTGCCGACAAAAATGAAAAAGGCGACGAATGTGCCCAGCAGCGAATAATCGACCCGCTTGAGCACCCCGCGGTCCAGGACAAGCAGGACGGCGGCGAAAAGCAGCGCGACGACGACGGGCGACATCACGTCAAACAGGCCCAAAAGGCAGACCGCAAAGCCCAGCAGATACGCCGCGATGGTCTTCTTCCCACCGAGCCGCGCGGGCATTTCGACCGGCCGCACGGGCTCTGCGCGCCGCGCAAAGCAGAACACGCCCAAGCCCACAGCGGACAGCAGCACGAATGGCGCCATCAAAGCGCAAAGCCCGCCAAAGCCAAGCCCAGCGCGGGCATACAGATACAGGTTCTGCGGGTTGCCCATCGGCGTGAGCATACTGCCGAGGTTCGCCGCGACGGTTTGCAGGACAACGGCCGGCAAAATGAGCCCGGCGCACCCCGCCGCTTTTAATACGGCGACGGCAAACGGCACGAAGGTCAAAAGCGATACGTCGTTGGTGACGGCCATGCTGCACACGAACGGCAGCCCCACAAGCACCGCCAAAAGCCACCGCGTATTTTTGGTGCGCCGCAGCAGCCGGTTGCCGAGATACAGGAACACGCCCGCCTGCTGCAGGCCCTGCACCACCGCCATCAGGCTGAAAAGCAGCGCGAGCGTGTCCCAGTCGATATAGTCGAAATACGCCCGGCTCGGCCGGACAAAGCACGCGGAAACCGCCGCGAGCAGCACCGCCGCGCACAGCACCGCTTCCTTTCGCAAAAAGTCGGCCGCGCGCTGCCGGACAACCAGCATATCCCTCACCCCTTTTTTAAACTGCCGGGGATACTCCCGGCAGCTTACTGCTTTGCGCTTTTGCAAGTCCTTTCGGCAAGTTGCTCCAGAGCGGCAATCCCGTCCCCGACGTCCGCAAGCGTGTGCGCATCCGAAGCGGTGACAAGGCGAACGCCTTGCCGCACAAACGCCGCCAGCAGCGCCGGGTCCGGCCCCAAGGGCGCACCGGTCCGCCGGTGGACGCCGCTGCTTAATTCCGCCGCCGTGCCGCTTTTCTGCAAAGCCGCGGCAAGCGCTTCAAAAGTCGGCCGCAAATCAAACGACGGCCGGTGCCCGAACAGCCGGATGCAGTCCGGGTGCGCCGCTATTGTAAACAATCCGCTTTCGGCAAGCTGCATCTCCGTTGCAAAATAATCCCGGTAGACGCGCTCCACATCCCGTCCTTGCCAGTGCGCCGCCGCGTGGTCAAAGGCAAAGCCGTTCGCGTCATGGACGCTCCCGGTCAGGAAATCCAGCGGCAAATCCTTTGTCAACCGGTAAATGGCCTCGGCGTGCTCCGGCGCAAAATCCATTTCCAGCCCGAAACAAATCTCCACCGGAAACTCGGCGCTTCCGACCGCCTCCTGCAAAGCAAGGAAGGCCGAAAGGTCTTTGGCCGCGGCTTTGCGCCAAAACCAATCCCGGATGCCGGCGTCCGCATTGTCCGAATACCGCGTATAGACCGGCAGAAACTCGCGGAACAAATAGGCGTGCTCCAAAAGGCCGATGCGCGCAATTCCGCGCGCGTGCGCCTGCTTCGCAATGGCGCGCACCCATTCGAGCGTATACGCGCCGCGCTCCAGGTGGATGTGCATATCCTCGCGCATGGACGGCCTCTCCCCTTTCCCCGCCGCTTTGCACGGCAAAAACCGTCAAAATCTTAGCACCGACTCCCCGCTTTGTCAATCTTTTGTCTTGACATCCTCCGCGGTTTTTGCTAAAATGTTTGGGCAGCGGACAAAGGCGGCAACGCCCCGCGCTGCAAACGCATAGGGAAGCGTATCGAAGTGGTCATAACGGGCCTGACTCGAAATTTTTAAAATCAGTGTCAGTTTTGTCCACTGAAAATCCAGTAACCATGCGGGGTCACGCAGTTCGAAAAAC
>DGYFJ06201__coassemble_885_pt1 | contig 17285 bp, 26 predicted proteins | sample DGYFJ06201__metabat2_low_PE_011 | metagenome-assembled genome bin DGYFJ06201
CCAGCCCCTGACGGGGGCCGTCCCCTTTGTCCGCTGCGCGGACATTTCCCCGCACTGCGGGGAATCACCCTCGTCAGAGGGGGCAAATGATAACTTCTAATTTGCACATTTCTGATTTCTGACCTCTGTATTCTGACTTCTGACAGCTGAGGGAGGAAAGGTAGGTGCTGCCTTTCGGTTTTACCTGCTCCCTCCGTCGCCCCGCATCTAACGTCTAGCATCTAGCATCTAACATCTAAAATCTAGCATCTAACATCTAGCATCTAATATAAAAGCTGCTTTTGTGCTATCATAGCACAAAAGCAGCCCGTTTAAAAGCATTTGGCGCTTATTTTTTCTTTTTGCCGAAAAAGCCCTTTTTCTCCTCGCCGTGTCCCAGGTGCGCGGTCTCGTTGCCGAGCGCTTCGTCGAGCCGGCGCAGAAGGTCCTTCTGCGTGTCGTTTAGGTCTCTCGGCACGTCCACGACAATCCGCACAAGCTCGTCGCCGCGCCCGCGGTCGCGCAGGCTCTGAATCCCGCGCCCCTTGAGCTTAAACACGTCGCCGGGCTGCGTGCCGGCCGGGACGGTGTACTGCACCTTGCCGTCGAGCGTGGGCACCTGCACCGTGCAGCCGAGCGCCGCCGCGGCGTAGCTGATGTGCATTTCGACCCAGACGTTGTAGCCCTCGCGTTCAAAAATCGGGTGGGGACGGACGTTGACCGCCACGCGCAAATCGCCTGCCGGCCCGCCGTTTAGCCCCTTGTTGCCCTGGCCGCGCGCGTTGATAACCTGGCGGTCGTCGATGCCGGCCGGGATTTTCACGGTGATTTTGACCATTTTGCGCACGCGTCCCGCGCCGCGGCACTTGCGGCAGGGATTTTCCACAATCGTCCCCTTGCCGCCGCAGCGCGCGCAGGCCTTTTGCGTCTGGACCACGCCGAACGGCGTGCGCTGCTGCGTGGTGACCTGGCCGCGCCCGTGGCATTCGGGGCAGGTCTTGGGCGACGACCCGGGCGCCGCGCCGGTGCCGTGGCATTCGTCGCAGACCTCAATCCGGTAGGTCTCCACCTCGCGCTCGCAGCCCTTGGCCGCCTCTTCAAACGAAATGGTCACGCTCGCCTGCGTGTCGGACCCGCGCTGGGGCGCGTTGGGATTCGCGCCGCCAAAGCCGCCGAAGCCCCCGCCGAATATGTTGCTGAAAATATCGCCGAGGTCAAAATCGAAGCCGCCAAAGCCGCCGCCGTACCCGCCGCCGCCCTGGCCCGCGCCGTAGGTCGGGTCGACGCCCGCGTGGCCGAACCGGTCGTATTTCGCCTTTTTCTCGGCGTCCGACAGCACCTCGTACGCCTCGTTGGCCTCCTTGAACTTGGCCTCCGCTTCCTTGTCGTTGGGGTGCAGGTCCGGGTGGTACTGCTTGGCGAGCTTGCGGTACGCCTTTTTGATTTCATCCTCCGAGGCGCTGCGGCTCACGCCGAGCACCTCGTAATAATCTCGTTTTTCTGCCATCTTGCCTTAAACTCCCCAAACGACTGCTTTTAAAACGGCCGCGAAGGCAGAGTCCCCCGCCGGGGAGACTCTGCCGCGCCGCCTGTGCTTATTTATTGCCGTCTTCAACGTCGGTGTAATCCGCTTCGTAGTACCCGTCGTCGCCCTTGCCGGCCGTGCCGGAGGCCGCGCCCGCGTCCGGGCCCGGCTGCGCGCCGCCCTGGGCGTTCTGCGCCTGGGCCGCCGCCGCGCGGTACATTTCCTCGGCAACCTTGTTGAACTTCTCGGTCAGTGCATCCTTCTTCGCCTTGATGGCGTCCATATCCTCGCCCTTGAGCGCCTCTTTGAGCGCGTCAACCCTGGTCTGGATTTCGGTCTTGTCGGCTTCGGCAATCTTGTCGCCGTTTTCCTTGAGAATCTTTTCGCACTGGTAGACCATCTGGTCCGCTTCGTTGCGGGTGTCGACGCCCTCCTTGCGCTTCTTGTCCTCCGCGGCGAACTGCTCGGCCTCCTTGACCGCCTTGTCGATGTCCTCCTTCGACATATTCGACGACGCAGTGATGGAAATGGACTGCTCCTTCTGCGTGCCGAGGTCCTTGGCCGAAACGTGGACGATGCCGTTGGTGTCGATGTCAAAGGTGACCTCAATCTGCGGCACGCCGCGCGGGGCGGGCATGATGCCGTCGAGGTGGAACACGCCCAGGGTCTTGTTGTCGCGGGCGAACTCGCGCTCGCCCTGCAGGACGTGGACCTCCACCGAGGTCTGGTTGTCGGCCGCCGTCGAGAAAATCTGGCTCTTCTTCACGGGGATGGTCGTGTTGCGCTCGATAATCTTCGTCGAAACGCCACCCATCGTCTCAATGCCCAGCGACAGCGGGGTAACGTCCAAAAGCAGGATGCCCTCGACGTCGCCGCCGAGCACGCCGCCCTGGATTGCCGCGCCGACCGCGACGCATTCGTCCGGGTTAATCCCCTTGAAGGGCTCGAGCCCCGTGAAGGACTTGATTGCCTCCTGCACGGCGGGGATGCGCGAGGAGCCGCCGACCATCAGGACCTTGTTAATCTCCGAGGTCTTCAGCCCCGAATCGGAAAGGGCCTGCCGGACCGGGCCCATCGTCGCTTCGACAAGGTCCGCGGTCATTTCGTTGAACTTCGCGCGCGTCAGCGTCGTTTCGAGGTGCTTGGGGCCCGCGGCGTCCGCCGTAATGAAGGGCAGGCTGATGCTCGAGGTCGTAACGCTCGACAGCTCAATCTTCGCCTTTTCCGCCGCTTCCTTCAAGCGCTGCATCGCCATTTTGTCCTGCCGCAGGTCAATCCCCTGCTCCTTTTTGAACTCGTCGGCGAGCCAGTCGATGATGCGCTGGTCAAAGTCGTCGCCGCCCAGGCGGTTGTTGCCGGCGGTCGCAAGGACCTCCTGCACGCCGTCGCCCATTTCGATGATGGACACGTCGAACGTGCCGCCGCCGAGGTCGTACACCATGACCTTCTGGTCGTCCTCTTTGTCGATACCGTAGGCGAGCGCCGCCGCCGTCGGCTCGTTGATGATACGCTTGACGTCCAGACCCGCAATCTTGCCCGCGTCCTTGGTCGCCTGGCGCTGCGCGTCGGTGAAGTACGCCGGGACGGTGATGACCGCCTCCGACACCGTGCCGCCGAGGTAGCTCTCCGCGTCGGCCTTGAGCTTTTGCAGAATCATTGCGGAAATTTCCTGCGGGGTGTATTTTTTGTCGTCAATCTCCACGCGGTAATCCGAGCCCATGTGGCGCTTGATGGACGAAACCGTGCGCTCCGGGTTCGTAATGGCCTGCCGCTTTGCGACCTGGCCGACCATGCGTTCGCCCGTTTTCGAGAATGCGACGACGGACGGCGTGGTGCGCGCGCCCTCGGCGTTCGCGATAACGACGGGCTCGCCGCCCTCAATAACCGCGACGCAGGAGTTTGTTGTTCCTAAGTCGATACCGATGACCTTTGCCATGACAGATGCCTCCAAAAATTGCTTTCTATTTCAAATCGTTTGCACGACTGGGTGCGCGGGTTCAGTTCACGACCTGCACCGTCGCCGGGCGAAGCACCCGGTCGCCGAGCCTGTAGCCCTTCGAGAAGACCTGCGCGACGCTGTTTTCCGGCGCGTCGGCGTCCTCGGTGTGCATGACCGCGTTGTGTACGTTCGGGTCGAAGGCGTCGCCCGCCGCGCCGAAGCTCTCGACGCCGAGCTTTGCAAACGCCGCCTGCAGCTGGCTGAAAATCATTTCCACGCCCTTGCGGTAATCGGCATATTCGCCCGCCGCCGCGGCGGCGCGCTCAAAATTGTCGAGCACCGGCAGAAGCTCCGTAAGCACCGCGGCCTTGCTGTCCGCATACGCCTGCTCCTTTTCCCGCACGGAACGCTTGCGGTAGTTGTCGTATTCGGCGAGCGTCCGCAAAAGCCGGTCGTTTAAGTCCGCCGTCTGCTTTTCGAGCGCCGCGAGCTTTTCGGCCGCCTCCGGGTCCGGCGCTTCCTGCGCTCCCGTTTCGGGCGCTTCCGCTTGCGGGACTTCCGCTTCTGGGGCTTCCGCTTCCGGGGCCGCCTGCGTCTTTGCCGTTTCGTCCGCCGGCGGGGTTTTCTTTTTCGCCATGTTTATTCCTCCACGCTGTCGGAAAGCACCTTCCCGACGATTTCGGTCAATTCCTGCAGGCTGGGGATAATCCGCGCGTAATCCATGCGCGTCGGACCCAAAAGCCCCAGCGTGCCGCTCTCATGCCCCGCAATGGCGTACCGCCCGAACACGAGCGTCGCGTTTTGCAGCTCGCGGTAGGGGTTTTCCCGCCCAATCACGACGACGGGCTCGCCGTCCGCCGGGTGCGGGGCTTCGGAAAACATCCGGTCGAGCGGCTCGGGCCGCCGCAGAAAATCCAGCAGCTCGCAGGCGCTCCCCCGCAGCTCGCGGTAGCCGAGCAGGTTGCCCTGCCCCTCCAAAAGCAGCTGCGTGCGTTCGGTGGTGGCGGCGAGCTCCGAAAGCGTCACGAGCAGCGGCGTCATTTGCAGCGCCCGTTCGCCCAGGGAGACGGCAAGCGTCTGAATCGTCGCGACGTTGAGCGCGGCGGCGGGCTTGCCGAGGAAATGCTCCTGCACGAGGTTGTAAAAGGTCTCCGCCATGTCCACCGTCAGCTCCGTGTCCGTGCGGCAGACCCGGCTTTTCAAAAGGCCGGACGAGGTGAGCACCACGACCATGGCCGTGCGCACGCCGATGGGGACAAGCTCCACGCGCCGCACCACGGCGTCCGCGTCCGACGGGGTCGTCGAGAGGGCCGCGCAGCGCGTCATCTCCGAAAGCAGACTGCCCGCGGTCTCCAGCACCTGCCGCGCATCGCCCGAGGCGGCGCGCAGGCGCGAGGCGAGAATCTGCTTTTCCACAAGCGACAGCCCGTAGGGCCGCATCAGGTGGTCGACGTAATACCGGTAGCCCGCGCTCGAGGGGATGCGCCCGGCGGAGGTGTGGGGCTGCTCCAAAAGCCCGGCGGCGGTCAGCGCCGCCATTTCGTTGCGAACCGTGGCGGAAGAGACCGGCAGCACGGCCGCGTCGACCAGCGTTTTCGAGCCCACCGGCTCGCCCGTGGCGATGTACCGCTCCACAATGGCCGAAAGCAGCTGCTTCTGCCGCTCGCTCAGCTCCATGCCGTCCGCCTCCTTTTCCTGCCCGGCCCGGTCGGTTCTTTGGATTAGCACTCTAACTCTTTGAGTGCTAACTATCTATAACTATACCGTTAGCTTGCCGTTTTGTCAAGGATTTATTTGTGAATTTTTTGTGAAGTTAGATGTTAGATGCTAGATACTAGATGATAGATTCTAGATGATAGATGATAGATGTTAGATGCTAGACGTTAGACGCTGGTTGCCGGATTGGGCGGGTAAAACCGAAAGGAAGATATCACCGCTCCTCCCTCAGCTGTCAGAGAACAGAATACAGATGTCAGATGTCAGAACGCGTAGTGGCGGGCTTCCACGCCCGCCATACGCAGCTCGACACAGACACATGTCCCGGCTGTGATGAAAATAAATCCATACAACCGTAGGGGCGGGACTCCGTGCCCGCCCGTGCACAGTTCGGCAAGGACACACGCCCCGGCTGTGATAAAACCGAAAGTCGGATGTAACTTTTCCTCCCTCTGACGAGGGAGGTGGGTTTTGCCGCAGGCAAAAGCCGGAGGGAGAGACAAAATCAGATGCCAACCCGTCTTTATGCGGTCTAACATCTAATATCTAATATCTAACGTCTAACAGGGCGAGAACCTTCTCGCCGTTCGCAAGAACGGCGCGTAACGCCCGCTTTGTTCTGACTTGTCTCTCCCCCAGTCACGGTGTCGTTCCTCCACCGTGCCAGCCCCCTCGTCAGAGGGGGCAAAGGGTAACTTCTGATTTTGGTATACGCTTGTCTGACGTCTGACTTCTGAATTCTGAATTCTGACAGGGCAAGCCCCCGCCCTACGGTTCGTTGCATTTTCCGTTTCCAGCACCGCCGGGAACCGTTTGATGCCCCATCCCCCGCACGCAAAAACCCCGCTGCCCTGGGGCAGCGGGGTCTGTGTGCATATTGCGAAACGGGCCGGCTTATTCCGCCGCGTCCTCCGCTTTCGCTTCTTCGGCCGGGGCTTCCGCGGCTTTCGCTTCGGCAGCTTCGGCGGCTTCGGCGGGCTTCGCTTCCTCGGCCTTCGCTTCGGCCTTTTCCTCCGCCTTCGGCGCGGCCTTCTCCTCCGCTTTCGCGGCGGGCTTTGCGCTCGTGCGGCGCGTGCGGCGCGCCGGCTTCTTCGCGGGGGCTTCCTCTTCCTTGGTGACGAGCTCGATGATGCACATCTCGGCGGCGTCGCCGCGGCGCGTGCCCGTCTTTACAATGCGCGTATACCCACCGTTTACGCCGGCATACTTCGGCGCGATTTCGTCAAACAGCTTTTTGACGACCGAGTCCTTGGTGATATACGCAAACGCCTGCCGCTTTGCGTGCAGGGTATTGTCCTTCGCGACGGTAATCATTTTTTCCGCCATGGCGCGGACTTCCTTCGCCCTGGTCACGGTGGTCTCGACCCTGCCGTTTTCAAGCAGGTAGGTCACCATGCCGCGCAGCATCGCCTTCCGGTGGTCGGTGGTTCGGCCGAGCTTTCTGGTTCCGGGCATCTAAATCACTCCTTTTCTTATTCGTCGTCCTTGCGGAGCGTGAAGTTCAGCGATTCGAGCTTGGCAATCACTTCTTCGAGCGACTTCCTGCCCAGGTTGCGGACCTTCATCATGTCCTCCTCGGACTTGCTAATCAAATCTTCCACCGTGTTGATGCCCGCGCGCTTGAGGCAGTTAAAGGACCGCACGGACAAATCCAGCTCTTCAATCGTCATTTCGAGCGCCTTTTCCTTGGCGTCGTCGTCCTTGACGACCATAACCTCGGTGTTGCCCGCCTCGTCGGACAGTTCGACGAAGAGGTTCAGGTGCTCGTTGAGAATCTTGGCGCCGAGGGAAACGGCCTCCTTCGCGGAGATGGTGCCGTCCGTCCACGCCTCGAGCGTGAGCTTGTCGTAGTCGGTAATCTGGCCGACACGGGTGTTTTCGACCGTGTAGTTGACCTTCAGCACGGGGGTGTAAATGGAATCGATGGAGATGACGCCGATGACCGGCTGCATCATTTGCTTGTTGCGCTCGGCGGACACATAGCCGCGCCCGCGGTCTGCGGTCAGCTCCATGTTGAGCGTCGCGCCGTCGGAAAGCGTCGCGATGTGGTGCTCGGGGTTGAGGATTTCCACCTCGGAATCCGTTTTGATGTCGCCCGCCGTGACCTCGCACTTGCCGGCGGCCTCGACATACAGCGTCTTGGGACCGTCGCCCTGAATTTTGAGAATCACGCCTTTTAAGTTCAGCACAATCTCGGTGACGTCCTCTTTGACGCCGGGGACGGTGGAAAACTCGTGCAGCACGCCGTCAATCTTGACGGACGTGATGGCGTAGCCGGGCAGCGAGGACAGCAGCACGCGGCGCAGGGAGTTGCCAATCGTCGTGCCGTAGCCGCGCTCGAGGGGTTCCATGGTAAATTTGCCGTAGGTACCGTCCTCGGTCAGCTCCACCACATCCACGCTGGGCTTGTCAATGCCTATCATTCAAAACCCTCCTATCGTTGGGTTCGGGATTGACCCGAACATGGCTCTTCGGTTTCGTGTTGACGCGTCAGGCGTTATTTCGAATAGAACTCGACGATAAGATGTTCTTCGACGGGCACTTCAATCTGCTCGCGGTCGGGCAGCTTGACGACCTTGGCGCTGCAGCTTTCCGCGTTCTTGTCGAGCCACTCGGGCACAGGGCGCGCGCCGTTGGCCTCGAGCACCGCCTTGATTTTTTCGCTGTCGCGGCTCTTCTGGCAAATGGCGACCTCGTCGCCGGCCTTGAGCAGATACGACGGGATGTTGACGCGGCGGCCGTTGACGAGATAGTGGCCGTGCGTCACGAGCTGGCGCGCCTCGGCGCGCGAGGACGCCCAGCCGAGCAGGTACACGACGTTGTCGAGCCGGCTTTCGCAGATGCGCAGCAGGTTTTCGCCCGTCATGCCCTGGCGGCGCTCCGCCATCAGGAAATACTTGTGGAACTGGCCCTCGCCGATGCCGTAGAAGCGGCGCGCCTGCTGCTTCGCGCGAAGCTGCAAGCCGTATTCCGACGTCTTTTTACGGCCCTGGCCGTGCTGGCCGGGGGCGTAGCTGCGGCGGTCGAGCGCACATTTGTTGGTATAGCAGCGCTCCCCTTTGAGGAAGAGCTTTTTGCCTTCGCGGCGGCAAAGCTTGCAAACCGCGCCTGTATATCTTGCCATAACATGCACCTCCGAAACTCAGACTCTTCTTCTTTTGGGCGGGCGGCAGCCGTTGTGCGGAATCGGCGTGACGTCCTTAATCATCGTGACCTCAAGCCCCGCGGTCTGCAGCGCGCGGATGGCGGCTTCCCGTCCCGAGCCCGGGCCCTTGACGAAAACCTCGACGGTCTTCATGCCGTGCTCGATGGCAATCTTCGCTGCGGTCTCGGCAGCGGTCTGCGCCGCAAAGGGCGTGGACTTTTTCGAGCCGCGGAAGCCCATTTCGCCGGCGGAAGCCCACGAAACGGCGTTGCCCTGCACGTCGGTGATGGTGACGATGGTATTGTTGAAGGTCGATTGGATGTGCGCGGCGCCGCGGTCGATGTTCTTGCGCTCGCGGCGGCGGCGCGTGGTTGCGCCTTTTTTAGCAGTAGCCATGTACGAAGCCCTCCCTTATTTCTTCTTGTTCGCGATGGTCTTCTTCGGCCCTTTGCGGGTGCGCGCGTTGTTCTTGGAAGTCTGGCCGCGCACAGGGAGCCCCTTGCGGTGCCGTGTGCCGCGGTAGCTGCCGATTTCAATCAAACGCTTGATGTCGAACGCCACGTCGCGGCGCAGGTCGCCCTCCACCTTAACGTTGTGGTCGATGTACTCACGAAGTTTTGCGACGTCCTCTTCGGTCAGGTCCTTGACGCGGGTGTCGGGATTGACCCCGGTCGCGGCGATGATGTCGCTTGCCGTTTTTCTGCCGATACCGTAGATGTACGTAAGGCCGATTTCGACCCGCTTGTCTCTCGGTAAATCCACGCCTGAAATACGTGCCATGTGGTGTTGCACCTCCATTATAATGCGGAAAACCGTTTTGTGCCGGTTTGTGAAAACGCACGTATCGTTGTTTAGATCTTTAACAACGATACAAAACAGCCCTTAACCCTGGCGCTGCTTGTGCTTCGGATTTTCGCAAATCACCATAACCTTGCCCTTGCGCTTGATGATTTTGCACTTTTCACAAATCTTTTTCACAGAAGGTCTGACTTTCATTGTGTTACCTCCTTTAAGTCATAAGCCCTGGCGGCTTTTACTTGGTTCGCCATGTAATGCGCCCGCGCGTGAGGTCATATGGCGACATTTCGACCGTCACTTTGTCGCCCGGCAGGATGCGGATGTAGTTCATGCGCAGCTTGCCGGAAATATGGGCTAAAATTTGATGACCGTTTTCGAGCTGCACCTGGAACTGTGCGTTGGGCAGCGCTTCGACGACCGTACCTTCAATTTCGATCATGTCCTGCTTCGACATTCGCTTTCGCCTCCGAAATCTTCTTCAACGTTTGCTTGAGCGCCCGGTCGGACCGCATCTCTTCCGCACTAAGCAGCCGCGCGAGCGGTTCGAGATGCTTCGGATTTTTTGCCTTGGGACGGGAAAGCGGACGTTCCCGGCCGTCGCAGACGAGCACATGGGTCTGTGCCGTGCCGACGACGCACAAAAGCCGTCCGGCTTCGCGTCCGCGCGTGGCGCGGACGACCTGGCCCCGTTTCCATTCCGTCATACCCGCTCCTCCCGTCAGGCCCTGGTCAGAATCACGGGCCCGTTCGCGGTTATCGCAACGGTATGCTCGAAATGGGCGGACAGCGAACCGTCCCGGGTCTTGACCGTCCAGCCGTCGGGCATTTGCCGGATTGCCTTGTCCCCCGCGTTAATCATGGGTTCAATGGCAATCACCATGCCCGGCAGCAGGCGCACGCCCCGTCCGGGGGTGCCGAAATTCGGTACGCTGGGGTCTTCATGCAGCTTGGCGCCGACGCCGTGCCCGGTATATTCCCGGACGACGCCGTAGCCGCGTTCCTCGCAATAGGTCTGCACCGCCGAACCGATATCGCCGAGCCTGCCGCCCGCGACCGCCGCCTCGATGCCCTTGTACAGGCTCTCCTCGGTCGTGTCGCACAGCCGCTTCGCCTCGGGGGATATCTGCCCCGCAGCGAAAGTGGCGGCGTTGTCGCCGTTGTATCCGTCCACCTTGGCGCCAAGGTCGATGCTGACGATGTCGCCCTCGCGGACGACGCGCTTTTTGCTTGGAATGCCGTGAATGACCTCGTCATTTATGGAAATGCACGCGGTAGCGGGGAAGCCGTACAAGTGCAGGAAGTTTGGCTCTGCGCCCTGCTTCTTGATGAACTCGTAGGCGATGCGGTCAATTTCGTAGGTCGTGACCCCCGGCTTGACCGCTTCGCCCGCTACTTGCAGCGCTTGCGCGGAGATGATGCAGGCCTTGCGGATAAGCTCCAATTCCCGTGCCGTTTTCAGCACAATCATTTCGCTTAATCCTCCAGCGCCTGCATGGTGCGCGCGGTCGTGTCGGCGACCGCCTCCTGCCCTTCTACAACGCGCAAAATGCCCTTTGCGGCGTAGTAGTCCTTCAGCGGCTCGGTCTGCTCATGATAGGTCTTGAGCCGGTCGAGCACGGTTTCGGGCATATCGTCCTTGCGCTGGACGAGCGTATCGCCGCAGGCGTCGCAAACGCCCTCGGTCTTCGGCGCCTTGTATTCGACGTGGTAGGTTGCGCCGCACTTTAAGCATACGCGTCTGCCGGAAAGGCGGGCGGCAATCTTTTCGTTGGATACTTCGATGTCGATGACGCGGTCGATGCGCACGCCCATTTCGTCGAGCGCCTCGGCCTGCGGGATGGTGCGGGGGAAGCCGTCGAGGATGAAGCCGTTTTTGCAGTCCGCCGCCTGCAGGCGCTCGCGGATAATGCCGATAACGACCTCGTCGGGGACAAGCTTGCCCGCGTCGATGAAGGATTTAGCTTTAAGCCCCATTTCGGTGCCGTTCGCCATCGCTTCGCGCAGCATATTGCCCGTCGAGATGGCCGGGATGGAGAGCTTTTCGCAGATTTTTTCCGCCTGCGTGCCCTTGCCCGCGCCCGGCGCGCCGAGTAAGATTAGGTTCATAAAGTGCCGTCCTTTCTTAATCCAGGAAGCCCTTGTAGTGGCGCATCATCATCTGGCTCTCGAGCTGCTTGACCGTTTCCAGCGCAACGCCGACCATAATGATGACGGACGTGCCGCCCATGGTCAGGTTGACCTGCTTGTCAAACAGCGCCGTAATCTGCGAGAACAGAAGCGGGTACAGCGCCACGACCGACAGCAGAAGCGCACCGAGAAGCGTAATCTTGTGCAGAATCTTCGCGATGTAGTCCGACGTGGGCTTGCCGGGGCGGATACCCGGAATCGCGCCGCTGTTGCGGCGGATGTTGTTCGCCATTTCAATCGGGTTATACTGGATGGCCGCATAGAAATAGGCGAAGAAGATGATAAGCAGGAAGTACATGATGACGTACGCCCAGTGCGTGGTCTGGAAGATGTTGAAGAAGCCCTGCCAGAACGCGTCCCAGCCGCTTTCGTCGGGGTTGAGCGTCACGAACATCTGGATGGTGGGCGGCAGCGACAGGATAGACGACGCGAAAATGACCGGGAGCACGCCGCACATATTGACCTTAATCGGGATGTGCGTGTTCTGGCCGCCGTACATTTTCCGCCCGACGACGCGCTTTGCGTACTGGACGGGGATGCGCCGCTCGGCGTTGTCCATCCACACAATGAAGGCAATCATCAAAAGCATCGAAACGATGGCGATAATCGCCAGCGGGATGTACGCGCCGCCGCGGTTGACGTAGGACCAGAGGTTGTAAAGCGTGGTGGGCATACGCGAGACGATGCCGGCAAACAGGATGATGGAAATGCCGTTGCCGATGCCCTTTTCGTTAATCTGCTCGCCGAGCCACATCAGCAGCGTGGCGCCCGCGGTGTAGCAGAGGATGACGACCAGCGCCTGGAACACGGCGAAGAAGCCGGTGTACGCGGCGCCGTCGGCCGAAACCGACAGATAGCCCTGCGCGCGGATGAAGAAGTAGTACGCCGTGCTTTGCAGGGCGGCAAGCGCCACCGCGCTGTAGCGGGTAATGGCGGACAGCTTCTTGCGGCCCTCTTCGCCCTCCTTCGCCAGCCGCTCCAGCGCCGGGATGGCGACGGTCAGCAGCTGGATGATGATGGAGGCGTTGATGTAGGGCGTGATGGACATGGCGAACAGCGTCCCGTAGTTGAACGCGTCGCCGGTCATCATGCTCAGGTAAGCCATGAAGTTGTTGGCGTCGGGGTCGGTGATGAGACCGTCCGCGAGGTCCGTAAAGGGAACGGGGAGCGCGGCGCCGATACGGAAAATCAGGATGATAAGCGCGGTGTAGAGCATCTTCTTGCGCAAATCGGCGATTTTCCAGGCGTTTACGAAGGTCTGCAGCATCAGCCGATCACCTCAGCCTTTCCGCCGGCGGCTTCAATCTTCTCCTTTGCGGCCTTCGAAAAGGCGTGCGCCGTGACGTTCAGCTTCTTGGTGAGGTCCCCGTTGCCGAGGATTTTCACGCCGTCGCCGACCTTTTTGACAAGGCCCTTTTCGACGAGCGCCTCTACCGTGACGGCGTCGCCGTCCGCGAACACGCGCTCGAGCGCGGAAACGTTGACGGACGCAATCTCTTTTGCGAAAATGTTGTGGAAACCGCGCTTCGGGACCCGGCGCTGCAGCGGCATCTGGCCGCCCTCAAAGCCCGGGCGCATCCCGCGGCCCGCGCGGGCCTTCTGGCCCTTGTGGCCCTTGCCGGCGGTCTTGCCCTGCCCGGAGGCGGCGCCGCGGCCAATCCGCTTGGAGGCTTTTCTCGAGCCCGCTGCGGGGGAAAGTTCATGCAGTTTCATCGTTGCACCTCCTTACGCGCTTGTGACCTCGACAAGATGCGCAATCTTGCGAATCTTGCCCTGGGTCTGTGGGTTGTCGGGCTGCGAAGCCGTATCCCCAATCTTGTGAAGACCAAGAGCGTGGGCAGTGGCGATTTGGTCCTTCTTGCTGCCAATCAGACTCTTTTTCAGCGTAACGGTAACGTTGGCCATGTCTGCCCCTCCTTAATCCAAAATTTCTTTGACGGCCTTGCCGCGCACCGCGGCGACCGCGTCGGCGTTGCGCAGGCGGGAAAGCCCGTCAATCGTGGCGCGCACGACGTTGCACGGGTTGTTCGAGCGCAGCGCCTTCGAACGGATATCCTTAATGCCGACCACTTCGACGACCGCGCGCACCGGGCCGCCGGCGATAACGCCGGTACCGGGGGCGGCGGGCTTCATCAGCACGACGCCGGCGCCGTATTTGCCGACAATCTCGTGCGGGATGGTCGTGCCCTTCAGCGCAACCTGGATGAGATTTTTCTTGGCGTTTTCAATGCCCTTGCGAATGGCGTCCGGCACTTCGCCCGATTTGCCCAGGCCGAAGCCCACGATGCCGTTTTTGTCGCCGACCACAACCAGCGCGGAGAACTTCATGATACGGCCGCCCTTGACGGTCTTGGATACACGGTTGATTGAAACGACTCTTTCTTCCAGCTCCATTGCGGAGGCGTCAATTCTTTTTGCCATTTTCCGTTTCTCCTTTCTCAGAAGTTCAGACCGCCCTCGCGGGCGCCTTCGGCGAGCGCGGCGACGCGGCCGTGATAGACATAGCCGCCGCGGTCAAACACGCAGTCCTTGATGTTCTTCTCGGCCGCGCGGGCAGCCAGCAGCTTGCCCACCTCGCGGGCGGCGTCCACGTTGCCGCCGTAAGCCGTGAAGTCCTTCTCGGTCGTGGAGGCGGACACAAGCGTCACGCCCGCGACGTCGTCGATGAGCTGCGCGTAAATGTGCTGGAGTGAACGGAAAACGTCCAGGCGCGGGCACGCGGCGGTGCCGGAGACCTTCGCGCGGACTCTTTTGTGGCGCTTTAAGCGCGCCTTGTTGGTATCGGGTCTGTTAACCATAGCTTTTCACTCCTTTGCTCTTACTTGCCGCCCTTGCCGGCCTTGCCCTCTTTGCGGCGGATGTGCTCGTCGGCGTACTTAATGCCCTTGCCCTTATACGGCTCCGGCGGACGCTTCTCGCGCACCTCTGCGGCGAACTGGCCGACCTTCTGCTTGTCGGGTCCGGAAATCACAATCTTGTTCGGCGCGGGCACCTCGATGGAGATGCCGTCGGTTTCGGACATTGTCACCTGGTGCGAATAGCCGATGTTGAGCACAAGGTCCTTGCCCTGCTTCGCGGCGCGGTAGCCGACGCCGTTGACCTCGAGCTCCTTTTTGAAGCCCTCCGTCACGCCGACCACCATGTTGTGCAGCAGCGTGCGGGTAAGCCCGTGCAGGGATTTGTTGAGATTGGTGTCGTCGGGACGGGTCACCAGGATGGCGCCGTCCTCGAGCGCAACTTGCATATTGCTGTGGACCGTTCTGGTCAGGGAACCCTTGGGGCCCTTAACGGTGACCGTGCTGCCGTCGATTTTGACGTCGACGCCGGCCGGAACAGCAATGGGCTGTCTTCCGATTCTGGACATACCGATTCCCTCCTTACCAGATATAGGCGAGGACTTCGCCGCCGACGTTGGCCTTGCGTGCCTCGCGGTCCGTCATAACGCCCTTCGACGTGGACAGAATCGCCACGCCGAGACCGCGCATGACCTTCGGCATATCTTCGCAGTTCGTGTAAATGCGAAGGCCGGGCTTCGAAACGCGGCGCAGGCCCGTAATGACGGACGCACGGTTCGCGCCGTACTTGAGCGTAATGGTGATAACGCCCTGCTTGCCGTCCTCTTCCACTTTAAAATCCTTGATGTAGCCCTCGTCCTTGAGAATCTGGGCAATCGCCTTCTTCATATTGGACGCGGGGACCGTTACGGTGTCGTGCTTGGCCGAGCTCGCATTGCGAATCCGGGTGAGCATATCCCCGATGGAATCCGAGATTTGCATACTGTTCCTCCTTATCTCGCCCGCTTACCAGCTGGCTTTCTTAACGCCGGGGATTTGGCCCTTGTGCGCCAGTTCCCTAAAGCAGATGCGGCATACGCCGTACTTGCGGAGATAGGCATGCGGCCGGCCACAGATTTTGCATCTGTTGTACGCTCTGGTCGAATACTTCGCAGGGCGGGCCTGCTTGACTTTCATAGATTTCTTGGCCATAGTCTCCCTCCTCCTTATCTCGCAAACGGCGCGCCGAGGAGGGTCAGCAGCTCACGCGCTTCCTCATCGGTGTTCGCGGTGGTCACAAAGCAGATGTCCATGCCGCGGACCGCGTCAATCTTGTCGTATTCAATTTCCGGGAAGATAAGCTGCTCGCGCACGCCCATCGAATAGTTGCCGCGGCCGTCGAACGAGTCGGGGTTAATCCCGCGGAAGTCGCGCACGCGCGGCAGCGCGAGGTTGAAGAAGCGGTCGAGGAATTCGTACATCCGCTCGCCGCGCAGCGTCACCTTCGCGCCGATGGTCATGCCCTCGCGCAGCTTGAAGTTCGCGACGGACTTCTTCGCCTTGCAGGCGACGGGCTTCTGGCCGGTAATCTGGGAGAGGTCCTTCATCACGCCGTCGAGCACCTTGGAGTTGTCGCGGGCTTCGCCGCAGCCGACGTTGATGACAATCTTGTCGAGCTTCGGGATTTGCATAACGCTTTTGTAGCCGAACTTCTTCTGGAGCGCCGGGGCAACTTCAGCGGTATATTTTTCCTTGAGTCTTGCTGCCATTGTGTTATGTCCCTCCCTTAGTCAATCTTGGCGCCGCATTTTTTGCAGACGCGCTTCTTGTCCTTGCCGGTGCCCTCGTGGCCCACGCGGGTGGGCTTGCTGCACTTCGGGCAGACGAGCTGGACCTTGTCGGCATACAGGGCGCTTTCGGCCTTGATAAGGCCGCCGGGCTCGCCGACCTTGCGGGGCTTGACGTGCTTGGTGACGACGTTGACGCCCTCGACGATAACCTTGCCCTCTGCGGGCGAGACCTGCATGACCTTGCCCTGCTTGCCGCGGTTCTTGCCGTTGATGACGACCACGGTGTCGCCGGTTTTTACGTGTACTTTAGCCATCGTTCGTTCCTCCCTTACAGCACTTCGGGCGCAAGAGACAGAATCTTCATGTAATCCTTGTCACGAAGCTCTCTTGCGACCGGCCCAAAGATACGGGTGCCTCTGGGGTTCTTGTCTTCTTTGATGAGGACGGCGGCGTTTTCATCGAACCGGATGTACGTCCCGTCGTCGCGGCGCACGCCGCTGGCCGAACGCACGACCACGGCCTTGACGACATCGCCTTTTTTCACAACGCCGCCGGGTGCTGCCTTTTTAACGGAAGCGACGATAACGTCGCCGATATTGGCATACCTTCTGCCGGAACCGCCGAGAACGCGAATGCACATAATTTCTTTCGCGCCGGTGTTGTCCGCCACTTTGAGGTAAGTCTGTTGTTGGATCACAGGAATTCCCTCCTTAGAAATTACTTCGCTTTCTCGATAATCTGGGCGACGCGCCATCTCTTGTCCTTCGAGAGCGGACGCGTTTCCATAACCAGTACGCGGTCGCCGACGCCGCACTCGTTTTTCTCGTCGTGCGCCTTGATTTTGACCGTGCGGTTGACAATCTTCTTATACAGCGGGTGCTGGACCCTGTCCTTGATGGAGACCACAACGGTTTTGTCCATTTTGTCGCTGGTCACAATGCCGACCTGCGTTTTTCTGAGGTTTCTTTCGCTCATTTTCGTGTGCCCTCCTTATTACGACTGCGCGCCGTGCAGCTCGACGTCGCGCTGGATGGTCTTTACGCGCGCGATGTCTTTTTTGACGGCGGAAATGCGCATCGGATTGTCGAGCTGGTTGACCGCCTGCTGAAAGCGCAGCTTGAACAGCTCGTCTTTGAGCTCGAGCAGCTTCTTATCGAGCTCCGAAGGGGAGAGTTTTCTCAGTTCACTTGCCTTCATGCCTGCTCACCTTCCTCTTCCTGCTGTGCCTTGGAAACGAACTTGCACTTCACGGGGAGCTTGTTGGCGGCAAGGCGCATGGCCTCGCGCGCGGTCTCCTCGGAAACGCCGGCAATTTCGAACATGACGCGGCCGGGCTTGACGACCGCGACCCAGTACTCGGGCGAGCCTTTACCGGAACCCATGCGGGTCTCGGCGGGCTTTTCGGTAATGGGCTTGTCGGGGAAAATCTTAA
>DGYFJ06201__coassemble_917_pt1 | contig 16377 bp, 15 predicted proteins | sample DGYFJ06201__metabat2_low_PE_011 | metagenome-assembled genome bin DGYFJ06201
CAGTCTCGCCTCATTGCATTCGGCTCGCCAGCCCCCTCGTCAGAGGGGGCAAAGGAAAAGAGCAGCAATCGGGAAGGTGCAGACAGTAAAAGTCAGCACCTACCTTTTCCTCCCTCTGACGAGGGAGGTGGCAAAACGGCACGCAGTGACGTTTTGACGGAGGGAGAGATACAGAAAAGAAAAGTTTACCGTATCTCTCCCCCAGTCTCGCCTCATTGCATTCGGCTCGCCAGCCCCCTCGTCAGAGGGGGCAAAGAGCGCGTTCTGCCCTCCGCCCCCAACCGCAAAGCACCCCCAATGTCCCGTTTTTTGGACATTGGGGGTGCTATATTGTTGTCTGCCGGCGCAAATGCGCCCAAAACGAACGAACCGCTTCTGCGCGCGCGTCCGTCACCACGCAAAACCGGTCTTTCACCCGAAACCCCTTGTATTTATAAAAATGACTATGTATAGTGTACTCTGTGATTCGCGCACAACGGCGCGTCACCGGTCCCTGGGCTCCGGGTGCTTTTTCCGGAACTCCTCGCCGGTGATAAGGTAGTGGATGGACACGTCGAAATACTCCGACATGCGCTTGAGCATCGCCTGCCCCGGCTCACGCCGGCCGTTTTCGTACTGGGACAGCGCCTCGCGCGAAATGTGCAGGTCCAGCGCGACCTTTTGTTGATTGAGGCCACGCGCTTTTCGTATCTCCCGTAAGCCGCGCATAGAATCACCCTTGACTTTATTGTAACGATTTGTTACAATAAAAACGTAACAATATGTTACGTGCCACTATTCTGTCGGCTCGCGGGCTTATCCCCGCTTGCCACGAACCGGCGGGCAACATCCACCCCATGCGATGGAACCCGTCGGTTTGTTTTTACCCAAAAACGCAAAGGAAAAACCGGGAAAGCTTTGCACCGCTTATCCGGATGCAAGAAAATTCGACCCCTTTCGGCATTATATGCAAATTCCGCATCGATATTTGTCTAAATTGCGAGGTATAGGTGGATAAACCGCAAATAAATAGTGAAAATTCTATGATGAATTTGGGAAATTCTCTTGACAGGCCGTTCAGAAAGACGGTATAATATTACATACTTAAATGGGTGAATTGTCTCCATTTTTAGAAAGCACCGATTCGGAGGGAACAGATTTTGGCAGAACCCCAGGTTTTCCGCCCGGATTATTCGGGCGCAGGCGAAGCGCGCGGCACGTATAACGACTCGTCCGCCGGCTTTTCCGTTTCCTACATAAAAAAGAAGGATATCAAAACGCTTTACCCCTCGGGCGGCTTCAGCGTCCGCGGGCAGGTGGGCGCGGGGCGCGAGGAGCTTGGCCGGCTCGAGTCGGGCGAGGCCTCGGTGCCCGTTTACAGCATTGCGAAGCTTGCGCACAAGCGCGTGGCGGGCTACGTGCCCGTCGGCGGCGACGATTACATCGCCGTCATGCAGGACACGCTGCTTTTGTGGATTCTGCTGATGCTGCTTGCGCTGGCGGCGATTGCCGGGCTTGCGTTCGGCATCCACGCGGCGGTGCAGGCCAGCGCCGAGCCCGAGACCACCACGGCGCCCGCCGGGGTGCTCGACCCGAACGCCGAGGAGGGGCTCGGCCAGCTTGACGTGCCGGAGCACATTGACACCGACACGGCGATGATTGACTTCAACGGCATTACGGAAATGCATTTCGTCGCCGGGCAGCGCGAGCAGAATTATGTGTTCTCCAATCCCAAGGATAACCCCTGCTATTATAAGATTACCGTAACGCTTTCCGACACGGGCGAGACGATTTATACGTCCGACCTGCTGCCCCCCGGCTATTCCATTTCGCGGTTCGAGATTTCGCGCGAGCTCGAGGTCGGGGAATATGCAACGCTCGTGCATTTCGACACCTACAGCTTCGACAAGGAGCAGCGGCCGCTCAATAAAATGAACTTCCGCACCACCATCATCGTCGAAGAACCGGCCGGGGAGTAAGACGAAGGCGGCGTAGGAAAGGGCGCAGACAGTAAAAGTCAGCACCTACCGTTTCCTCCCTCTGACAGGTGAAAGCCAGCCGAACTCGTTCCTCCCTCTGACGAGGGAGGTGGCACGCGCGCAGCGCGTGACGGAGGGAGAGAACCTTTCGCCGTTCGGAGAACGGCGCGTAACGCTGCTTAGTTTTAATTTGTCTCTCCCCCAGTCACGGTGTCGTTCCTCCACCGTGACAGCCCCCTCGTCAGAGGGGGCAAAGGAAAGAGCGGCAATTAGAAAGAGCAGCAATTAGAAAGAGCAGCAATTAGAAAGCGCGGCAATCAGAAAGCGCGGCAATCAGAAAGCGCAAACGAAGGGAGCTTGTCATGCTGCGATACGACGGCAAGTTAATCGCACGGGCAAAAGAGCTTCGAAAGAATATGACCCCATGGGAAATCAAGCTGTGGACGCAGTTCCTGCGCGAATATCCCGTCCGTTTTCAACGGCAAAAGGTCATCGGCAATTCCATTGTAGATTTCTATTGCGCAAAGGCGCGTTTGGTTGTGGAGCTGGACGGCGGCGGGCACTATCTGCCGCAGCAGCAGCTTGTAGACGCACAGCGCACCAAAGCGTTGGAGGCCCTTGGGCTTCGGGTGCTGCGCTTTTGCAATACGGATGTGGACGGCAGCTTTTACGAGGTCTGCACCGTGATTGACAACACCGTGCAGCAAACGCTGGCGCAAAGGAAATAGAGCTTAAATCACAAATCAGAACGCACTCGTTCCTCCCTCTGACGAGGGAGGTGGCACGCGCGCAGCGCGTGACGGAGGGAGAGAACCTCTCGCCGTTCGGAGAACGGCGCGTGTAACACCTACTTGGCTCTAACTCGTCTCTCCCCCAGTCTCGCCTCATTGCATTCGGCTCGCCAGCCCCCTCGTCAGAGGGGGCAAAGGAAAGAGCAGACTTTTGATATTTCGCTATATCCAGCATTCCCCCAACATCTACCATCTAATATCTACCATCTCCCATCTAAAAAGCAACCCTTATCTCCGCTTCGGCGGTGTTTGAACCGGGGCTGCGGTCCCGGAATTCAAAAACAGGAAAGGAGTTTCAGACGATGAAAACAAGAGGAAAAGTCTGGAAACGCGTCACCGCGGTTGCGCTCGCCGTAATCATGGTGGCGGTCTCCCTGCCCCTTGCGCTCGCCGCGGGCGACGGGACGTATGACCCGGCGCCGCAGTTTGAGGACGAAAGCGCGCTGTGGGCATGGATGACGGAAGAGGGGACGGTGCGCGTCTCCATACCGCAGGCGCGCGTTGCCGTGCCGAACCGGGGCAGCGCATGGACGGCCGACGCCGCGAGCGGAATCGCGCGGTACATCGTCCGTTTGTACGACCTCGGCTCGACGACCGCGCACCATAAGGACCCGATGACGGATTCGACGGTGCCGACGGCAGAGATGATTCTGGACACGAGCACGGCGCTGACGCTCAGCGAGAACGGCACGATTGAGGTGGAGTTTACCGCGGCCGACCTGCAAGGGGCGACGAACGGCGGGATTACGCTCAACTCGACCAACCGCTTCAATGTGAACGTCTATGCGCAGGACAGCGAAGGCTGGGTTTCCTCGCCCATTTCGACGCTGGTGTCCGACGTACCGCGGTTCACCGGCGAGGGCGAGTATACGCCGGTAGTTGAGAACGAAACCGGTATCCGTGAAATTCTGACGTTTGAAGGCCGCAACAACGACACGGCGAACTACGTCTCCAGCAACGGTGCAACCGACCCGTCGCAGATTGGCAGCCATACCGAGAACGGAAACGGGATGGGCACAGCGTCTGAAGGTGAACATGAAGGCGTAGGCTATGCCAACTGGAACGATGGCGCGTTGGACTATAAGGCCTCCAGCACCACCGGTACGAACCAGCTCCGGTTCCGCGGGCAGACCATTGCGGGCGGCGAGGGCGGCTCGGGCGCGTACAGCTTTTATGTCACCGGCGCCGGGCAGCAGTCCTTTGTGACCACGTGGTCGCGCCAGCACTGGAAGGGCGAGAACGCGGAAGAGGTCTGGTACTGGTTTGATTTTTCTCAGGTCTCGGTCAACGGACTCGCATTCGAGCTGAATACGAGCGGCAAACGATATGTAGAAGAATATTATTCAAATGCTTTTGAGTCAGTTCAGAGCACGCCGACGTATCTTTGCGCGACAGGCGATGAGAACTACAGCCCGTACACATTCTCAACCGCCGGCTATACGGGTGACGACGGCTATGTCCTTATCCAGGGCGACGACGGCTCCTGGCAGAAGGTTTCGCTGGAAGACGGCCGTGTCGACCTGTCCCATTACAAAGGGTATATCCGCGTGCCGACCAAGTTCATTTGTTCGACAGAAGACTCTTATGTCACCGTCCGAAACGACAATTTCGGGCAGGCGGGAACGGCTTGGCGCGACGACAACGGCGCGGCGTTCCGCGACGCGTCCCTGTTTAATGAGCCGGTTTTGGTGGACAAGGCGGGTACGCCGATTACCTCGGCGTATCTGCTGCAATACCGCTTCTTCCGCTTTAGTGTTGGAGACGGATGGTTTAATCCGAACGACTACTACAACTATTTCCCCCAGAACGAATGGGGCTATCCGATGCTTGCGACCGGCTGGAACAAAGCCGACTGTGCCACGAACCGCGAGGACGCCAACAAAGCCTACATTGAAGTGGACGAAAACGGCGAACCCGTGTATAACGCGGACGGTACTGTTAAAATCGGCAACGCGGATGCCGGATACAGAGCGATTGACGACCTGTTTGGCGCAGGCTTCTCCTACGAGAGCATGAGCGATGACAGCGTGAACAAGAGCTTCTATCTGGATTCGGTTATGCTTTACAAAACTGAGGGGACCTATCCCGGCGACATGAGCGCTGATTTGGACGCGCACCCGGAAGGCTGGCCGCTTACCAACTACTACGACCAGCGCACCGAGATTCCGCGGCAGATTCTCGAGACGATTGACGAGCTTATCACCACGCCCGACCTCGGCGACTACCGCGCGGTGCAGTACATCGCCGAAATGCTGCAGGCGTACCGTGACGGCTATAAGGATTTCCTGGCTGCTGAGGAAGCGGCCGGCCGCCGCAATTTCCTGTCGGATGACGGGCTTGCCGCGGTTGCGGCCGAGCTCGGCATGGCGAGCGTCTGGGAGAAATTCATCACGGCGCGCACCCTTTGCGACGCGGCGGGCACGCTCGACTATGACGAAAATACGGGCGCATACACCTTCACCGCGAGCAATGCCCCGAATTCCCCGCTGACCGCGGAGCTTGCCGCGCGGCTGGAAAAGCTGCCCGACCCGTCCGAGGTGTCCTCGGTCAACGACGACGCCTTCGCAAATGAAATTCGCGAGCTGTACCAAATCTACCGCCGGCTCAACCTCCAGCAGCTGGATGCGTTAAGCTACGCGGAGGAGGAAAAGCTCCTCGGCTATGTCGGGCTGGTTTCCGGTGCGGCGGACAACGACCTTGCCGTCGTGAGCGACCTGCTTGCGTCGAACAAGTTCGTTCTGTTTAACGATTTCGATTCGGACAACGTTACGCTTGGGCAGCTGTCCGAACGGATTGAAAACTCCCCCGACCCGTACAAGCGCGGGGACTACCGCTTTACACAGGGCTTCCTGACCTATACGACCACCGCCAACGATTATCTTGGCGCAATCGACAACTCCCCGGTCGAGGATGTTACCGACCCGATGCAGGCGGATGCCTCCGAATATCCCCATGACTTTATCCACAATGCGACGGCGGCGACCATTTCCGCCAGCGGCTTTAACGGCACCAACGGCGCGGTGGTCAACATCAACGGCGCGCACTACAACGATGCGGGCGACAATAATGCTTCGACCTCCAACGGCGTCTATAACATTCTGAGCGTTTCGCGCGACAGCTATACGGCTCTGGACTGGGGCGATTCCGCCGAGCACGGCTTGACCGATGTGGATAACCTCGGCGCAGCGGCCGAGGGCAACGGCAACTGGAGCGACGAATTTATGCTCGGTCTGGTGTTCTATGCCGACTTTACGCAGCTGAAAAACTTTAAGCTTTCGGCAACCATTACGACGAACGTCTGGGGCGCGGACAATGCCGGCGGCGCAAACGACTATGTTTTGGCAATGGGCGACATTGGTTCAGACAAGACCTACTTCCTGATGGATATGGAACAGGGGAACTGGGTCGAGGTCAGTTCCGGCAACCACGGCGAGAACTACTTCAACTCCACCACCGTCGGCACGGGTACGAACCTGAAGCTTGAGGGCTACCGCGGATTTGTCATGCTTCCGCTTTACCAGTTCAAGGACAACTGGGATAACGGCAGCGCCGCCGTCAAGCTTTCCGAATGGGCGCCCGCGCTCAACACCATTACCCGTGTTTCCATCGGCGTTGCGCCGCTGAACAACGAAAACGACGCGGCGGCGATGGTGGGACAGAGCTTTATCATTGACAACATCGGCTTCGGGTATGCGGAAGACGGCTACAACACCGGCAGCACCGAGCACCCCGCGTTTGATGAGGTTTTCGGCGTCAAGTCCACGGCGGCGCAGCAGTTTGAACGGGACGTCGCGGCGGTTGAACCGCTGGCAGGCGCGGCGGCTTTGATTACGGCGACCACGACGCTGGAAAATCAGTATGCGGCGCTCAGCGACTACCAGAAAAACCAGCCCTCCGTCAAGCAGGCGTATGACCGGCTGCAGGTGCTCAAGGGTTACATTACGGACCCGCCCGTAACCGAGGACGTCAGCACATTCATCGATTTCGTGACCAACCTGCCGGATGCGGTGAAAACCGCTTCGGTCACCGGCGAGCAGGATTTGCCCTACCCCGGCGTGCGCGACACGTCCGGCGACGGCATTGCCGACGAACCGCGCTACGACCTCTACGGCTTCGAGAGCATGGAACAGGTGCAGGCGGTCATCGACTGGCGCGAGGACTACAACCTCTACACCGCCGATTCCGTCGCCGCGGTCAGCGCCGACTATCTGACGGCCTTCCGCGCGGCTTCCCGTATCATGGAGCTGCAGAGCTTCATTGACGAGGGCAAGGCCTTCGTCATGGGCGCGGCCGGTGCAGACGGCGCGCTTTCGGGCGGCCTGTTCGGCAACGCGGACGCGGTCTACCTCTCGCTGTCGGAAATCTATCAAAACGGCGTCGAATCGAACCTCGGCGCGGCGGACGGCAACGTCCACCCGGCGGCGAATACAAATGAGGCGACGGATTACCGTTACCGCTATGACAGCAACACCACCACGTGGCTCGGCAACCCCTACGGCACGTGGAAGGACGCGGGCGGCGCGACGGTCGACGAGGGCTCGTTCATTTCGGTCTCCGCCGACAGCCGCGGCAAGCTGCAAGACCTCTACACAGACCAGTACAGCGACAACATGTCGTTCTACGCAAAACACCTGCTGTCGGAAGGCCAGCTTGTCTCCTTCGGCGGCGAGACCATCGGAGAAGTGGCGCAGGCCGTGCGCGACCTGCTCAACAACACCGACGAGCAGTTCACAAACGGCACCACCCTTCCCGGCCTTTCGGGTCTCATTGCGGAATATGAGGCTGTGGCCGAGAGCGTTGAGAAAAAGCTTGCGGCCGGCGAAACCCTCACGGACGACGACAGGGCTACGATTGACACCTACATCGCCAAGTACGAGGAGCTTGCGCCGAAATACCACGACGTTGCGCAGCTGTACGACGCGGTCCAGAAGCTTTACGACCTGTTCCCGACCATGAACGGCGTGCTGACCGGCGACGCGGCGGTTGTCACCCCGGCCGCGGCCGGCAATGCCGCTGAAGTGACGGTCACGATGACCGGCGCCGACCTCGGTGCGGAATCGGTTTCGGCCGAATTCGCGTTTGACGTCACGCAGCTCGAGGCCTACATCGGCGACACGGATGCGAAGGTCACCTTCAAGGGCGTTGCCTACAGCGACGACACGGCCTGGCTGACGGACGAGGGCACGCAGATGCTGCAATACGCCATTTCGGCGGCGGACGGCGCTTCTGCGGCGCTTGGCGGGAGCATCACGCTGACGGCGACAGTCTATAACCCGTCCTTCATCGAAAAAACGCCGACGGACAGCGCGGAGCTCACCTTCACCTACGAGTACTTAGACCGCAACGGCATCAAGCGTGCGGAGGACATTACCATCCCGGTCACCGTCAAATTCCTGGCGGACGTGGACGAATTCTACTCCGTCGCGGTCCCGGCAAGCGTCAATATCCCGTGGGATACGCAGGGCGCGTATGATGTGAAGGTTACCGGCACGGCGGACGCCCCGGCGGCGGAAAACAACGGCTATCTGGTTGACTACGTGCTCGCTGCCGGCCACACCCTGACCGTTTCGGCCGCGGCGGACAACGAAGGCGCGATGACGCGCACCGGCGGCGACGAGACGCTGACCTACACGCTCACCGGCGGCGCGGCGCAGGAATTCACCGGCGCCGGCGCGGACGTGACTGCCGCCGACGAGAACGCGATGCAGGTCACGGTCACCGGCTGGGACGGCGTCCCGCTCGACACCTACACCGGCTCGATGACCTACACGGCCGAATTCGACACCGGCGCAGCCTCTACCCCGTAAACCTTGCTTAGGGCCTTTGGCCCGACAGGTTGAGAATAGATTGCAAGAACATACAAAGTTTATCGGAAAAGGAGATGATGTCGGATGAAGAAAATTGTTTGCGTGGGTCTTGCCATAGCCTTGCTTCTGGCGCTGGCCGTCCCGTCGTTCGCGGCGTTCGTGGAAGCGGACACCGGCCTTACGGTCGACGGCAAGGTGCAGATTAGCACGAAAAGCGACGAAGCCGCCTATGAAATCACGATCCCCGCAAGCACCGAAATCCCTTGGGAGGAGCCCGAGTGGGCGCTCGGCGAAGTCGCGGCCACCAAGCTGCAGCTCGCCTACGACCACGTGGTGCGCGTGACGGTCACGTCGGAAAACGACTTTAACCTCGTTTTGGACGAAGACCCCACCGCCACCATCGGGTACGCGCTCACGGGCGCGGACGCCATGGTGTTCGCACCGGGCGCTGTGGACACGGCCTACCCGCTGACGCTCACCGTCAGCGAGGACCAATGGGCGCAGGCCGCTGCCGGCAGGCACACGGACCTGTTGACCTTCACCGCCGTGTACGAAGAAGCGTAAACCCTTGTGTACAAATCGGATTAAAGGAGCAGAACAATGAAAAAAATTCTTGCAGCGGCTCTGGCGCTTGTCATGCTGTTCGCGGTCATGGTCCCGGCGGCGGCGGACATCGTGTATGACAAAGGCGCTGTCGCCGGCAACCCCGCGGAGGTGCAGATTAAGACCTCCGACAAAAAGGTCGACGACGACGGCAATGAGTACGACGCGCGCAGCTACACCGTGTCCATCCCGGCCGACCAGGTTATCCCGTGGAACGGCGCGACCGAGACCGACCCCTTCGTGGTGGATTATGACGTGCAGACGCAGCTTGCGTACGGCGAAAGCATCACGGTTGACGTCGCCGGAGAAAAGGGCTACATGGCCTACGAGCCCGAGGCGGGCGTGGAGCTGAAGCTGCCCTACTACCTGACGGGCGAAGGCCTCAGCTACACGACGGCCGCCCCGACGGTCGATGTCGACGGCCTCGCGCTTGAAATCAAGGTCACCGACGACGACTGGAACGCGGCTGTTATCGGCGAATATGCCGACAACCTCGTTTTCACCGTCACCTTCAACCCCGCGGCGTAAGGCGCGGCACAAACCGTTCTTACATTTCCTTAAAGGAGGAGTTACCCAATGAAAAAGCTTATGGCCATCGCGCTCGCGCTCGTCATGATGCTCGCGGTCATGGTCCCCGCCTTTGCGGCGACCGGCAGCTGGATGAATCCGAACCCGGCGTATGACGGCAGCGACCCCAGCATCGACCCGGAAATCCCGGCGGCAAATGGCAGCAAGACCGACATCATCACCTCGACCGACAAGGCGGACGGCACGGAAGGCGCTTGGTACGTCGTGACGATTCCGGCCTCGCAGACCATCTACTGGGGCGAGGAGAGCACCGAGATTCTGTATGAAATCAAATCGCAGCTCGGCCCGAAGACCGGCGTGCACGTCACCGTGGCGGATGAGGACGGCGCGTATGAAATGACCGACAAGGTGAACACGGACCTTGCACCTCTGCCCTACACCCTCGCCGGCCAGACCGACGTGACCACGCAGAACCCGGTTATGCCGAACGGCCAGTACGCGGTGCAGGTTCAGGTTGACGCGGCGGATTGGGAAGCGGCGGTTGTTTCGGAGTACACCGACACCCTGCTGTTCACGGCGGAAGTCATCTAAGACGTTACCAAAAGCGTATCTGCCGCTTTTTGCAGATGAAATTCTTACGAATTGAGGGAAACATATGAAAAAACTGTTAGCAGTCCTCCTTGCGGCTATGCTGGTCCTTTCCATGGGCGTTATGGCGTTTGCGGACGACATCACAGCCGACGAGGGTAAGGCGCAGTCCACCCTGACGACCAAGCTTACCGACGAAGACGGCTTTCCCGTTGCCGGCTTCACCGTGAGCATCCCCGCGACGGTCGAGATACCCTGGGGCGGCACGACCGGCGGCGACTTCATCAACTGGTCCTATTCCTCGAAGCTCGAAGCGGGCCAGAAGCTCTCCATCTCGCTTGACAAGACCGGCGGCAACATGGTCGACACAACCGGCGCGACGACAGACGTCCTTGCCTACACCCTTGGCGGTCCCGCGGTCGGCACGGCTTATGTGACCGACGGCCCCGTTTCTCCGGTAACCGGGATGCAGATTATGATTGAGGTCCCCAGCTGGGACGGCATCGCGGTTGCGGCTTACTCCGACACCGTCACCTTCACGGCGGAAGTCATCTAAGACGTTACCAAAAGCGTATCTGCCGCTTTTTGCAGATGAAATTCTTACGAATTGAGGGAAACATATGAAAAAACTGTTAGCAGTCCTCCTTGCGGCTATGCTGGTCCTTTCCATGGGCGTTATGGCGTTTGCGACGGACTACACCGCCGACACGGACGCGGCGGCAAGCCAGCTTGCGACCAAGCTTACCGACGAAGACGGCAATCCCGTTGCCGGCTTCACCGTGACCATCCCCGCCGAAGTTCCGATTCCCTGGGGCGGCACCGAGGCCGGTGACTTCATCAACTGGTCCTATTCCTCGAAGCTTGAAACCGGCAACCAGCTCTCCATCGCCGTTATCGAAGGCGCTTCCGGCAACATGACCACCGCGGACGGCTCCGCAACCCTTGCCTATGCGCTGGACGCTGCTGCGGACGCGGTTTCCGCTCCGTTCCTGACCGGCGAAGAGGTCACGGATGGCACCCAGAACAAGCAGATTGAAATCCTCATCGCGGACGACGCGTGGGCGGCGGCTTCTGTCGCGCAGTACACCGCTACCGTGACGTTCGAGGTTGCACAGGTCGCCCTGTAAGCCGAACGCAGACCCTGAAAGCAAAGGAGCAGACCGATGAAAAAGGTTCTCTCTGTTGTGCTTGCGCTGACGCTCGCGCTGCTTGCGTGCGTCCCCGCGTTTGCGGCGACGATTACGGAAGACACCGAGGATTCGGCGACGATTAACGTCTATACGGACACGAAAAACGCCGAGGGCGAGGACGCGGACTGGTTCATTGTCACCATTCCCGCCGAAGTCCCGATTCCCTGGGGCGGCACCGAGGCCGGCGATTATATCGAGTGGTCCTATACCTCGCAGCTGAAGATTGGCGAGCAGCTGGAAGTCTTTGTTGACAAAGCTGCCGGCAGCCTGGTTGCTGCGGAGGACCCGAGCAAAACGCTGGCGTATACGCTGACGGACGCCCCGCTGGCAGCGGCGCCGTATGAAAGCGGCGCCCCGGTGTTCACCACCGCGCAGACCGAGAAAATCGGCATTGAAATTACGGATGAAGCGTGGGGCGCGGCCCCGGTCGGCGTCTACACCGACACCGTGACCTTCACCGTTTCCGTGCAGCCTATCGGCGCATGACACAACATGGCGCAATGCCAAACCAGATTTTAACAAAGGAGCAAACTTATGAAAAAAGTACTTGCAGTCGCTCTTGCAGTCGTTATGATGCTGTCCGTCAGCGTGATGGCGTTTGCGGCGAACCCGATTACCAATGATTCCGAACAGACAGAAACCATCAATGTCGTGACCAGCGCGTCTGCTGCCAACGACAAATACACCGTGTCCGTTCCCGCTTCCGTGACCATTCCGTGGAACAACGACGGCTCCAGCAACGGGACTGCGGATTATCAGGTTACCTGCAACCTCGTGGAAGGCTCCAAGGTCACCGTTTCCGCCGCGGCGGACAACGGCGGCGAGATGACCTCCACCGACACGGCAGACACCCTGACCTTCGCGGTGAGCGGCGGCGAAGCGGCTGAATTCGCGGGTATGCAGAACAACAAAAACACGGCTGTGGACGCGACCATCAACTCCTTCGCAGGCGTTGCGGTCGGCGCTTACACCGGCACCATGACCTACACGGTCGTTTATACGCCCGCTACCGGCGCCTAAGCCCTTTTCACAAGAACCTACAGACGAATATAGTCTGAGACCCAGGAAAGGGGTGATTTCATGAAAAAAGCTTTTTCCGCCGTGCTGTGCCTCCTGCTGTGCTGCCTGCTGCCCCTCGGGGCCTTCGGGCTGAACGCCGCGGAGCCCGGCGATGGCGTGGAAGTCAGCACGGTTGTACCCGGTACGCATGAAATTACCATCACTTACAACGAGGGCGGTAAAATCCTCTATGACGGCCAGGTCCTCGCAAGCGGCACGACCATTACCGTCGACCGCTTCGAGGATGTGACGCTCAACATCCTCTGCAACCCCGATTCGCACCTGCTGGACGTCGCCGTGAACGGCGAAAGCGCCATGGAAAGCGTGCGGTACGGGCAGCTGGTGCTTGCGGGCGTACACACGGACACGGACGTCCTGTTTACCTTCCAGAAGTGCGAGGACGCAAAGCCCCTCGAGCCGGACGACCCCGGCTATGACCCCGACGACCCCGACAAGGGCGCGGACGAATGCGTGCACATCGCCATGTCCGGCAATGTGTTCCGCGGCGAGGACGCGTTCCCCGGGGCGGTTCTGGAGTTTGACCTCGGCGCCTTTACGGCGGCCGCCGACAAGGACGGCAAATACGCCGTGGCCGACATCAAGGACGGATTCCACACCGTGACCATTTACGAAGCGGACGGCAAGACCGTTGCCGGGACGGCGAATTTCTCCGTCACCGTCAGCGAAACCGCCGCCGAGGTCACCGTGGATACGCTGCCCGACGGCACCCGCCTCGTCACCGTTCCCGCGGGGGTCGAAAGCATCCTGCTCGACTTCGTGGTGAACCTTGACGAAAATGGCGAGCCCGACGGCACCGTGACGATTCAGCCCGGCGTTGCGCCGGAGCAGGAAGAACCCGTCGTTACGCCGCCCACCATCGTGCAGACCGGCGCGCTTATGCGGGAATATCCCGTCCTGGCCGCCGCGGCGATGACGCTGGTGTTCGTCGGCATCCCGCTGTTCTTTATCCTGCTGTACCGCAGAAAGAAGGACGACGAGGACGAGGAACCGGCTTCGTAACCCGGCACGGGTAATTCATGTGCGCGGAAATTCCGCGTTTGCAGCCTTCGGCGTAACGCCCCGGATGCGCCCTGCCGCGCACCCCGCGTACGCCCCAAATGAAACCATCGCGCCCGAAGCGTAACGCTTCGGGCGCAATTTTTAGATGCGAGATGTTAGATGCTAGATTCTAGATTCTAGATTCTAGATGTTAGATGCTAGATGTTAGATGCTAGACGTTAGACATCAGATGTCAGAACGCGTAGTGGCGGGCTTCCCTTGTCAGAATTCAGAGTTCAGAGGTCAGAAGTCAGAACGCGTAGTGGCAGGCTTCCATGCCTGCCATACATAGTCCGACAAGGACACACGCCCCGGCTGTGATAAAAATAAAAGCGAAAGCCCGTAGGGGCGGGACTCCGTGCCCGCCCGAGCACAGCCCGGCACGGACACACGTCCTGGCTGCGATGAAACCGAAAGTCAGATGTAACTTTTCCTCCCTCTGACGAGGGAGGTGGATTTGCGGCGATTTTTTCGCCGCAAAGACGGAGGGAGAGACAAGTCTGCTGTCAGCCCGCCTTTATGCGTTCTAACATCTAATATCTAACATCTAGCATCTAAAATCTAGCATCTGGCAAACAAGCACACACTTTCCACATGGCTTGTGCGCGGGAACAGGTCGGCGCAGGCGAGCCGCACCGGGGCGTAGCCGTGTGAAAGGAGCCTCGCCGCGTCGCGCGCGAGCGTCGCCGGGTCGCAGGAGATGTAGACAATCCGTTCCGGCGCCATTTCGGCAACCGCCGCGAGCACCGCTTCGTCGCAGCCCTTGCGCGGCGGGTCCAAAAGCACCACGTCCGGCCGCGCGCCGCCTTCGAGCAGGCGCTTTGCCGCGTCTTTTGCGTCCCCGCAGAAAAATTCCGCGTTCTGAACGCCGTTTTCCGCCGCACACCGCCGCGCGTCCGCCACGGCCTCGGGGACAATTTCCGCGCCGTAAAGCCGTTTTGCGCCCTTCGCCATGGAAAGACCCACGAGCCCCGCCCCGCAGTAGAGGTCGAGCACCGTTTCGCGCCCGGTGAGCGCCGCGAATTCAGCGGCTTTTTCGTATAGCCGTTCGGCCATGTCGTGGTTGACCTGGTAAAACGACAGCGGCGACAGGCGCACCCGCACCCCGCAAAGCGTGTCCGCAATTTCCGCCGCGCCCCACAGCACGGTGCAGCGTCCGCCCAAAATGACGTTTGTGCGCGCGGTGTTGTGGTTCAGCTGGATGCTGGCAATGTGGCCGTTCTGCGCGGTCAGGCGCCGCACAAGCGCGTCCGCGTGCGGCAGGCGTTCGCCGTTTAGGACGATGCAGACGAGGATTTCCCCGCTTTGGAAGCCCTTGCGCAGGTACAGGTGCCGCACAAGCCCCCGTCCCGTCGCAGGGTCGTAAACGGAAACGCCGAATTCCTCCAAAAATGTGCGGAACACCCGGACGATGCCGGCAAATTCCGCGGGCTGCAGCAGGCAGTCCGTACAGTCGACCACCCGGTGCGTGCGCGGGGCGTAAAAGCCGATGACCACCCGGCCGTTTTCCGTGGCGACGGGGTATTGCGCCTTGTTGCGGTAGCGGTCGGGGCTGTCCGGCACAAGCATTTCCGAAACGGGCAGCGAAAGCCCTGCCAGCCGCCGAAACGCCTCCTCGACCCGCGCGCGCTTTTGCGCGGCCTCAAAGGCGTAGTCCGCCTCGCGTAGCGCGCAGCCCCCGCACCGCGGGAACAGCGGGCAGGCGTTTTCCGTCCTGTGGGGGGAGGGCTCGAGGATGCGCGTGACCTTTGCGACGGCATAATGCGCCTTGGTCTTTATCACGTGCGCCTCCACCGTGTCGCCGGGGAGGCCGCCGCGTACAAAGACCGCAAACCCGTTCGCCCGGCCCACGCCGCTGCCCTCGGCGGTCAGCGATTCAATTTTCAGCGTCAGCGTCTGGTTCTTTTGGGGAACTGCCACAGGCGCCCTCCTTTCGGCTTTTGCGCACCGCCCGGCAAAGCAGGAACGCCACCGCCGCCGCAAGCAGCAGCGCGAGCAGGACGACGCAGAACAGCTCCGCGCGCCGCTGCGCGGGCGTCAGCGTCTCGAGCGCCGTAAAAAACCGGAACACGTCGGAAAAATCCATCAGGGCGGCTCCTTTCTGCCGGGAATTTTCGATACAAGCATTGTAGCACAACTTTTGCCGTTTGAAAAGAACGCGCGGACGCAAACCGAAAAGAGACGCGGGCTTGGGGGCTTCTCGCCGCACCGAGCCGCAAAAAAGGACAAAAGTCCAAAAAGATGGACATATTTTGAAACCTGCTCTTGTGCTTCTCCCCCGAAAGGGCTATAATCGGACACAGAAACCGAACATTTGTTCTATTTTGGGAGGAGCGTGCGCATGGGATTGGAAAACCTGGCGGCTGCGTACCGCCGTGACGAACAGACGCTGACGCGGCAGATTGACCGCTTTTTGCCGTATGCCAAAAGCCTGACCGGCGAAAAACGGCACGAGGCGTATCGCAGGCTGTCGTGCCTTTACGAGATGCGCCGCGACGTCCGCCTGACCGCCGGGCTTTTGGAGCATTACTACGACCGGTGCTAAGCGGAAAACCGCCGAAGGCCGCGGGGGACAGGCCCGGGCAGAAGTCAGAATTCAGAGGTCAGATATTAGACACTAGATGCTAGACGCTAGATGCTAGACCGCGTAGTGGCGGGCTTCCCCGGTCAGAATTCAGAGTTCAGAAATCAGATGTCAGAACGCGTAGTAATAGGTTTCAGCAAAACCAAAAGTCAGAAGTAACTTTTCCTCCCTCTGACGGGCGCCGTCGCCGAAGCGCCGCCGGTGGCGGAA
>DGYFJ06201__coassemble_926_pt1 | contig 16186 bp, 17 predicted proteins | sample DGYFJ06201__metabat2_low_PE_011 | metagenome-assembled genome bin DGYFJ06201
GTGATGTAATGCGGCAGCGGCATTTCCCCTATTTTTTCGAGCACGGGGAAAATACTGTCCCCGTCATACGTAAAGCGCGCAAGCCGGTTGCCGTTGTCGAGGACCTCTAAAATTTCGGCCTCCATAAGCCCCCCGCCAAACGAAAAACGGGCGCCCGCCTTGGCGCGCCGTCCGGGGCCGGTCAAAACCTCCCAAACGTCGTTTTCCTTTTGGTTGAGCATCAGGAATTCCACGTGCGCGCCGGTATCAAGCTTTTCGCCGTACAAACGCGCCGGAAGCACGCGCGTGTCGTTCAAAATCAGCGTGTCGCCCGGCGTCAGGTAATCCAAAATGTCATAAAAATGCCGGTGTTCAAGCTCATGGGTGTCCCTGTGGACGACCAGCAGGCGCGAGCTGTCCCGCGGGTCCGCGGGCGTCTGCGCAATCAGTTCTTTCGGCAAGTCGTAATAAAAATCCTGTGTTTTCATCCTGTTTCTCCCAATATCCGGCGCGCTGCGGCGAAATCCTTGAAAAAAGATTGACGAACGCGCGAAAAAATGCTATGATGACTGTACTGCGATAGAGGTGCGAAACGCATCAGTACCGCGTAGCAGGCAGCCGATTGCCGTAGGACGCGGGAAAGGGCGTTTTGCCGAAGACCGGGGTATATCGGCTGTACCGTGGTCTGGGGGCGTTTTGGCGAAAGCCGCGCCACTGTCATCAGAACTTGGTGGAGTGCTATCGCAATCACAATTCGATGTGATTGCATCCCCTTTTCTGATGACCGGTTTTTACCGGTCTTTTTTGTGCAGAAAATAGGATAACACGTTTTGGAGGGATTGACAAGTGAAAAAAACGTATAAAGTCGGTGTTATCGGTGCGACGGGCATGGTCGGGCAGCGGTTTTTGACGCTGCTCTGCGCGCATCCGTGGTTCCAGGTAGAGGTGGTTGCGGCCTCCCCGCGCTCGGCCGGCAAGCCGTATTGCGATGCGGTCGGCAAGAAGTGGTGCATGGAAACCGAAATTCCGGAAAGCGTTCGCGATAAGATTGTGATGGACGCGACCGGCGACGTTGAAAAGATTGCCTCGATGGTCGATTTTGTGTTCTGCGCCGTGGATATGAAAAAGGACGAAATCAAAGCGCTTGAGGAGCGGTACGCTAAGGCGGAGTGCCCGGTAGTTTCCAACAACAGCGCCCACCGGCACACCCCGGACGTCCCGATGGTCATTCCGGAGCTTAACGCGGACCATATCCGCGTTATTCCCGCGCAGCGCGCGCGTCTCGGGACAAAGCGCGGCTTTGTCGCCGTAAAGTCAAACTGCTCGCTGCAAAGCTACGTTCCGGCGCTTTATCCGCTGGATGGGAAGTTCGGCGTCAAGGACGTGCTGGTTTGTACCTACCAGGCCATTTCCGGCGCCGGCAAGACGTTCGAGACCTGGCCGGAAATGGTCGACAACGTCATCCCCTTTATCGGCGGCGAAGAGGAAAAGAGCGAGTTGGAGCCGCTGAAAATCTGGGGCCATATCGAAGACGGCGTCATCGTGCCCGCCGATTCGCCGAAGTTCACGGCGCAATGCCTGCGCGTCCCCGTTTCCAACGGACATATGGGCGCGGTGTTCGTGCGGTTTGAGAACAAGCCGACGAAGGAAGAAATCCTTTCGGTGTGGAAGGACTTTAAGGGCCGCGCCCAGGAGCTGGAGCTGCCCAGCGCCCCGAAGCAGTTTTTACACTACTTTACCGAGGACAATATGCCGCAGACGAAGCTCAACCGGATGCTGGAAAACGGCATGGCCATTTCCATCGGTCGGCTTCGGGAGGATACGCAGTACGACTACAAATTTGTCTGCCTGTCGCACAACACCCTGCGCGGCGCTGCGGGCGGCGCGGTGCTGCTTGCAGAGCTCCTGTGCGCGGAAGGCTATATGGATTAAGGAGGCTATCCGATGAAACAGCCAATTTTTACGGGCGCGGGCGTTGCGATTATCACGCCGTTTACCGCCGATAATAAGGTGAATTTCCCGGCGCTGCAAGCCATTTTGGAGGACCAGATTGCGCACGGCACGGATGCGATTGTAATTTGCGGCACGACCGGCGAGAGCGCGACCCTTTCGCACGAGGAGCACACCGAGGCGATTCGCTTTACGGTTGAGACGGTTGCGCACCGTATCCCGGTTATTGCGGGTACGGGCAGCAACGACACGGCGTATGCGCTGCACCTTTCCAATGAAGCGGAAAAAATCGGCGTGGACGGTCTTTTGATGGTGACGCCGTATTATAACAAAGCGTCGCAGGAGGGCTTAATTCGCCATTATACCTATCTTGCCGACCGCGTATCGACGCCCATCATCATCTACAACGTCCCGAGCCGCACCGGCTGCAACGTGCAGCCCGAAACCTACGCCGAGCTTTCCAAGCACAAGCGCATTTACGGCGCGAAGGAGGCCTCCGGCAACATTTCCGCCATTGCAAAGACCATTGCGCTTTGCGAGCCGGATTTCGCGGTTTATTCGGGCAACGACGACCAGATTACGGCCATTATGTCCCTGGGCGGCAAGGGCGTTATCTCCGTCCTTTCCAACGTTGCGCCGCAGACGGCGCATGACATTGCCCAGGCGGCGCTCGACGGCGATTTTGCAAAAAGCGCCCGGCTGCAGCTTCAATACCTCGAGCTTTGCAACGCGCTGTTTATGGACGTGAACCCCATCCCCGTCAAGCAGGCCATGCGTATGCTCGGCTATGACGCAGGGCCTCTGCGTATGCCGCTGTGCGATATGTCGGAGCAGAACACCGAAAAGCTGCGTAAGGTGCTTGCCAAATATCAGCTGATTTAAAGCGAACGGGATGTGAAAAAGAGATGACGAAAATTCTTTTGAGCGGCTGTCTTGGCAAAATGGGCCGTGTGATTGCGAATTGCGTGCGCACCCGCGGCGACTGTGTGGTGGCTGCCGGCGTGGATATCGGCGAAGGCATGGCGGATTTCCCGGTTTACAAAAATCCGGCGGACGTGCGTGAGGACGTGGACGTGCTGATTGATTTTTCCCACCCGTCTGCGCTGGATAAGCTGCTTGCGTTTGTACGGGCGCGGAAAATCCCTGCGGTTCTCTCGACGACCGGCTACACGCCGGAGCAGGTCGAAAAGCTGAAGGCCTGCGCGAGCGAGGCGCCGATATTCTTTTCTGCCAATATGTCCCTCGGCGTCAACCTGATTGCCGAGCTCGCCGCGAAAGCGGCGCGCGTGCTGGAGGGGTCGTTTGACGTGGAAATCGTCGAAATGCACCACAACCAGAAAATCGACGCGCCGAGCGGGACCGCGCTCATGCTTGCCGACACGATTTCAGACGCCTTGCAGACGAAGCCGCACTATGAATTTGACCGGCATTCCAAACGCGCCAAGCGCGACCCGCACGAGATTGGCATTCATGCGGTCCGCGGCGGCACGATTGTCGGCGAACACCAGGTCATTTTTGCCGGGCTTGACGAGGTCATCACCATTTCCCATTCGGCGCGCTCCAAGGAACTGTTTGCCGTCGGCGCGCTGAACGCCGCGCTGTTTTTGCAGGGCAAGGCGCCCGGGCTTTACTCCATGCGCGATTTGATTGACGAGAAATAAATGGAGGGTGGCTTATGAAAACCATACAGAGCATTTCCGTTGTAGAAGACGTCACGCTGGTTTCCCTGCATGATACGCCGGCGGATTTCGGCGTTGTGGCGGAAATTTTCCGGCAGCTGTCGGACGCGGGTGTGGATGTGGACATGATTTCACAAACGCCGCCGCACCGCAATGCGCCGGACATTTCCTTTACGGTTTCCGGTGAAGACATGGGTAAGGTTGTGGCGGTTTCTGCGGCGCTGCGTGCGCAGCACCCGGAAATGAAGCTGTCCGTCAGCGGCGGACACAGCAAAATTTCCGTTTTCAGCGAAGCCATGCGCGGCTGCCCCGGGGTTGCCGGGCGTGTTTTTGCGGCCGTCGCCGAAGCGAAGGCCGATGTGGTCATGATTACAACCTCAGAGGTTGACATTTCCCTTTTGGTCGAGAAAAGCGATATGGAAAACACCATAGCGGCGATAGAAAAGGCTTTTGCCTAAAGCCCGGTGAAAAGATAAGAAGCAGTACAGCGCGCTGTACCGCTTCTTTTTTCTTTATTGTTCCGCCAGTTCAATCGCCTGTTTCCCGCTTACGTGCTCTATGGTAAAGGCAATGATTTTGACCTTGCCGTCATACCGTTTAATTTCCGGCGAAAGCTGTGCGCGCTCCACCCCGTATTTTTCTCCGAGCAGCATCAGCGCCTGCAAGCTTTCGTCCGCATTCTCAAGGATGCGCGCTTTGCCAAAGGCGATAACGCTTTTATAATAGGTCGTCAGGCGCTCCGGGTGCACCTCGTCCTGCGCGGTGACGCAAAACGAAGCCTTCGGGTCTTTTCGGATGGCGTCGAGCTTATGACCGCAGGGGGCGCAATGGAAATACAGCGTCTCGTTTTTGTCATATACAAAGCTCATCGGCACGGCGTACGGGTACCCGTCGTCGCCGCTGACCGCCAGCACGCCGCTGGACGCCTGTGCAAGTAAGGCTTTGCATTCCTCTTCCGACAGGACCTGCCGGCTCCTTCGCATCGGTCGAAACATGGCGTTCTCCTTTTCAGGCAAGCGTAATGCGGTAAAAGACCTTTTTGCCCTTTTTAAGGATAAGGTCGCCGTTTGCAAAGGCGGATGCCGGAATAACGTACAGCGGGTCTGTGACCTTTTCCTCCTGCAGGGTAACGCCGCCCTGCTGAATCAGGCGCCTGCCCTCCCCTTTGGACTTGATAAGCCCCGCGCGCAGCATCACATCCAAAAGCTGGATGCTGCCGTCGGTCAGCTCGTCCTTTGCAAGCGCGACAAACGGCATATTTTCGCTGCTGCCGCTGCCTGCGAACAGGGCGCGCGCAGCATCCTGCGCTTTCTGCGCCTTTTCTTCCCCGTGGACAAGCGCCGTCAATTCGTAAGCGAGAATCTCCTTTGCACGGTTCAGCTCGCTGCCCTGCCAGGCTTCCATTTTGTCGATTTCCTCCAGCGGCAGGAACGTAAGCATACGAATGCACTTGAGCACATCGGCGTCGTCGACGTTGCGCCAGTATTGATAAAAATCGAACGGAGACGTTTTATTTTCATCCAGCCACACGGCGCCGGCCTGCGTTTTCCCCATTTTCTTGCCCTCGGAATTGAGCAGCAGCGTAATGGTCATGGCGTAGGCGTCCTTGCCGAGCTTTTTGCGGATGAGCTCCGTGCCTCCGAGCATATTGCTCCATTGGTCGTCGCCGCCGAACTGCATATTGCAGCCGTACTTCTGGTACAGCGCATAGAAGTCGTAGCTTTGCATAATCATGTAGTTGAACTCCAGGAAGCTCAGGCCTTTTTCCATGCGCTGCTTGTAGCACTCGGCGCGCAGCATATTGTTGACGGAAAAGCACGCGCCGACTTCCCGCAGCAGCTCGATATAGTTCAGGTCGAGCAGCCAGTCGGCGTTGTTGACCATCAGCGCTTTGCCGTCGGAAAAATCAATAAAGCGGCTCATTTGCTTTTTGAAGCACTCGCAGTTGTGGCGAATGGTTTCCGGCGTCATCATCTGCCGCATATCGCTTCTGCCCGACGGGTCGCCAATCATCCCCGTTCCGCCGCCAATCAGCGCTATCGGCTTGTTGCCCGCCATTTGCAGGCGCTTCATTAAGCACAGCGCCATAAAATGACCGACATGCAGGCTGTCTGCCGTCGGGTCAAACCCGATGTAGAAAACCGCCTTTCCGCTGTTGACAAGCTCGCGGATTTCCGGCTCGTCCGTGACCTGCGCGATAAGCCCGCGCGCCTGCAATTCTTCGTATACGCCCATAGGTAACCTCCAAAATAAAAAAATCGCCCTCTATAAACAGAGGGCGTAAATTACGCGGTACCACCTCATTTGCCGCACCCTCGCGAGGGCGGCCTCAGCGAGCGACCAACATCGCTCTGCGCTTAACGCGCGCGCACGGCGGGGCTTACTGGCACAGGCGTTTTTCCCCGCGGCTCAGGGATGTATTTCGGGCAACCTCCGCGCTTCCTCGCACCAACCGGAAGCTCTCTTGGCCGGAGACTTTGCCGTACTTCTTCCCGTCAAAGCCGTTAGCAGGATTATACCATATTCCGTTCGTTTGTCAACGCTTTTTTTCCGCATTTGCGTTTTCCAGCATTTCCGCGGCGCTTTGAAGCTGAAGCTGCGTTACGGTAATACCGCCCAAAATGCGCGCCAGCTCATGCTGGCGGCCGACAGTATCCAGCGCTTCGACGTTCGTATAGGTCTGTGCGTCCCGCTCCGTTTTCTCAATGCGGAAGTGCGTGTCGGCAAAGGCGGCAATCTGCGCCAAATGCGTCACGCAAAGCACCTGGTGCGTCCGGGAAAGGCCGGAAAGCTTAATGGCGATTTTCTGGGCGGCGCGGCCGCTGACGCCGGTGTCAATTTCGTCGAAAATCAGCGTTTCAATATCGTCCTTTTCCGCCAAAACGCTTTTAATGGCGAGCATAATCCGGGAAAGCTCGCCGCCGGAGGCAATCTTGGACAGCGGCTTCGGCGCCTCGCCGGCGTTAGCGGAAAGCAGGAATTCCAGGCGGTCCATGCCGTTCTCCGTTAAGTCGGTTTCCGTAAAATCGACCGCCAGGCGGACGGACGGCATATCCAGAAATTGCAGCTCGTCGCAAACATTTCGGCAAAAGACCTCTGAAGCCCGCTGGCGTGCGTCGGAAAGCGCCCGGGCAAGCGCAGATGTCTTTTGGAAAGCCGCCTGCATTTCGCTCGTCAGCTGCGCACGCAGCTCGTCGGACATCTCGATTTGCTCGCGTTCCTCTATGGCGTTCGCAAGGAACTGCAGCATACCCTTTTCCGTTTCCCCGTATTTGCGGCGCAGTGTATACAGCGTATCGAGACGCTCCTCAATCGCGTCTGCCGAAGCCGCGTCAAAATCGTCGGAATACAGCCGGTCGCGCAGCGTATCCGCAAATTCCGACAGGGCAAACGCCGCTTCGCGCACCCCTGCGGACGATTCCGAAAACACATCGGAAAAGGCGGCCGCCTGGTCAAGCGCGTCTGCGGCGGAAAAAGCGAGAGAAGCCGCGCCCCCCTCCCCGTCCGTACCGTTGAGGGCGCAGTATGCGCGCTGTAAAAGGTCGGTTATGCGTTCGGCATTGCGAAGAACCTGCAGGCGTTCCTCCAGCTGCTGGATTTCCCCGTCCGTAATGCCGGCCGCTTCCAACTCCTCGATTTGAAAATTCAGAATATCCAGACGGCGGCGCTTTTCCCCCTCGTCCGTGTCCAGCGCCTGCAAACGCCGGCGAAGCGCCGAAAAGGTTGAAAAAGCGCTGTGATAGTCTTTTAAAAGCGGCGCATCCTGCGCAAGGCGGTCGATATAGCCGACGTGGTATTCGGGAGACAGCAGCGTTTGGCTGTCCGACTGGCCGTGGATGCTGACCAGGGCGCGGGAAAGCTTGCGCAGAGCCGAAACCGTTACGCTGATGCCGTTGATTTTGCAGCTGTTGCGGCCGTCGGCAAACATACGCCGCTGTACCAGAACGCACCCGTCCTCTTCGACGGGGATTTCCAATTCCACAAGGGCGTCGCGCACGTGGCGGCTGTCGGAATAGAACTGCGCGGAAACGTAAGCGCTGTCGCTGCCGGAACGAATCAGCTCGCGCGAGGTCCGCTCCCCGAGAACGGCGTTAATGGCGTCGATGACAATCGATTTGCCCGCGCCGGTTTCGCCCGTCAGCACGTTCAAGCCGTCCCCAAAATGCAGAACCGCTTCCTGGATTACCGCGATATTTTGTATCTGCAGTTCACTGAGCATCTGTCTCACCGTTGAGCATCGCATAAATCCGCGCCTGCAGCCGCTCCGCGTCCTCCGGCGTGCGGCACAGGACAAACACCGTATCGTCCCCGGCAAGCGTCCCGACGACGTCCGGCAGCTTCATGGCGTCAATCGCCGCGCCGGCAGCGTTGCCCGTCCCGGCATAGCACTTTACCGCGCAGAGGTGGCCGGCGTTGTCAATGGACAGAACCGAGTGGGAAAAAATCTCATAAAATTTGCGGAAATCCTCCTCCGGCTTGGAAACGGTGAGCGCATATTTCGCCGGCCCGTCTTTGGAGGGCGCTTTGATAAGACCCAGCTCCTTAATATCCCGCGAAACGGTGGCCTGGGTCACGTCAAATCCGTTTTCCCGCAGCAGCTGCAGCAGTTCGTCCTGCGTTGCGACGGCATGGTTCTGCACAAGCTGCAGAATGAGTGCGTGACGTTTCTTTTTCATGGCTTACGCCCTCCTTTGAGATAGCTTACTGTTCAGTACGTCGATAAACGAATCGGACTTGATGCGGATAAAGGCGGCGCTCTTTTGCGCGCGTTTGACGGTCAGAACGCTTCCCGGCTCGACCAGAACGGATGCGTCGCCGTCGCAGGAAAGGTAAATGTCCTCTCGCTCCTGCGGAATCTCCACGCAAATTTCCGAACGGCTTTCAAAAATCAGCGAGCGCGCAAATAAGGAGTGCGTGCAAATCGGCGTCAGCAGAATGCTTTCAATGCGCGGGTCGACAACCGGGCCGCCGGCGGAAAGAGAATAGGCGGTCGAGCCGGTCGGCGTAGAGAGAATGATGCCGTCCGCATAATACCGGTTGACAAGCTTCCCGTCCGCCGTTACCGGGAGTTCGATTAGCTTAATCTGTTCCCCGCGCGCAACGACAACGTCGTTGATGCAGCAGCCGAGATATTGCGGCGCCTCGTCCGTTTTCCGGCGGCAAAAGACGTCGAGCATCATACGGCGGTCCGTTGCATAATTGCCGGCAATGAGGTCGTCGAGAAGATACAGCTCATTTTTTTCTATCCCGGCCATAAAGGCAAGGTTCCCTGCATTTATGCCCAAAACGGGCTTATCGTATTCCACCGCCTTTTTCGCGGCATGGATAAGCGAGCCGTCGCCGCCGATGGCAATCACGACGTCCGCTTCCAAAAGCAGCCGCTGCGGCGGCATAAATATGCCGCTGCGTTCGGGGAACGCGTCTTGCAGCGTATCTTCAAACGCATAGGAAACCTGCAACCGGTCCAGGCAGGCGCAAACGTCCGCTGTGACCTGCCGTGCGTGGCGTCGCGTCAGGTTGGGAAGCAGCGCAATCTTCATATGCACACCCCGCTTTACGTTAGAGTTTCATGGGAACGGCGAACAAGCGCCTCATAGGGAATTTCCGAAAGCGCCGACCTGTCCGCCTTGGAAAGGTGCAGCAGATATTCAATATTCCCCTCCGGGCCGCGAATGGGAGAAAAATCCGCGCCGAGAACGGAAAATCCGGCGGAAAACGCAAATTCGGCAACGCCGCGCAGGACGTCCGTGTGCACCTGCTCGTCGCGCACCACGCCTTTTTTCCCGACGTGCTCCCGTCCGGCTTCAAACTGCGGCTTGACAAGACACACGCAGGTCCCGCCGCAGGACAAAATGGGATACAGGGCCGGGAGAATGATTTTTAAGGAGATAAACGAAACGTCTATGCTTGCGAAATCCGGGACCGCCGGAAAATCAGCCGGCGTAAGATAGCGAAAATTCGTCCGTTCCATATTGACGACGCGCGGGTCCGTGCGCAGCTTCCAGGCGAGCTGTCCGTAGCCGACGTCCACGGAAAAAACCTGTCTTGCGCCGTTTTGCAGCATACAGTCCGTAAAGCCGCCGGTCGACGCGCCGATGTCCAGGCAAATCCGGTCGGTTAAATCCAGGGAAAAGACGGATATCGCCTTTTCCAGCTTCAAGCCGCCCCGGCTGACATACGGCAGCTTTTCGCCGCGAATCTCAATTTTGTCTGTGTCCAGAACCGCCTGCCCGGCTTTGCTCGCCTTCTGGCCGTTGACATAGACCTGCCCCGCCATAATCAGCGCCGCCGCCTTGGAACGCGTTTCCGCAAGCCCGCGCTCGGTAACCGCGGCGTCCAGACGGGTCTTATTCTGCGCCATAGCCGTTTTCCTCCAGGGTGGACAGCATACCGGCATAGTCGAGGCCGTATCTTGCGAGCTGCGCGTCCACGCTTGCGTGCTGAACAAATTCATCCGGGATGGCCGTCAGGTGGAATTTCGGGTGCGCCGATTGTTGTGCCAGACGCGCCGCAAAGCTTTCTCCAATCCCGCCGCTTCGTATGCCTTCCTCAAAGAAAAACACGTCTTTGGCATTTACAGCGGACAATACGGCCTCATTCGGCAGCGGCGTAATTTGCAGGAGCTTCAGCACCGCGCAGGAAACGCCGCGCGCAAGCAGGGTTTCCTGTACGCGAAGCGCTTCGGAATGCAGGCGGCCGTAAGTGACGAGCAGGCAGTCCGCCGATTCCTCGCCGAACCATTCAAAGGGCGAAAAGCGTTCCTCCGTAGGCTGCGTAAAGGTACGCTCGCACCCGCGCGGGTACCGCACGGCCACGGCGCCGGAGCGGTGGTAGATGGCTTCAATAAACGAATGCTTCAGCCCGCCGTATGTACACGGTGCAAATACGGTAATGCCGGGCACCGCGTTCAAAAAAGCGGTGTCCAGAATCCCCTGGTGCGAAACACCGTCCTCTCCGACAAACCCGGCGCGGTCAACGGCAAACAGCATATGCAGCCCCTGCATGGCCGCGTCATGGACAAGCTGGTCAAAGCTACGCTGCAAAAAGGTGGAGTAAACGGCAAAGATGGGCACCATCCCGCCGCGCGCAAGGCCGGAGGCAAACGTGACTGCGTGTTCTTCGGCAATGCCGACGTCGAAAAAGCGCTTGGGGAACGCTTTGCGGAAGCCCTCCAGCCCCGTTCCGAGCGACATGGCGGCCGTCACGGCGCAGATGCGCTTGTCCTTTTGGGCGATTTCGCAAAGGAACTTGCCGAATTCCTCCGAAAAATTCGGGCCGGAAAACAGCGGTTCACCGGTGTCCACGTTAAATTTGGAAACGCCGTGAAATTCGCTCGGCGCTTTTTCCGCACGGTCGTAGCCCTTGCCCTTAATCGTGTGGATGTGCAGAAGAACAGGCGCCTTGATGGTTTTTGCGCCCTCGAGCGCCGCGGTCAGCAGAGAAATGTCGTGGCCGTCAATCGGCCCCATGTACCGGAAGCCCAAATCCTCAAAAAAGGTGCTTTTGTAGATTAGGTTTTTGAGCCGCGTCTTGACGCGGAACAGGAAATCCGAGAGATGCCGGCCGACGAGCGGAATCTTTTGCAAAAAGCTTTCCGTATGCTCCTTCAACCGAAAATACCCGGGCTTCGTCCGCAAAACGGCCAGATACCGCGCGACGGAGCCCACGTTCTTGGAAATCGACATTTCATTGTCGTTTAAAATCACAATCAGACGCTTTCCCGAGCGGCCCGCATTGTTGAACGCTTCATAGGCCAGGCCGCCGGTCAGCGCGCCGTCGCCGATGACGGCGATGGCGGTGTGCTTGTCGTTGTCCAGCGCGAACGCGGTCGCAAGCCCCAGCGCCTCGGAAACAGAGGTGCTGGAGTGGCCGCTGAAAAACATATCGTGCTCGCTCTCCCGCGGGCAGGAAAAGCCCGACAAGCCGTTTTCCTGCCGAAGCGTGGAAAACGCTTCGCTGCGGCCTGTCAGAAGCTTGTGCGTGTAAATTTGGTGCCCGACGTCCCAAACGATTTTGTCCTTTGGCGAATCAAACACGCGGTGCAGCGCAATGGTCAGCTCTACAACGCCGAGATTGCTCGCAAGGTGCCCCCCTGTCCGGGAGACGGTGTCGATAAGGACCTCGCGAATTTCCGAAGCGAGCTTTGGCAAATCCGCGGCGTCGAGTTTCTTTACATCCGCCGGGGAATGGATGGAATCCAGATACTTCATAACGTTTCTCCGTATACGCTTATTTGCGGCGAGCGGCAAGCTCCGCGGCAAAATCGCGCAAAAAGGACGTGTCCCCCGGGAAGGCGGAAAGTGCCGCCTGCGCGCGCTCGGTCAGGTCCAGCACGAGCGTTTTGCAGCCGTCCAGCCCCAGAAGGCGGACAAAGGTGATTTTTTCGTTTTTGTCGTCGCTCCCGACAGGCTTGCCGAGCTCCTCACGGGTGCTTGTAACGTCCAAAATATCATCCACGATTTGAAAAGCGAGGCCGACGCTGTGCGCATAGCTGCGCGCTGCCTCCAAAACAGCAGCGTCCCGCACGCCGGCGGCGATACAGCCGAGCACGCAGGCAGCCTCTATCAGCGCGCCGGTCTTTAAGCGGTCGATTTTTTCCAAAAGCGCGCGGTCCGGCACGCCCGATTCGGAGGCTAAGTCCAGCACCTGCCCGCCAATCATGCCGCGCACGCCGGCGCAGTCGGACAATAGCGCGACGGCGCGGCATATCTCTTCCGGCGCAATCGGGGCGTCTGTCAGCGTTCGAAACGCAAGCGTCAGCAGGCCGTCGCCGGCAAGCAGCGCCGTATCCTCGCCGAACCGCTTATGGCAGGACGGCTTTCCGCGCCTCCAGTCGTCGTTGTCCATGCACGGCAAATCGTCATGTATCAGCGAGTAGGTATGAATCATCTCCACCGCGCAGGCGAACGGCACGGCGGCCTCCTCCTGCCCGCCGGCAGCGCGGCAAAAGGCAAGCGTCAGCACGGGGCGCACACGCTTGCCGCCGTTTTGCACGCTGTAGCGCATCGCCTCAAGGACGGCCTCCTGCCCCTCTGCGGGAATCTCCAAATACGCGCGCAGGGCACGCTCTATTTTTTCAAGGGCGGCTTGCATTTCCGTCATTCTGTGTCCCCTGCTTTCTGTACCTCGGAAAGTGTGCGCAGCTTTTGCTCGGCGGTGTCGAGCGTTTGGCTGCAAAATGCCGCGAGCTTTGTCCCCTCTTCAAACAATTGCAGCGCGTCGTCCAAAGCGGCGGTGCCGCTTTCCAGCTGTTTGACGATTTCTTCCAGGCGCGTAATGGCCTGCTCATATGTCCTGTGTTCCATATTCGCCTACTCCTTCGCAAATACCTGCACCGTGCGGACCGTGCAGTCCGCCGTACCGTCTGAGAACCGGACGGTAAGCGTGTCCCCCTCGTCTATCTCCCGCACACTGCCAATCGTTTTTCCGCCGGGCGCGGCGGCCAGCGTGTACCCGCGCGCAAGGACGGCCAGCGGGCTTAGGGAATGCAGCTTTGCCGCCAGCGAGCCGAGCTGCTCGCGCGCGCCGTGCAATGTGTTTTTTTCCTGTGCCTGCAGCGCGCTTAAGGCTTGCAGCAGGCGCATCCGTTTTTCATCCAGAAACAAGCGCGGCTTCTGAAAAGAACCGCGGCTCAAAAGCAGCGCTAAGCGTTCGCGCTTCGCTGCAACCGTATCCGCCGCCGCAGCAGCCAGGTATGCGCGCGTCTGCAAAAGCCGCGCGCGCTGCTCGGTTCGGTCCGGGACCGCCAGCTCCGCCGCCGCGGAAGGCGTGGGCGCGCGCAAATCGGCAGCGAAATCGCAGAGCGTAAAATCGGTTTCATGCCCGACCGCAGAAATCACCGGGATAGGACTTGCCGCCACCGCGCGAACCAGGCGCTCGTCGTTAAACGCCCAGAGGTCCTCGGCAGACCCGCCGCCGCGGCCGACAATCAGGACGTCGGCGCAGCGCGTTTTGCCGAAGTCTTGCAGCGCTTCCACAATTTGGGCGGGCGCCTCCTCCCCCTGCACGGCAACCGGCGCCAAGACTACGGCCGCAGCCGGCCAGCGTCGCGCCAGAATTTGCAGAATATCCTGCACCGCCGCGCCGGTCCCGGAGGTGATTACGCCTATCGTTTGCGGAAAAGCCGGGAGCGGGCGCTTGCGGGACGCATCAAACAGGCCCTCGGCGGCCAGCTTCTGCTTGCGCTGCTCAAAGGCCACGGAAAGCGCCCCGGCGCCGTCCGGCTGCATATCCTCGGCAAATACCTGGTACGAGCCGCCGGCTTCGTAAAGCGACGCACGGCCGCGCAAAAGCACCTGCATCCCGTCCTCCGCGCGGAAGCGAAGCCGGGAAACGGCGCTGCGGAACATAACGGCGCGCACCTGGGAGGCTTCATCCTTCAAGGTAAAGTACAGGTGGCCGGAGCTGTGGTATTTGCAGTTGGAGATTTCACCCACAAGAAAAATCGGGTCGAGATTTTCATCGGCGTCGAGCTTCGATTTTACATATCGGTTGAGCTGTGAAACCGTCAAAATCAGCGGGGATTCAGTCCGCACGGCTTGCACCGCCTTTCAAAAGCAGAGCGCCGAGCACGGCGGCCCCGGCGGCGTTGTCCGCCGAAAAAGCGGGCTCGGCGAAGCGGACGCAATAGCGCTCGGTAAAATAGCGCCGCAGAAGGCTGTTGGAGGCGACGCCGCCGGAAAACAGCACAGGCAGCCGCCCGTACTGCGCATACAGCTGCAAAAGCATTCCCTCCAAAGAGACGCGGATGCTTTCCAGGCAGAATTTTGCGACGTCCGCGGCAGACTCGCCGTTTTCGACCATTTTCCGGCATTGATTTTCAATCCCGGAAAGGCAGCAGTCGGCTCCCTTCATTGCGGGACGCACGGAAAAGGCCCGTTCGCTCCCCTGCGCCAGCTTATCGAGCGCAGGTCCGCAGGGAAAGTCGAGCCCTAACAGCACGCCGACGCGGTCAACAGCCTGTCCGGCGTGCAAATCCAGGGAACGCGCCACACATTCGGCAAGAAAACAGCGTTCTGTGTCCGGGCGCACAAGCAGCGCCTCGGTTGTCCCGCCGGAAATGTGAAACGCGAAAAACGGCTCGTCCAACAGCGACAGCGCGCCGGCGGAATACAGCGCGGCCGCAATGTGCCCCTCCTGGTGGGATACGGTGACGCGCGGGATGCCAAGGCACGCTGCCAAGGCGCGCGCAAAGCCGTCCCCAACCAAAAAGCAGGGCATATACGACCCTTTAGCCCGGCGCGGCATGGCTGACGCGCACACCGCGTCGGGCGCGGGCGCAGAGGCTTCCGAAAACAGCTTTTCCACAATCTGCGGGAGCTGGACCGTATGGTGGAACACAGCGTCGCTCTGCCGCAGGCCGCGCTCGCCCGGCTTTACGGGCAGAATCTGTTTTTGCTGTAATATCATGTCCGTATCGCTGTCATACAGCGCGGCCGAGGTCGTGTAATTGCTTGTATCAATCCCGAGGATTCGCATCTTCCTGCTTCCTTCCGCGAATAAAGGCCCCCAGTATCCCGTTGATATACGCGGCGTCGTCGGCCGTCGCATATTTTTTGGCAAGCTCCACCGCTTCATTGGCGGAAACGCCGCTCGGGATGGAATCGACAAACAGGATTTCGCAAATCGCAAGACGCAGCACGGAAAGCGCAACCTTGGAAATGCGCTCCTTTTTCCAGCCGATGGCATATTGCTCGATAACCGCGTCAATCTCCGGCAGCTTTTCGTAGACCTGCTTGAACAGGAACGTAGAAAAGACGGTCGGTTCCAAAAGCCCGGTTTCTACGGCAAAGCCAATCAAATCGTCCTCGGGCACATCCATATTGAACGCCTTCTCAAAGATTAAGATAAAGGCCTGCTCTCTTTCTTCACTCCTGGTCATGTTTACCCTCCGAAAAACCAAATCAGCCCTCCGCGCCCGGCGGAGAGCAGGAAATTTGGACTGTTACGCTTTTTCTTCTCCGGCTGCGGAAAAGTCAATCCCCTGCACGCTGACGTGCACCTCGCTGACGATTTTTCCCGTCATGCTCTGCACGGCGCTTTTGACCCCGCGCTGCACGTTGCTGCAGACGGTCTGAATATTCATGCCGTCCTTCAGCCGCAGGTAAAGGTGGATACGCACGCTGCCGTCCAGCGAAAGAACCCGGACAGCCTTTTCGCCGCATTCCTCCTTGCGAAGCTTAGAGACGAGGTCCGGCGTTTTGGGGACGAAGGCGCTGACACCCTCTACATCCTTTGCCGCATTCAATGCGATGGAGGCGATTACGTCGTTGGAAATGACCACGTCTCCGCCGTTTTTCCTATCCCGCATAGACAAGGTGCGTCCATCCTTTCCACATTCCTGTTTCTGCGGCTGTAAGCCGCAGCTTTCAACATTCTCCGAAGCTCTTGAAAGTTTTCTCATTGAGCTTCGTGCGGTCATTCTACCATACGTGCGAGGCGGGAACAGTCGCCGAGCGCTATGATACAATGTTCTCCGAAACACTTGGAAGTTTTACTTCCGTAGTGTTTCGTGAGGTTATTATACCATACGTGCGAGGCGGGAACAGTCGCCGAGCGCTATGATACAATGTTCTCCG